>Ga0116229_10002272_pt1 | contig 30962 bp, 22 predicted proteins | sample S1TSphgellanicum_3_FD_87313 | JGI IMG/M metagenome (GOLD analysis project Ga0116229, IMG submission 87313) | Host-associated microbial communities from peat moss isolated from Minnesota, USA - S1T2_Fc - Sphagnum magellanicum MG | ecosystem: Host-associated > Plants > Peat moss > Unclassified...
AAAGCCCTTGTAAAGCCCTCAATGAATTGAGTTGTGGTGATTTGAGGTCATAGTTATTTTATTCAATATTGAACAATTTTCTCATTGTGAAGTTGATAAAACTAAAACAAAACATTTTAGGGAAATTGGGTTGCACTATTTGTCTTGTTAGAAATCCCTCAACGAGTAAGATTTTATAAAGGTGGTTTTATGAATTTTAGACCGAAGATTGGTGAGATATTAAATTTTGATTTTTCTCTTTTTTTGGGTTAGTGCAAATTCAATGTAAAAATTTAATTTTGGAAGGAAATTTTAATCAAATAACTAACTCACACTAAGGTCAAAAGGGCACCAAACTAAACTACAACTTTACATTCCTTTTCTCTACACACCCATTTATACATGTTTTATTGAAGAAAAATTTATTCCAAAAAATAATATTTGATTTCCAAGTTTTATATGTTAAATGTCAAATCTTTAATCTATCATACTTGTATATATGGTTATAAATGTGAACTTTGTTATAATATGAAGAAAATTTGGAAGATAAGTTTGTTTTGTACAACCATTGTTGATTCTCATACTAATGGATTTATCATCACTATTTTTCATCATCATGTACATTCAACAAATGATTTTGATTAGTTTAATATTTCTTTGAGATTGAAATACATTTTAAATGTAGTTTATATATATTAATAATTATATTTGAATTATTCCCATCAATGTTTGTTTTTTTTTCAATTTTGTGATGTAGCCTGAATGTTAATAAAATGTAAGTTCCATGAGGGCTATGCCATTGTCTTTCCATGCAAGTATTTTAATTAAAAGTGCAAACACACATCATAATCCAAGAATTAAAATAAGGAAATGGAAATGAAAAAAGAAAGATCAATAAAAATAATTTTAATATATTGCATACAATTTTGTCCAATTTAATTTTATGCATCTTTTGACAGTCATTTCTAATTTGGTTAGTCCATATATATGTTGTCTAGTAATGAATATTTATTTTAAAACTATCATTCTAAAACCAAAGATTGTGAAAGGTATATAACAAAAATTAATGATATATGTTATTAATTTCTCATAAATGTCATCCCAAATATAAAATTATAAATTTCTTGAACATATTTATAAATTTTATTTCATCACATTCATTTCCAAATATTGTGCCTTTTTAAACTTCCATTTTTAAAAAATTAATTATTTGGAGAATGAAATATATTTAATAACTTTAAACCAAAAATTCATCAAACTTCACCAAAATTGTCATCATAACAATGTATCAAATTTCACAAAATGTCACCAAAATAATGTTCGAAATTCATCAAATTGCACCAAAGTTGTCACTAAAATAATATATTAAAAATCACCAAATGTGTCAATCCCAAAATGATTTCGCAAATTCTAAAGTCCCAAGATTTGGACATCCAAATATAGAGTGCTTATGGGTCCCTTTTGCCCCCATACACATATAAAGGCTAGAAGACTAGGGCTTTGGGCAAAGGATATGGGTTTAGAATGGTGCCACTACAAACACAAATCAACTTCAAAACAATCTTGCCCAAAAAAATTCATCCCCCATTCCCCATCCCTCATAAGGTGCAAGTTATTTCTAGACCCATATAACACACGTCTTTTATGTATTAATTGCCTTAAGGCATGGCCCAACAAAAAAAAATTTCACGTCACAACTTTGTGAACATATCACAATATTGAAACATCACATATTTCCATCTGTATGGGGGCAAGTTATCCATAGCTCATTCATGTATTGTAGACCTAAGTGAATTTGTAGTCCTTACCTAAAGGCCATGTGACAAGTGAACTTAAGCCAAGCTCAATAGATTATACGACAATTTAACCAAATATGGTTAAACAAATATGAAAATGAATAAAATTAAACATTTTTTTACATTGTTAGCTATTATTGGATGTTGTCTATTACCATATCAAAAAAATTATGTCTATCATTGTTTGCATTTTAAACATATAATAACAATTCTCATGCTCTTATTTAATTCATTCAAACCTAACACACACAACAAATGAAAATCCATGTCTTACACCCCAATTTGATGCAACCATGTTCAAACATACATGACATGCAAATGAGGTGCAAGAAACTCAACTTGAAAAAAGATGAGTATCTTACACCTCCAATGATGATAATACCAACATTGTATGATTTTTCCTTTTTGAAAGAAACTTCAATATTGGTTTTGGTTGGTTCATTGGATGCACATTTTCAATAGTTTATTTTTGAATTTCTAATTTTGGGTTCAATTTTAACAAATGGTTAATTCCACGATCCAATTCTTATGGTGGTCCCACTAAAAGGGTTTTAAGTTGGGTCCAAGTTGCAAGAATTAAAAAAAACCTAAAACCACCCCCTCCCCCTCACATGTTTAACATTTTAAACCAAAAAACTTGCCAACACTAGATAATGCCAATTTCAAAATATTTTAAACCTATTTTGCATCAATTCTAATTAATTGAACAAACCCATGAGTTATTTTGGCATATTAATTCACTCAAATAATCATGACAAATAATTTTGTTGTTGGAGGAATTCAATCAACTTAAACAAATGCAATGCCTAAACATGATTTTATTTTTCATCTTTCAAGTTACCATGGCTTTTGGTCAAAATTGTGCACCTTTGCATTTAAGTTTATTTTACCTTGTTGAAGGTTAATTTTGATCCTTAAATGCAAATAAAATTCAATAGTTAAACCACACATCAAAATTAAATTATGACATTTGTAATAAATTTAATCCAATATAAGTATACAAGGTTGTTTTAAACATAGATTGTAAAAGGTTGCCACCATGTTGTGAAGGTTTCAATGACTTAACTTGTGTTGCTTACTCCAAAATCCACATGATAATAATTTTATAAGATAGAAAAATAATGAAAATTCTTCTTTAAAAAATAAAGGTTTAGAGAGAGACATCGTTTGGTAGGAGGTTAAGTGATTGTTTATCATAGAACTTTGTTTTCTATAGTTGAACAATGTGGAAAAAAATCAAAACAACAAAGGTTTTATGTTGTCCATTGAAAAACTAACACAACTTGATGAAAGTTTGATTGAAAATAACAATACTTTCTTTCAAAAGCTAGCTTAGGGAAATTTTTGTAGATGAAAAATGTTTTGGCAAATTATAAAAATATTTTATTTGCACACCAATATAATATTTTTGATACAACTTAAAGTTTCGAATTGTGTGAAACACTTGGTTTGTATTTGGAATCGAAAAAGACATTGGTGTAAACATGGTTCAAATGTAGTTGCATTTGTTTGCACCGTGAAAGTACATTGGGATGTTCAAGAATGTTCATGACTTATTTATTTTGAATTTTGTGAACTAAATTATAATTAGACCATAAAACATGAAAGTAATAAAACTATATATTGTAATATTTTTACCATTTTAACAACAACTTTTTAAAAATTCAATAAATATGAATATTTTCAAAAGTAAAAGCCAACAATGTTGGAATGGTATACACCCTAATTAAAAACACTATAATCAAAACATGTCATTATTTATCAACATCATTTCCCTCACAAGCATTGCATTTTGTTGTGGACATCATGAACAATAAGCATAAAATATTTCAAAAAGGAGAAAAACTTTAAAGTTTATATGCACTTCAACCAAAGGTGGGATCTATGTAAATTATTCCCACATTATAAACCTAGTTAGCTTCGCATAAGGACTAGGTATGCATGATGATTTGTAAGTAATCTACACAACAGATGATGTTATGTACATGTTTATTATTCTTTCAGATTTCTGTAAACTTTCTTTTCACAATTTACATTGAAATTGTTTAAAACAAATTGGTAATGTCTTATGTCCCTCATTATCATCCATTTTGGATGAAACTAAAATTAAAGTAAAACTAAAATGCCATAAAAATGTTGCATGAAAAAGAAAAGTGGAATGTGAAATGAAGTGTGGGTGTCAACTTGAGAGTGTTAAAGGTTGAATGATTGAAGAACGAAATATTTAATTATCACAACCCAATTATTATGTAACCATATTGAAAAATAGGTATCATTGGTTACTTAACCATGAAAGGTACATAATGATAATACCAATTTGATGATTTCTTTTCATTTCAACTAGAGGCCTGAAATTTTTGAAAATGTTCATTTATTGTAAATAATTCATGTGTGTGTGAAATAAATGTTGAAATGGTAAAAGTATTATGGTAATTCATTTTTGGTGAACATTTAAACATCTTCAAATCCATTATCGTAGTACCTTGGTTGTTTTGACATTTCAATGTCAAATATTAATTTATTTTGAAATTTTCATTTCGGCATTTTTTAATTTAAAAAATATTTAAAAAAATAAATCCAATAAAATTTGTCATTTATTATTTTATAGTACATGGATGCAAAACATTATTCATCCATTTTAATCTCTTTTTTTTTTTAAAGAAAAAAAAAACTTGTATCAAATTCTTTCTTGAATTACCATCAATTTTCCAAGCCTCTTTTTTCTAAAATTGTGTTAGATTATGTTTTGCTTCTAAATTATGTCTTGATAGAAGCAAAATGGAGTGATGTGAACAATTGTTGCAGAAATGTTTTGTTGGTTTAGAGCAAGGATTTTGCAAGGATTTTGTTAAGTGTTTAATGAAAGATGGAAAAGCAAAAGTTGCATTAAAATACAATTATTTCAATCTTCAAAAAAGTCACAAGTGAAGAAAGAGAGAAAATCTCAAGTTCTTATGAAAAGTTAGTGAGGGCAAGGTTGTGGTATTAGTAATCTAAAACCAAATTACATTCATGCATAGCTTGGGATTGCCATAAAGAATACCCTAAAACATTACCCCCAAACAATGAAGGAAAATTTGTGTGCATCAACAATGGATGGGACCTCACCTTTAATGAGAATCATTGGTCAACCCTCGAGACCACAAAAAGATTTGTTCACCAAATTCAACTTCCATATTTGCATTCACAAATTAAATAATTAAATTTGCTAAAACATTTGAAAATGGTATGGTTGTTTATTGCTGGTCTATACACAAGAACAAGGAGTTTCTAAATTGGATGAAGAAATATCACCCCACCATTTTGGTCATCTTCATACTAACAAATTGCACAAGTGAATTACAACTTCTAAATGTGATTTTACAACAACCACTAAAGCATGCATTCAAAGTTGAATTCAATACATGGACTACATCAATCATCAAATAGTAGATTGACAATGGGTTAGAGTCATGTGTTGATTTCAAGATGAATAACCTCAAACCAAAAATGTGTAGCTAGTTGCATGTTGCATAGATGAAGGTGAAGGAAACGAGGAGCATGATTGTGAAAGGATGTGTTAACGAGTATAAATATAGACTAGTTAGTTCCATAAGCCTCCTAATAACTACTAGTTACTAATGGTAGATTTACTATCCTTCACCCAAGGGGTGAAACTAATGGGATTAGGTAGCCCAGGTTATTGAATGGTTGGGGGTAATCCACCCAATCATTTAAGAAAATTTTAGGAAATGGTTAAGATAAGGGCCCTATTTTCTAAGGGTCAATGTGGGCCTCGTGTGGTATGTGGGGAAGAGGGACAAAAGGAAGTAGAGGAGGATGGGGATATTCATTCAATACTTTGGGGGAATAGGACAAATTAGGAATGTAGGACTCTCATGGAGACGGATGTATGGAATGGAAAAATATGTATGTACTTTGTGTGTGATTTTAATGGTAGATGGTTTAAGGACTCGAATCTCGTGTTGTATGACTATTCTATTAAGTGAGGAAGGTAGAGTAGTTGATAATATGTAAGTTGGATGTTTCATTGAATTAGTAGTTATTTATTTCTTTTAGGACATAGAGTAACAAGGCTTAACCCGTAATAGCCTCTAGATAGTTAAGTTACTAGCTACCATTGGAAGGTAGTAACCAGTCTTTGATGGTAGAAAGCAAAGGAAGGGAAGATCAACAAAGAGTTGCCTACAAACTTAAAGGTACCTCTATAGATAGTAAACAAGGGCTAGGAAAGAAGGCAACAAGTTGTAGACAATAGAGAATAGAAGAGGGACTTCATGAGGTGTTGTAGGAAGTAGGAAGAGACATTAAAGGACCTATAGGTGTAAAAAAGGAAGGACAATAATGGTAGAAGGTTTGAAGACCCTACTAGGCAACATCAAGGGCATTGAAAGTACTACATGACCACAAAAGGTAGCTATTAACAAGTTCTAACTATTTTTCATGGTGTTATTTTCTACTTAATTCCTTCTACTTCATACATTAGATTTGTCATAGGAAGGTAGGTCTGTTCTTGGACAATATCCCCTTACCTTCCTCGTTTCTCTTTGTATGACTCCTTACCTATTATTTGAATAATTATAATAAAGTAAGATAGTGAAAGTAATATTTATGAAGAGTAATAAAGTGTTGACCTTGTCCCCCTAGTTTTAGCCCTTGAAGACGACAATGATCAAGGGCCATAAATTCACCCTTTAACATGATCAAATAAGACAAGAATCATAAAAGCATTTGGAACTAAGTTCCAACTTCCTACATTGGAGGCCAATACTGCTACACCATTGTTCATAACCACTTAAAGCATTGAGGAGCAAATGGAAGAATATTTGGATGTAAACTTCCAATATCAACAATCATGGAAGAATGTTTGCAAAATAATTTTGTCTTAGTTTGGTCATCTATAAATCCAAGCACATGAAGATCACAATTACAAAAATTGGCTAGGAAACATAAAACAATATGAAGAATTACAGTGTCAAAATTATTTATTATAATAATTTTGTCAAAAATTGCATGGTAGGTATTTTCCTTTCAAATTATCTTTTGATGATGTTTTTAATCACATACAAATACAAATACAACATCAGATCTTGAATCAATTTGAATTAGAATTGATATCGTATTTGTCAGATCAAAACATTTTCAATCTAATGGCTAGTTTTAGCTGAAACACTTTTGCCCACATCTGAAAACCTTCCCCCAATTTATAATCCAAGAACTGAGGATTGATTTTGTGTGCAAAGGAAATTTTTGAGGAGCTCAGGAGTGATTGATTTTGTCACCTCTAAATCAAAGTCCAACTTGTCAGCTAAAACAAATAGAAAAATAGATTTGCCAACACTCGGAGGACCCAACATGAAAGTCATCATGCCCACAAGTTTATAACAAACAAACAACATAAACTAAAATTAGATGTGAGAAGTATTGTTGCAAGGCCAACTAAACATTGGTGGAGCTATTCTTACACATGTTGGGGTGTTCCAAGTCAAAACAAGAATGCCTACAAAATAGTTAATAATTGTTACTTCATGAGCTCCTCATTATAAGCCATTATGAAGCACATTGAAACATCCAACATGGAAAGTATAGACATGAGTGTAGATGGCATCTTTACATGGCAAAGAAAATGTAGCAATTATAAAAGTACAAATTTGCAATCACACATCGTTGTAAACAAACTTGAAATTTATTGATCCAAATCGAACAATTGAACCAATACCAAAGTCTCATTGTGTATTGGCCTCAAATTGACTCAAATCAGCCATGGCATATAAGTTAATGCCAAACATAGTTACAACAAAGACATAGCTACCAAAACATGTTTCAAAGCTTGTGATTCATGCAGCCCTTTTCTACCTCCCACCTTCAGTCTTGAAAGCAAACCCTTTTCTTCTTCCACACAAATGAACCTTTTCTTCCTTCCTCCAATACATAATTATCACAATTCAACATTCGAGAAGAGTAAGCAAACATCAAATTACAATCCACATAGGTTTGAAGCAATTGAACTCTTGATAAACTTTTATGTTTGATCACTTACATTTAGCTTTGAACAAAACCCATTGGATTGGAGAGCAACAATAGACCCAACTACTAATAAATTAAAACATAAACACACAAAAATTAAAAAAACACGAAAACTATACCTAAACCTGCTTTGGTGGATACATATTTATTGTGTCCACTTGCATTAGCACCACCAACATGGTTATTACTATCATCACCTAATGCCTCGCACACACATGTGACCAGCCTCCTAGACCTTTTGTTTTGCACATGCATGAATTCATGGGCCATTAATGACAAATTGCATAATTGCTAATGAGCTTGCCAAACACAATGACACCCCCAATTTACAAGGGACAACATGCGTCCCAACAACAACACAAATGTTCTTGGCACCTATTTCGAAGGTCTAGGATCACCAATTTTTCTTTATCATGTTGCGTTTGGAATCAATTCCCTTAGCATCATGGACCTTAACTTTGTGGAGCTTCATAATCTACATACCAGGTGATCTATTTAAAAACATTTGTTGGTGAGTGGAAGGTCAAATCTACAGCGACGACTTGCTTCTTTTTTCTTTTTTTTCCAAAGCAAATCTTTAAGCTTGTCACCCATCGATGATTCACCAAAAGCCAGAAACCAAAAGTTTCAAAAACACAAATCTTCATCAATAAGGGACCGAATTGAAATTTATTGAAACCAAATTGTTCCAAAAAGTCTCCTTTACCAAGTGCCATCTTCATCCTCACTTGATTCATGGCCTTAAATCCCATTCACACAAAACATTTAAATAGTTTATAACATTTGAACGTTTCAGCACTTCAAAAATTCGACACTTGTCAGTTTAGGGTTTCAAAAAATTCAACAAGTATTGATTAATAATTATTGAAATTTTTAGTGATTTTAAATTTGAATTATTTAACACCAAATCAACCAAGGTACTATGATACTAAATTTACTTTTCATAAAAGGAATAAAGTTATGGAAAGTCATTAGGCCAATTTTTGTCATATTGTGATCGGATGGGATGAAAGGAAAAAACATAATTGCTTGGGAATTAAAGTTGAATATTTTAGTTAGGTTTTGTGGAATGAAAGTGTACATTTTAATTTCAAACATATTGTTTAAATTTGTGAATTAAATTACAACAAGATTATTAAATCATTCAAACTAATGAATTGGGGAGTTTTGTTACATGATTAATTTAAATCCTTTTGCATGATAAGTTATTATTGGCTTTTTTCAATTAGGTTATAATTGTGATCATAGTTATTGTGTGTGATTGTGATCACAACAACCCAAGGGAATTAAAACCATCGACATATGGCCTTATTTCTTGTAAGGATAGTCATTTTCCATTGTCCAAAGTTGTAATTATGTTGAAAATATGTAATTAACCATGTCAAGAACTTTGGAAAAACATATTTTCATTTTTTTAAAAATGGCATTTCATGTTGAATAATAGTTTGATTCATACCTTCTACAATTGGTCAAAGTTTGACTTGAATAGTTATGAGATGATTATGCACACACTAACTAAAAATAATAATGAAAATTTGATATGATTGAAAAAATAAAAATTGCATAAACCTAATACATAGATTTCCTAAAACTTACAATTGTAATTTGTTGCACAATGCAATTGCTCAGAGTGGATTTGGAAGTAGCAAAACACAATCAACGCTTATGGGGCAAAATGCGAGGTCATTATAGGTTCAATTATGGAAAATATTAATGTTCTAATGATGGTAATCATTGTAAGTATGGTTAATGTTAATTGATTACATATCAAGATTCAGAAAACAATTTGAATTACTATGGGCATGTTGGTTGCTACAACTTGTTATGATGAATAGGGAGATGTTTGTCATATCCATGACAATAGGAGTTAACATGTGTAGATTTCGTGTCCAATGGTTTTACCAAGTTGATAAAATAGGGGTTGAATTAAAAGGCATACATTGAACCAATATCCAATATTGGGCTTCAACTCAAAAGTTTTGCCAATTTAAATTATTTATTGCTTGAACAAGATGCGAACAAATGTAGGCACATGTGAACAACTTTTGGTATTTAATTTAAATAACTTACAAAAACCACATCCATATGTAAGAATTAAACCTAACATATTGTTTTGATGATTCATTGTGTTGTTTTATTGACAATTGATTTTAGAATGAAATATGGGCATTTGCCAATTCCTTTGAAATTTACACCTCACTATAAATGATTTTTGTGTAAAAAAATGAAGTAAGATTCATGCCATGATGGGGATGGTGCAAACATTGAACTTTCATGAATTCATCAATTGTGCTAATATATGAAACCACCTAGTCACTATTGAAGATGGTTATAATGGGTTGAAGTTTGGTTGAGTTCACAATACCAAAATGATAAAATGCATGTATTCATATATTCATGTATTATGAAACTTGTATTAATTGGATTGTTAAAATTAAGATTTTATTATTAAAAAATTATAGTCATAAATTGAGTACCATAAGTAAATAGTTAGATATGCCATGTCTAATGCAACAAGTCTAATTTGACTATTGTCATGATTGTCACGGAGGTTTTCAATTATAGTCACATAGGTCACAAGCATAGATTGTCACAAGAAAAAGTTTAACCCCAACCCTTATTTTCATGGTTGTAAACCAAATCCTTAACCAACCCATCACACATTAAACTTTTGATAAATAACATTAATTTGCACAATGATAAACATGTCCATTTGAAATATCTCGCATATCAACTTTTTGGATATATATTAATCAAACAAATTAAATGAATTAAAAAATATTTTTAAAAAAGCAATAATGAGATGTAAATTTTTTAATTTATTTTTTTTAAATGCCATATATTCAAATGTAATTTCTTTTATTCCAAAGGTAATTTAAATATTTACTTTGATTTTCATTGCTGAATTTATTTTCACATGTGTAACTACATCATTATAGATTAAATACATAATTTCACATGTGTTTAATTCCATAAATATTTAATATTAATTATGTTAAATAATTATTTATAATTTCAATGTAATCATTGAAGTAAAATTATGTCAAAAGACCTAATTAATTGTTGACTATACAATCTAATGATTGAATTAATTTGAAATGTTAGACTACATAATTTAAATGTAATCATGGAGGAAAATCAAGAATCAACAATTACATTTACAATTAGTTTTGCAAACAACATTTGCAATTAAATTCCATGCATTTGCAAATGACAAGTTGTAGCTGACAACTAGTTGTAAATGATAATATATATTTCATATGTTATTATACATGTTCATCTGTTATAATATAATATATGGTGGTTGCCACTGCCATATATGTGTATTTTCAAATTATAATCACAAATTAGGTTGTGCATTTTATTAATGATGCAATCAAGCATTTGACATATCATTTCCTATTGAAACATGTCAGTTCCACTATTTTTTATCCACATGGGAATGGTTAGGTAGAGTCCATTAACAATATGTTGGGAAGCTATTGAATAAATTGGTCATTGAAAGTAAATGGATTGGGATGAACATTTACCAAGAATTTTGTTTTCTTATAGAATGTCATACAAAGTAGGTACAATATACACATCGTACCAACTCGTTTATAGATCGATTATATCCTTTAATGCCTACAAAATATATACTATTAATAATCAACAATGACCACATTGAAGGGAACCTTGTAAGAGTTTTAACAAGTAGAGCCTTAAAGCTTAAGAAATTGCATGAGGACATATTGTAATTTGAGGTTAAATTTGGAACATAGCAATGGAATAGGGCTTTATGGAGTCAATAGAAGAATATAGAAAAATAATTTCAAATTCAATAATTTTGTGTTATGGTTTCCAAAGGGCAATAAGTCACATCTTGGGTAGTTTATTGGGAAGTGGTTTGGACCTTATAGAGTGCAGTATGTGTTGCATAATAATACAATGTTGCTAAAAATATTTATTAATTTTGAAACAAATCTAATGTTGGTTAATATTAACAAGTTGAAATCGTACAAATTCATTGAATATAAAGTACAAGATTTTGAAACATAAACACTTGTATACTAGGAAGAACCACAAACATCAGACCAATCATAGAAAGTAGTGGAGAATGACATCAAAACATATGAAGATAAAGATGACAAAGTGGTGACATGTCGACCATGGATGGAGGTTGACAACCTAGCGATCATAACTCCAAAAGAATTGATTGATTCAACAGCTCAATTGATTAACTATATTGATGAATTGGGACATATATTAGTACACATGGTGGAGAACACAAGGGATGAATGGATAGGTGGGTACAATTGTACAAGGATGAATGAAAGAAGGATTAGTACATTTGGACCATTAATGTGTGAAAAAAACGTTAGTTACTTCCACATGGAAGTACAAGAAAAAAATCATCATGAATTAAATAGGTTGCTTAAAAAATGTGATTATTTAATATAAAAATGGCAAGCTATTCTAAAGGAAAAATCGAGAAGTAAAAGTGGTATGTGAGTTTTTTTTAATGTTTGAAGTTTTTTGGTAATGCGTTTGTGTTTTGTGTTTGCAATGTGTTTTGCAACATGAGTGAGGAAAGCGTAATTGAAAGATTGCAATGAATTATGAGGGAAAATTAGAAGCACAAAGTTGAGATGTAGAAAGAGAATGATTGCAAAAACTTAAATGAAAGAGGTTTGTGAAAAATTTTGTCGAAAACAATGACAAATGCAAGAAAAATTGGAGTGACAAGCAGGAAGGCAATGTACAAGATTTTGCCATTCGTAACGATTTCACCATTAGAGTCACCATTGTCATCAAAGTGCGAGAAGAAAAAAGATTTGAAGTAGGGATTGGTGCAACATTTCAATTTGCAAAATACATTCAAGAGTCATTATGGCTAGTATTGGAGTATTTGAAGAAAAACATTTTCAGCAAAAAATTAGGAGTATTGATAAGACCAGGTGCAAAACAGAAGAATTGGTGGTGATTATAAAGTTAAATGAATAAATTATAAAGAAAGGATTAGTGAAACACAACAACTAATATAAAAGTGCAAAAATTTAAAAAAGCCACAGAAATTGTGTTAAAACTGATGCAAACACAAAAGGTAGGTCAATTAATGTTTACCGCACCACTTCAATTGGGTTTGAAAGACTCACCAAAATCTACAAGTGAAGAAGGAAGAAGAAATAATCTTTGGGTAATGGATAAGAAAACTTTAAAACATAGAAGGATTAGGATCCCAAATGATAGAAGGATCTTTTACCCCAACCAAATAAAATTATTCAAAATATATTGAAATAATAAATATCTGGAAGAAAATGGGAGACAAAAAAAATTCAATTGGGCTACTAAAAAAAGTTTAGATATAATGATGGACATTGAAAGGAAGGAAGCAGACCATGGATATCTTGTGGAATTTCTAAAACACGTTTGTGATCAAAGGATTTAAAATCTTTTTTGAGAAAGAAAGGATAATGTATGTCATAAGCAAATAGATTATGGTTGATGCATTTGGAGCATGTCAGACTAGGTACATTGAGGATCCAAAGGGATAGGTGAACAAATTGGTGGTGGAAAAGTTGTTGTGTAACCATGTATCAAGCCACCATACACAAATGGAGATTAGTGGAATGTAAAGAAATGCAAAATGTCATTTAACATAAGATACCAAGCTATGATATCTTTGGTATACCAAAGAGAAAAAATGAATTATATGAGCAACATGAATGCACTTACATTCATGAAGGTGGAGGAGGGAATTGAGGTGGATTAGACACATATTATGTTCAATAATCTATGCATGAATTGGATAGATGGATAAAGATGTAGGAAAATATGTAGCTACAAGGAAATCATGAGGACAAGAAAGAAACATGTCATTTGGTGATGGTTCTAAAGAGGTTGTTTTGATATATGTTTTAAGGGGAATTTGTAGCTAGAGAAAAAAAACAGCAAAAACCCATAATTTTTTTTTAAAGGATAAAAATAAAATTACACAATGTTCTAGATAATACGAAAGGAGTTTCGATGGTATCCCCACGGACCATGGAAAAAAAAGAAGAATAAATCTAACATTGGGGAATGATCAAAATAAAGAAGGAAATCAAGGGAAAATGTCCAACCTCAAAAATTGACAATGGGGGGTGCGAAACCATATGGAGTTATAATTCTAGAAGTGGTTATAAAACATGTTCCTTCTAAACCATAAAAGGAAACTAGTTCATCACAAAAGAAAAAAAGGAAATAATAACTAAAATAGATGAAGTGTGAAAGGAATAGATCACCACAACTTGAAATAACAATCAAAGTACAACATCAACATGCACATTGATATGGAGGTGATGAGTTATATGATTTTCATACATAGATGGAGGTGCATGATGATGATGTATTATATGTACATACATTACAAGGATAAATAAATCAACAATAACAACAACATCAATAACAACCACAAATGCAATCTCAAATACCACAAGTAGTTTTCACAAAATTATCACTTAATGTTCATAGACTAGTTATAATTTTTGTATCACATAATCAACTAGGGTATCTTTCAAGGTCTTTCAAGGTTTGCTATGAGTTGTAGATGAGGGATAAGGTGGTATCATCAAGGGAAGGATCTAAGGAAGAGACACCACAAAATCTCACACCATGATTTGTGGATGATCTAATAATTAAAGTCATGGAATGCAATAAAACCATAGAGATGTTTGAAGCCATGGCCATTGTCAGTTTCAAGATGGGTACATTATGAGAAATTTGTGTCTGTTGCAACTTGTCCGTTGCAATGAAAAAGGATATGATGTAGCTAAATTACAACAAAAAATGTCTAATACAACAAGATTACAATTAAATAGACAAGTTGCAATGGATATGACTTTTTCATAGTGGTAATTTGGGTTTAAAAATGAAATAATTGAAAACCATATTAACCACAATAAAAGGGGATAAACATATATTGCTTTGATAGATACAAAATGAATAGATAACACATGAAAAATACAAAAAGTAGACCAGTGGTTTTAAAAAAAACAAATAGGAAAAAAAAGGTGAATGTCAAAATGTTGGAGTTGCCATAGAAAATGAAGAGATAAAGTGGAAGATGGAGTAGTTAATAGCTTAATAAAAAGAATGGCAAAAGCTGAGGAAGAAAAGAAAGACATAGAATGAAACATAACAATAATATTAGAAAACATTATTGGATATATACATAAAAATAAGGCTTTGGAAAGAGAAAAAGAACTTTGGTTATAGGAACAAAAAATAAAGACAAATGTAATAAACATGTGTGTGTAAATCATATAGATAAAATCCATGGTTGCAATAGAAGAATTCCATAAACAAGAAGTAGAAGAAGAGAAGGAATAAGTAGTCTTAGACATGTTGATAATATAGAAGAAGATGCTTAAAACCAAGACAAAATTGGATCTTACTAGAAAGGCACAGAGACATTGATCTTGTGTACATAAATAACACATCGGAGGAATATGATGATCATGTGCAATATTATTCAGTACTACGCACCAAACAACATATGGAAGACTCCAATGCCAAACCAGATGAATGGTGGGAGTTGGCAAAGGCACAATTCTGAAAAGAAATGGACAAAAAATTGGTTGCACACATGAGAGATGCATAAGGGTATAAAAGGTACTTGTCAAATTTTAAGAAAACATTTCCAAATTTCATTTGTAGAATTCTAAATAGTTTAGAGTCCAACAAAGGAAGCAAGGGAGGTTGAGTACAATGGAATGGCATAGGATAAATAAGAAGTACCATAGATTCATAGAGGGGAAAACAAGATCATTAGTACGAGGAATCTAAGGTGTAGGAAAAGAAATTTCTTAAATAAATGATTAAACTGCAAGCTCATGACACTGGAGTATAAATGGAGCCAGTTAAAAGCAAAGATCAAGTAGCATAACAGGTAATATCCAAGGGGGTAGAAAGAGGTAAAATAGAACCATAGAATGATGTCATAAAATTGAACGATGAGATGATAATCATAGTTCTTCAAGTGAGTGCAGTCATGCCAATAGGAATGGGAGCATTTGAGGTTATAATGATAACATAGATAGAGGTGTAGATGGACATGTTAGCAATTTAGAATGAGCAAGGAATGAGCATAAATGGTTGACATAGTGAATTAAAAGATTACTTTTTAAATTTATTATAATAAGGATTTTGAAAAAAATAAAAAAAATAGAGGGAGGGTAATGTTACTGGGTGTATGATTAAGATTTAACAAGAGAAGATTAAGACACTTACTTAGATTTGATTTTCAAATTACTTCTGGAGGAAAGGATTTAGGATTCAATTTTTGATTGGGATGAAGGTTGAAGTTTTACACACACACACACACACACACACAAACTTATAAAGTTGTTGGAGAATAATGATACATGCATGATATGTAATTTTAAAGTTTTGTTGGGCAGTGAACCATAGATTTTCATGTTTTCATTTTTTATTTTTATATTACATATGTTTGATACTTTCAATTATGATTAAAGAAAGCAATAACATGTTGGTGAAGAAATAGTGAATAAACCTGAATTTGTTGTGTTTTCTAACTATAATAATTAAAATATAATCATAAATTTGTATTATAAAAAACAATGAAAAAATTGGGAAATAATGAGACAATAATAATGTTGAAAGAATGTGTGAATACAATTTGAAAATTAACTTGAATGGTTTGGGACAATAGATTGTATGTGAATTAAGTGCAATTGTGTTCATAATTTGTAGTGTTTGTTAATAAGTAGAGAACAAGTTAAAGAATAAAATTTGCACCTACCAACTACCTTTTACTACATTAATAAAAAACATTTAAACAATCTTGAAAATGTTATGAATCAAATGAATATATGAATATGTTGTAGGGGTTGCAACTTTCTTTCATGGTGTGTCATCAATTAAATTAAATGCACATGAAGATGAACGAATTGTTGGTATAAAATTTTTACAAGAATGAAAAACGACAAAAAAGGAAGAAAAAAAGGAAGTGACATAATTTGTGAGCACCAATATTTGCAAATTGAAAAAGGCAAGATTTTTTAAACCATAAAATTTGATCACAACAATTTTGATTTTTTAATTTATAGAACGTTCAAATTTTTTATGTTGTTGAAACATGTTCAAAGCTTGGCTTTTGATTTCAAAATTTACATTGTTCAAATATTTAATATTTTGGTTAAATTAATTGCATGTGAACCATAAATCACATGTATCTCAACCTACTATCACTAAGTATCATACAAAAGTCTTGAAAATGTTAAAATTCCTTTATATATGGTTCACATTCAAGAGCATTTGTTGTTTAATTTTTCATCAAAAATTATAGTTTAAAACTTAATGATCAATTAAATAATACATTACTTGTGTTTTGAGAGATAAATATTAAATATTAAACTCACTTGCACATTATGTCTTAAATTTTAACATCTTTTTTCACATGATAACCACATTTTTTTACATTTACATTATTTTACATGGCCATATGAAATCATAGAATTGTATTTGTTTTACAATTATATTATTTTACATGACCGTTTAAAACCATATAAATATATTTATTTTGACACTTACACTATTTTAAATGACATATAATAAATTTTTACAATTTTATATTTACATGTTTTGTGTTTTACATTTACACAGGGTATAAAACTCACACCATTTACACACACAACATCGGTTGGTAACATTAAGATTGAAAATATTATATTTCATTTTTTTTTTATCATGTGGTGGTTTAGGAAGAATGTTGAGGGATGTTGACGGACGTCCTTTCGCTCCTAGTTGGACGAACGAACAGACATCCTTTGACTCTTACGAGGACGAACGGACCAGCCGACGAGCGAACTACGACTTTCTTCGTCGATCGTGATTGCCAACCTTCTTGTGTACCTTTGCTTTGGCTTGGGCGTTGCGGCGTCCCTTGTCGAAGACCGAAACAGACCGCGGCCTCCGCTTGGAGCTGCGGGGACGACGATTAGGGCAAAAGGAGAAACTGGCAAGGGGCAGAGAGAGAAGAGAAAATGAAGGAGGAGCCACTTTCGTAGCTAGGAGAAAAAGGGGGCCAAAGCGAACAACAGCTCAGAAGACGATCATCGTCTTTTTTTTGCAAGGGGAGGGAGGAGTATCAAGGGGAGAAGAAAGAAAGAAAGGAAAAGAAAAGTGGAAGAAGAGGAGGAAGGAAAACAACAGGTCTGGAGAACAACTTCATCATTTCTCACTACTCACTCAGTTTGCCCTCGCAAGAGTTATCAGAGCTCTTGCTTTGTTTGGATTAGGTTAGAGTTTTGGAGTTTGGTAACAGGGTTGTGGTGGATTTGGGGTTCCAAAGACACAGTCTATTTTTGTTTTATTTTTGGGGTGAATCTCTTTCTCTCTCTCTCTCTCTCTCTCTCTCTCTCTTCCGATGGATCGTTGTTGTCAGCTTCTCCTTTCCCCGCTGGTTTCATTTTCCTTATCCGTTTTCCGTGTGTTAGGGTTTCTGTTCAATTTTTCTTCTTCTGTGTATTTCTGTTTCTTTCATGTGGATTGTATGCTTTTGTTGGATTTTGAGATGCTGGTGCACCGATTTGCTATGAGCTGGTTGGTACTCACTTTCTTTCTTTCGAGGGTTATCACTTATATGGTTCGGGGTGCTTTCCTTGTGGACAGATCCTGTTTTTTCCGGGGTTCGCAGATGAGCATCTGGATTTCCGGTTTCTTACCTGCCGATTTGTGATTTCTACTACCTGTTGAAAGGTATGATGAAAATCATCTGTTTTTACTGACAATGAGCCCTCTCCATTCCCAACAGTACTTTCCGAGACCTTGTTTCATGATCTGCAGTCCTTGACTATCTTTCTTGAGCTTCTCGAGACAATGGTTTTCATAGTGCAAAGATTGCTGAATGCAAATCTGCTTACAGTATGTGAGCCATGGAACCTCCTCATTACTGGTATCACTAACAAGCATGGCTTTTATTTTTCCAGAGCAATTGAAGAAGCTGAAGCATTCAGGCTCTTACACAGGTGGAGATGGCTGAGGGAGATGCAGCCCGAGCAGAATATAGACGCAAACTCCTTCAGCACAAGGAGTTAGAGTCAAGACTGAGAACCTGTGAGTGACCAGATTCAGAGAAACCAGTCTAGGGTTAGTGAACATGGAAATTAAAATCCTTATCTAAATGTCAGTCTAAGACTTTCAAGCCCTGGCTGTATTTGTTACACAATTGCTATTTTGTTTGACATTTGTCAGTGTTATCAGTCCCCATGAAGCTCATCCTGCTAGATTGTTCTAAAAGCTAAGTTTTGTTGTGTTTCAAATCTGCCTCTTTGAGACTGATGCTGCACAATTCACTTGCATCTATTATTCTATGACAGCATGATCAGCAATGTTCATATGTGACTGGTTTCTTGTAGGTTGATAGTTATTATATGTGTTGGTAGAATGAAATGCAACAGGAGATTGCTATAGATTATGTCTCCAGGGTACTGAGTAGAGACTTGTTTCAGTGCGAGAGAATGTGAAGCAAGACAGGAAGGAGTTTGATAAAACTGAAGACGACTTAAAGGCACTACAGAGTGTGGGACAGATCATTGGCGAAGTCCTGCGACAATTAGACAGTGAGAGGCGTAAGTCTTCTTTCTGTTGGAGATGATGATCGTTTTTGTTATTGAGGAGGTCAGTAATCAGCAGCAGATAAAAAATAGCGGGGCAATCATTGTGGGGTGCAGGCAGGAGTGTATTCCTGGTCCACTAATTTACTGCACATTGAAAGAAGAAGGGCGAACTCTTTCCTTTCAATTGTGCAATGAACATCTTGGATCTATGACAATTAAAAGCTTTTGATCTAACCAATTTTGATCAATGAATTGAAGAGAAATCCTAGTACATTGAGCTTTGAAGGCAATAATGACTTCCAGCCCTGCTGGGGTGTGAAAATAATCTTGCTTGTTCTATTTTATGGGAATTTATGTACTGTAGAAGTTTGCAGACTGACTTTTTTGGCTCACAGTGATAGTGAAGGCAAGCAGTGGTCCTCGGTATGTTGTTGGCTGCCGCAACAAGGTGGACAAGGAGAAGCTGGTTGCTGGCACAAGAGTAGCACTTGACATGACCACTCTCACCATCATGCGAGCTCTTCCAAGAGAGGTGATTTCCTGTGTCTCAGACTGCCCCTTCTCATCATTTATTCACTGTACACCTTTGGAGGCAATCTCAGAATGTTTGGTCTCACAGACCTCAAGACTTCTTGTTCATTTCTGTTCAGTAGATCCAATTTGGTCTGACCCATTTTTACTGTTTGTTGTGTTTAGGTTGACCCAGTTGTGTACAATATGCTTCATGAGGACCCTGGGAATGTGAGCTACTCAGCTGTTGGAGGGCTGAGTGACCAGATTCGGGAACTGAGAGAGTCCATTGAGTTGCCCCTAATGAATCCTGAACTCTTCATGCGTGTAGGCATTAAGCCTCCCAAGGTACTTCATAACTTGGTCTTCTCAATCTAATGGCTGAAGCCGCATGTATTGATCCTTGATTGCTGCTAGTTTGCATTGTGTTAAGCCTCACACAATGATGTGCTGCTATGCTAGGGTGTACTGCTCTATGGACCTCCTGGAACAGGAAAGACACTGTTGGCTCGAGCAATTGCCAGCAACATTGATGCAAACTTCCTCAAGGTACTCCATTTCTAGCCTCAAAATCTTCAGATGCCACTGATATAACAGCTTGAACTGCGTGAGCACTGGGACTGAACAGCTTTATTTCAGAAATGTTTCTGTATGCACTCTTTGTTTTGTTGGGAAGTTAGTGTTCCTGGAAAAGGCTGGTGTCTTGAATATGTGTTCCATTCATTGGAAGTCTGCCATTGGTGTCAGTATGGAAGTATGCTGTTAGCTGGTGGAATATCTGGAAAATGTGCCATCTTTTTTGAGCAGCACACATGTCCTGTGCTAAGCAGGTGGTTTCTAGTGCAATTGTGGATAAGTACATTGGTGAGAGTGCACGTGTCATCCGGGAAATGTTTGGGTATGCACGTGATCACCAGGTACTTTTCTTTTGTTCTCACTTTTTCCTTCATCCAGTGTTGACTTTATGTCCTACTTTTCCTTCTGCTCAGACCTCTTGGAGAGTGCTTTTCAGGTTTATGAAAGTAGTTGCAATTTGGCTAAGGTCTTGTTCTGCTTGTTTTGTTGGGGAACTGCAGCCATGTATCATTTTCATGGATGAGATTGATGCCATTGGTGGCCGGCGATTTAGTGAAGGCACTAGTGCTGATCGAGAAATTCAGCGAACTTTGATGGAACTTTTGAATCAGCTTGATGGCTTTGACCAACTTGGGAAGGTATATCAAAACTGACAGTTTCTTCTCTGCATGGTTGCTCCCTTTCCTTGGAATTAGGGGTTTTATGGTCTGATGCAATTACATATTATGACTGTTAAATTATATGTGGTCATATTGTTGATTCTTTATCTCAATCAATCCCAGTTTCAATAGTTGTTGCCTAGTTTTGGAGCAGTTTGATTGATTAACAAATTGCTAAAATCTGGTTTCATTTGTGGAGATCTGCAGGTGAAGATGATCATGGCCACCAATCGGCCAGATGTGCTGGATCCTGCTTTGCTGCGCCCTGGTCGTCTGGACCGGAAAATTGAGATTCCATTGCCAAATGAGCAGTCCCGCACTGAGATCCTCAAGATTCATGCTGCAGGAATAACCAAGCATGGAGAGATTGATTATGAGTCAATTGTAAAGCTTGCTGAGGTACACAATTCACTGTTTGTAAAACTGACTTGGTGTCTTAATTTAGCTGCTCTGTGGATCCTGATGGATGATTCTATTGTGTGGGTTGAGAGCAGGGTTTCAATGGTGCCGACCTTCGAAATGTGTGCACAGAAGCAGGGATGTTTGCAATTCGGGCTGAGCGTGATTATGTCATCCAGGAAGACTTTATGAAGGTCAGTCAGAGAAAAGCACCATATTCCTTTCAAAGCATTCGTCCTGGCTGGTTGTTAATTCAACTGTGCTCTTCCTAAGAGAATGCTGAAGGCTAGAAGCAACTTCAAGTCTGTGCCAACTTGTCATTAACATGTTTATATCTGCACCATGAATGGTAATGGTTACTGTATTCATCTCCTGATTCAATGGAATATAATAGAAAAACAGGAAATCAGTTTGACCCTTGGAGATTTAAGAGAATTAAGGTTGAAAAGTTGGAAAGATACAGGAAAGGATTGTCCAAACTTCACATTTGAAGTGTTTAACATGGAGCCTAAATATGAGTTCCAAGGACCCTTCTTCTAACTATTAGGAGAAATGACCCACAATTTCCATTGCTTTTTAGTACTCTGCAACTACTGGTGTGTTTTGACAATTGGATGTTCTTGGGTGCAGGCTGTGCGCAAGCTGACTGATGCTAAAAAGCTGGAGTCAAATGCTCATTACAACACAGATTTTGGGAAGGATTAGTTGCTGTCTCATACATAAACTGCAGTCTTTTTGGTAAGTCATTCCAACTTGAACCTTCAACCCATCTCCAACGTAAATCATTTGGTTTGACTTCCTGCATTATGTCAGGCATTATCTAGCTTTTAGATTGATTTGGATGGAGATTTTCCATTGGACTGAGATTTCCTTTCTTGGAAAAATTGTCTCTCTGTGTACAAATTGTTGGAAGCTTTTGCATATCTGAACTCAGTGTTTTAATCAGTCTGCAATTGTGTACCATGGAGAAAGTATATCACTCAGTTGGCTTGAAAACTCTTATGAGAAAGGGGAGAAGTAGGTTCTGAGATAATTGACTAAATTTTTACTCTGCATAGTTAAGGAGAAACACAACTTGTAGATGAAGCACAAATACAAAGGTGGTTCTCTATGGTCCTAAAACACACATGAATGTTAAGACAGTGAATGCTCCTGCCAAACCACTGTAGCCTGGGGTCCTTCAATGATACAACACTCGGGGCAGTTGACATTTGTGTTCTACATTGAATGCAATTTTTTCTGTGTATGGTAGGTAGGTCTTCTAGACAGAAGTAGCACACATGTATTTTATTTATCATGTGAACTCCAAGCTGCAATATTCATCAGTGCTCCAGCATGATATTTCATCAGTGTTCTAGCAGGATATACCAACTGTATCGTCAGTTGGTGGTAGCACATTATAGCCAGTTGACGTTACTGCATCACTTAATGTGAACACTCTCATGTACTGAGAGAACCAAGTTGTCCATTGCCTACAGCAAGGGTGTAGACCATGTTTTCCCGTTCAGAACTTCTAGTTTCAGGTTAATCTTTTTTCTTCAAAGGAATGTTTGGTGACTTAATAAGCCCAGTTGTTCAAAATTCTGGGTTTAGGGTTCTCCAGCAAGGGTAGGTTCAGGTTCCAGTAGGAGGCTGGTTCAATGATGGTTCAGCCAAATCTAAAAACAGGCAATCCTTATGCCTTGGAACTGGCCTATATAACCCAGAACCACTCAGCCAGCAATTGTGTAGATCTGCTGTCATATGCAGGGAAACAAATTCTGAAACATTGATTTTCTGCTGAATTGAGTTCCTCCCAATGAAAGCTCTGAAACAATTGACTTTACACAACATGCTTAAGAGACAGTTAGCAAAATGATTAGACCCCAGATGCTGCAGGTGCTGTCAACTGTTGAAAACTCTGAAAAAGCTCAAGAAATGACTGGGAAAGCCAAAGCTCCTCCAGCGTGATAAACCTGAAATGTCCCAAATACATATTATTATTCCAGATGACTTTGGTGGGCTTGTTCATTCAAAGATCTGAGTCTAGAAAAGCAAGAAAAGTTATACTTAAAATTATTGCCAGTAATTCTTCATTTTGAGAAGTTCTTGCAAAGTCATTGATCTGTAATTGTTTTCGGTTTTACAGATACTAAGCGTATTTGTCAGCAGTAGCCAGAAGAATTTGGTGGAGCTTTTCAGGAGCTGAGAGCATGGGGCTATGATCAGACTCCATTTCAACTACCTGAGAGATTTGGTTGAGCTCAATCAGAAAGTCCTGAACTTCAGGAACAATGACTTTGTCTTGTAAGCATTTGATGTATACAGAAGGCACTGTCCCATGCTTCTCATTTGTGTATGTTATGGCAGCTGTCATCATTGCTCCTGCTGGGTAAGGCCTGCTCAGCATTTCTCCTAGTACAACATCCTGACCACCAGCAACATGCAGCACAATGCTTATCAGAAACAGAATTTCTAAGCTATGGGTAATTCCTTGCACAAGTCTCACCCCTGAATCCTGGTCCCTTTGCTATGCCTTTTGTCTTGGCAGCAGGTATCTTCTCTCTATCTTGAGAAACTAAACGGTGCTTTGTATGATCATGGTTTTGTGAAAAACAAATCTACAATACCATGGGAGTCATTCTGTGTGCCATGCAGAAGTAGATCAAGTGCAGTGTCAATAAGAGTCTCCCTCCCTGTATCTTATGGGTTTCTTTCTTTCCTTTGGCAGCACAGTAAGAGACTCTTGATGTGGTTGATTCACAGATATTTTGTACAAGTTTGAAGGATTGTAGTGTTGTTCACACCTGTGGTGAACAATTGTTGTAAAACAGTCCATGCAGTCTTGACTTTGGAACTCTGCCTGATGTTGGTGGATGTTCATAGCCATTGCCAAATGTATACTCAGCTCCTTGTGTTGCAGGCCGGTCTTTGAACACCTGCCATATGATATCATTGCATCCATTAGGATCAAGCATTTATGGGTGTACTGAAGGTAAAGAGCACAATGGAGACAGGTAATAAAGCATGCGAACTGCCACTTCTCGATCTGTCAATGTGCTAAAAAAGAATATAAACTGCTACTTGTGGATCTGGCAACACTATCTGGAAACAAACAATTGATGCTGTGTGTTCCAAGTGGTTTTGTAGCTTGGTAAACAATTGATGTTGTGGTCTTAGTGGTTTCTATAGTTTGTGTTTTTTTCTCAATGAACATTGCAGGTTTTGATAATGGAGAGAGAGAGAAAGAGAGAGAGAGAGAGAGAGAGGCTGGATGCAGCAAACAAACCATTTCACAGAAGCTGGGAGAGTTGGCAAATGACTTTCCACTAGGCAGCAAGACTGCAGAAATGTAGACAACTGCTTTCAGTATGTGATGGAACCTCTCCATGGCGTCCAAAACACTGAAGCCTGCCATGCTGTGACCCACTAGCACAATCTGTAACACAAAGTTGAACACATGAAAAAACCCACTACCACCCCCAAGTAAGTCTTCAGCATCCTCTGCAAACATACATACAGAGCTAGCTCGCTAAAAAAAGGTGGCAAGCAAGCAATGCTGCAGAATCCGGCGCTCTTCTTCCACTTACGAGCCCTACCTTGTCGGTTTCAGGCAGTGACAAGAGAAGATCGACAAGCGGTTGGTTGTAAACAGCGAATTCGGAGATAGTATTAGGATCTGCAGGATGCGTGCCGCAGCTTGCCAGATCAAGCGTGGTCACACGGTGACCAGTTCGCCGTAGCAAATCAACCGTCATGTACCAGCACCAAGCGCCGTGCATCAGACCATGCACCAACACAAAGTGATGCTTGATAACCATTTTGTTCTGCAGCTCATCAAAGCCCAGCAGCTTCTGATCGTCTAGCTCCTGATCAAACTTGCCCATGTTGCACTGCAACTAACTTTCTTCTTTTTCTTCTTCTTCACATCCACCACAACCCAAGGTGCTGACTCTCCTCAAATATTCCCCTTCTCACTCTTCTGTATTAAAAAAAACCTCAGGATTGCCTCTCTCAAAACCCAACGCCACACTAGAGCTTCTTCTTCATGTCAATGCCACAAATCCAGTCTCTCTTCATGAATGTCATCACCGATTGTCACTAGCACAGCAGTTTTTTTTGTTTGTTCCAAACAAAGGTGATCAGGGATCATGTGGTGATGATGATGATGATGGTGATCTGAGATCACTCTTTCACATTACTTCCGGAAACAAGTTGATGGCATGATAATAGACCTCGATTTGCAGGGGCAAAGTCAAGTCCATTGTGTATGTCTGCCAGGAAGAAGAATCCGTGCAGACGACCAGAAAGCAAGACTAAGGAGAGACCACATTCCAGTAAAGAGACACTATGTATAGAGCTGCCTCATGCAAGCCCTTATTTAGGTAAAGCCCACAGCTCAGGGCTTTACCAGGCATAAAAGACCTGCTCCCATATTTTTTTCCTCTGTTTTTCACTAGAGTATCAGATGAAAATTTTCATCTGTTTCCTACACCAATGTTATGATTTTTTTAGAGCCCACTTAACTCTCTGTGGGCTTTACAAAAATCTGGAGGTCCACTTCCAAGTTTTCTCATGGCTACACCACTGTGTAGCTGCTGTCTTTATGTAAGGTAAAGCCATTGATAAGTGGCTTTATTGAAATTGAGCCTGCACTCAGCTCCACCTCATTTGGGTCCTCATTCCAATAAGGCCCGCAGTCGAAGGCTTCACCTAATACAAAATTGTCGTATTTAAGCCTGCCATAAAAGGGTAGAGCTCACATGGAATTCTTGTAGTTTTCATTTGGTACCATGGGGTACCAGTGTAGGTGCTGGTTCGCCTAACTTCCAAGGCTCCCCTGTGTGTGCAGGGCCCCAACAAAGGATTGTGTCAGACTTCCTTCTTCTTTTTTAGTGTAGATTTCAGGTTGATGATATTAGTTTTTAAATGGCTAATGGCCTGTTAGTTAGTTTGCAATTGAGTGTGAAACAACTGTTTAACAATTGTAAATAACAATTGACAGTCAATTTGGAGCAACAAATATCCCAGTTTGCCTGGCTGGAACATGACTATTAAGGCACAGTAGAATCACCCAAAATGGGCACTACTGGATGAGCTGCTGCATTGGTGCGCAGTGAGTACTTGTACATGTTGGGGATGCATGAAAAGGGGGGTGTGTGTATATATATAAGCTACTGGGAATAATAACTGGATTCCAACAGCTTATAAAAACAGCTTATAAAACAAAGCAAACCTTTGTTGGCCACAATTGGGTGCCAGGGGCGACAAGCATAAACTACTACAAGTGGTGAAGCAGTAAGAGTTCGAGATAACTTACAACTGATTCATCATGATATGGCTGTCTCCAATGTTAGAAAACACTGTCACACTAGCCATTTGGAGAATGATGTTTTAAGGCAGTTTCCCACAATTATACCAGCTTTGGGGGGCGGGGGGAAAGGGGTGGTGCTGTGAATCCTGATCACAAACGAATGTTTATGGTTCTAAATTATTAGAGTTTTCAGTGTTCATTTCTACTTCTTCGGCTACATCACTATGGCCAGATGACCTGGGCACACAAGGACTATGCAGCCAGGCTCAGTCAGGAGAAAGGTGGTTGCAACCAGTGTCTTTTTTGGGAATTTTTGTTTGTAGCCAAAGTGGCGCGACCATCCATACAAAGATGTAGAAAAAGTAGAGATCATCCCAGCAAGATTTAGCCAAACCTGGCTATAAACCAGAAATAAAGTAAAAGTATTTAATCACCCTTCTATATCTTTGGCTACACAATGAAAATCAAATATCTAAATTTTGCGATTTTTTCTTTTCTCTTTTCTCACTTCTGGCAACTAAAAGCCCCCAAAATCACCTCTTTTTCAAAATTTTAAATTTCACTTTTAGGTGATGTTTAGCTAGTAGAAAAAAAGGTTGGTTGCAACCCCCATGAAAGAGGGGGCTTGTTAGGTTGTAGAATGGCAATTTGTGCAACAGATGCCAAAGCTAGAGTTCAACCTTTGGCCTCTCAAACTAATCAAAGAAGAAACTAGACTTGTCACCCTCACCAAGTGTCTTTTAGTCATTAAGTTTCTTAATGATCAAAATGCCAAATCAATATAGATACCCCCAAAAAATAATAATATTATCGAGACAATTTCAAAAGGCATGAAAATTGGGTGATGTTAGCTTGCACACTTCAAACCAATACATTCACATGGTAGATGTCATGGCATCAAACTTCAAGTTGGTTGACATTAATTGTTCAATTAAGTAGTCTATATTACCTATCCAATGCAACGACAAGGAATACTCAATATGATTATTGAATCACATTAGGATGTATCTTAGACCTTGAAATGAATTTTTTCATTCATGTTTGCTAAAGTAGTAATCACAGTCCAGATCATCAAGAAGATGTTGACTATGGATAACTTAAGAGTTTCCATAATAATTTGCTTCAATGAAACATGAGAAATTTCAACTTCCAAAAACCTAAAGCCTTAGATCTTCTCAAAAATCTCTCTCAATACAAAAGGAGCAATTGCATGCATCCGAGTTTCTAGATTGTTGGATTACCCTCCACTTTTAAACCATGACCTGGATGAATATTTTTTCAATTACTAAAATCTTATGAAAGCTTCTATATACACTTTCATGAGTTACTCCTTCCTTCACCAAAGTCTCAAGCCCATGTTTTCAACATGTTAGGAGTTCAATGTAGCCCATGTTTTCGACATGTTAGGAGTTCAATGTAGCCCATTTATTCATACAAATAGAATTGGTGCCACAATCACCATTATTCTTTCTAGCAATCAATTACAAAGGTAAGTGATATCTAAAAATGTATGAAGACATCTTTCATGATGATAGAATGTACAAGGAATTTCTATTAGTATTAGATTGTACACCCACTTTTGTGAACTCAACATCCTTCTAGAAATAAATCTGAGTCATATATGTGAATGTGTATGCAATTGCAAAAGGTTAGTGCTAAAAACAATCAAGGTTTTGTGAGCTTCACATTTGTTACTTTCTTTTGTCTTCTCCTCCTTCTCTTTAGATGATTTAATGGTATATTAAGGTTAGGATGCATGCAAAGCATCTAGTTTTCTTTTTGGCATGACTTGTTGAGCTAGGTCATTATGATGTGACTCAAGTCATTGCATGACTTTCTATTGTAATTGGCACCTTAAAGGGCAATGGGGGAGGGGATAAAATGATGGAGCCAAAATTCATACATCATCATGTGAAATGCATCATATCTTATCAATGGAAAAATGTATTACACCTAATTTTTTAAATCATCATTCTTAAGATTATTTTTTTAAATCATAAAAATTCTTTCAACAAATTCAAGGACACATGAAAATGTTGAAGCAAAACAAAGGAGAGGACTAAATGTTTCATCATTAATGAGAAGGATTACCTATTGATTTTCAATAATTTGCATTCTTTTGTAGAAATTGCAAAGAGGAACTCCTTGAATTGCACAATCTCTCTCTTTGGGTACTAGAAAAAAATTAGGTCACTTCAAACATCATTGAATGGAAGAACAAAGAAATTTGATAATATCATTGCAAAAATAGTACAACTTGAATGTCAAATTACCTAGTGCAATGGTAAGCTACTAACATGTATACATGCAATTGTTTGTGTAGGTGAGGGCTTACTAAGAACACATCCATAGTGAATGGACTCAAATATTTAAACACTACTTAGCTAAGAGCTTACTATACATAAACAAAACTTGCTATGGAGGAACTTTTGGGGTTTTTTTTTTGGTGATAAATAAAGTTAATCCAAAAATAACCTATTTCAAACAAAGTTGTAGACAAAAGTAATCTACCAACTCCTCTAAAACCTACTTATTCTCAATTTTTTGAACCATGCATGGACAATATTGACAATAATTCAAGGAACAACAAACATCAGCACCAACATTGCAAATGGATTCTTCATACATCACTTTGTCAATCCACAACATGGGAACATCAACATCTAGGGCCTTTTTCTTTCTCTTGTGAAAGGTATATTACTTTTTTTTCACACCAATTGATCTTTCTACATCTACATCAGATATATGATTATCATCTTATGATTTCATAAGAGTTTTCAAATAATGCACATGAAAAAAAATTTGTGACAACAACCACCTCCAAATACTCATGACTCTAATATGTCATCAAGGCAATACAAGCTGAACAATCCAATGTGATCTTCACCCAAATCATCATCAAACACTACCTCCCTTGGGTCACATGCAATTATTCAACCTCTAGCAACAAAAACACCTTTGACATAAACAACATCACATTATATTCCTCTCTAATTGCAATGTTCCAATGAAGGAACAATTGTGTTATTGTCATGATCATTTCTTCCAAAAGTATGTAGGTTGCATGCTAGCGTTACTTGGCCATTGGAGCTATCATCACTATTGTGGGAAACACTATTTGGTGTTTCACCATCTTCATCAAATTTGGTGAAGGTTGGCTCATCTTCAATGGAGGATGTTGGAGCATGTCTTTGGACAAGAGATGAATTATTTTCATTCCTAAATTGTTGAACCCCTCCATGCAGCTTAAGTCCATGGATCCCCATTCCACAATTGGTGATGTCAATGTTATTCCAACCTTCAAAAACACATCCTTTACATGCCAAAATCAATTGACGCCCACCGATTCCCTATAACATTTCGCTCTTGGATTTGGGCAAAATAGATTTTTTTGTGCCATGGATTCAAACACCACCAATGGTGAAACAATAATGCAATATTCAAATCTAGATGGCCCATATATAGGAGCAAACATGGGATCCTTACACCGCCCACAACCAAACTATATTTTTTCCATTTGAGACATGGAATCCCATAGATCAAAATTGTCTCCAATAGCCAAGTCTCCAACCTTTAATCAATTAATGAATGTGATTGCATCGACATGGAGAAAGTTGTGATGGTTATCTACACCTAAACCAACAAAAAACCTATTCAATGACCATATTTCATTCCATTTTTCAACATTTATTCCATTCCAAATGTTACAATGGAAGTTTATATAATTTCAATATAACAAAATGAATTTTTTTTAAGGTTTCAAGTATGCAACAAACAAGACTATGCATAACATTGTTTATTTATCCTGAAATTTAAAATTAACCTAGTGGAAACTAGGTGGTTTGGCAAATTAACTAGATGTTGCAATAACACCTACAAGCCACCAAGCGGTGTTTTAATGTCTAGACTAAGTTTAAAAGTCCATTTGGTGGTCACCTTGTGGTGACCAATTGGTGTATTAGACTTTAAATATAGTTTAAAATAATGCAAAATTCAACATTGAATTCTAGAGAACACACAAATGTTAACCTCGTCGCCATAAATATTGGGTCACCACCAAGTGGGCTTAGTGATTAATAGATGACCATGTGGCCACACAAGGAGTCAAATGTTAAATTGACTA
>Ga0116229_10002274_pt1 | contig 30958 bp, 17 predicted proteins | sample S1TSphgellanicum_3_FD_87313 | JGI IMG/M metagenome (GOLD analysis project Ga0116229, IMG submission 87313) | Host-associated microbial communities from peat moss isolated from Minnesota, USA - S1T2_Fc - Sphagnum magellanicum MG | ecosystem: Host-associated > Plants > Peat moss > Unclassified...
GCACATATGTACAAGAGAATGTGGCCTGCCTCCCAGTGAGTGACTAGGGTGAAGCCTGGTGAGAAACTAGAGGCAGAATACACTCCCAACAGTGCATTCCCTAGTGTAAACCATCCATGGGTAGATCACTACCTATCATAAGTGTAGTGTAACACCCTGCTCTGAGGGCATTACCCTGTGTAAAGCACTGGCAGATTTTTTTCTTTTTTCTTTTTTTCCCCCAAGAAATGAAAAAAATCCAGCTGGCATTTCACATTCCAAAACAACCTGCCTTTTGCAGAAAACAGATTCTGCTTGATAACATGCCCTCCAAATACACCAAAACAATTTGCCAGTGCTTTATGTGGGTTGTAAACTAGAGTAAGGAGCTAGGAAATTACTAAAGTGGCCATGATGACCAATCCTGCCATTTACTACCAAATCAGCAGGTGCAGACTACAGACCCTGACGTGTAGGGGAAGGGTGCCAGAGGAATGGCTTCAGAACTACAGTTTGGAGCATAAAAATTTCACCTAGTTTTATTTCAGCATGTGTTTTACCCAGCCTTTCTTTAAACTGGGTAGCACATATGATCAGGAGACTGGTGTGTGAAATTTTTTCTTTTTTTATTTTCTGTACCGAGCCTTTTTAATTGGTCCATCACAAAATATGTATTCCCTCCCAAAATAGAAGTTTTTGGATGGGTTTTTTGCAGCACCAAGTCAATAGTGCTCACAAAGGGAATGTTGATTCAATTTTTTAGAAACCAAACTAGGTATGTCCCACATGCTTACAGCCCAATACGTTTAACAGATGCTAGTGTATAGATATTAAAAACACAGTTCCTGGAAATCCATCGTGCCACAATTGTATACATGTATTTAGCATGCACAAAGAGAAAAATGTCATTATTGGGAGTGGCCGTAAACTCTAGAGTGTAGACCATGACACCTCTGGTGGGCTTTTCCAAATTACAAAGGGTACAAAACCTTGATGGGCATGTTTACTCATGCCATAAAGACCACAACAATTTAACAGTGAAAATGTGGGCCACAACGGCTTGTAGTGCACATGGCCACCTTTGACTTGTTGCAAATGAGCCCTTTTTGGTATCTAATGTGTGGAGGCTCAAGTTCCAACAACGTATCTCTACACTTTATATACATATGTATATATCTCAGTGATTTAATTTATTCAAATTTCAAATGTTGTGTCATTGGCTAGCATTTCACGAGGGATTTAGCATTAAATGGTGATTGGATTTAAAAACCTATCTATATATTTTTAAAATTGTTACCAAACCTATGTAGATCAAGTTTAGAATTGAAAATTGGAAGTGAGTTGCAATGAAATTAGCAAATGTATGTCACAAAGTAGGCCCAAGTTTGCATGTCAATAACATTATATTCATAGATAACCACAAAAACAGATTAGCCAGTAAACAAACAGATTGTTCAATTGCACTTGGCGAAGGCTATGCATCTTTGAGTTCAATGGTGTAGCAATGGCGGCTTGGAGTTGATTGCAAAATGGCCCCAATGATGAACTTCAAACACCACCACTGGCGATGGCGTTAGGGTTTGGAGAGCAACAATGTGACTAAACAATCCTCCCATTTGCAAAAGTGCACATCATCTTGGTGAAATGCATGGACACTATGGATGTTGCAACTTTAACATTGAGTTCGCGACTAGATGTGGAGTGCAAAGGCCCACGAGGCTAAAAGAGTGTGTTTAGGAATGAAACGCACTCTCACAAATGGGGGAAAGTGCAAAGGATGGAGCCTAATGGCTCTCAAATGCACTCCCACTTTGGGAGTTACAATCGTGCAAGAGTTACAAGTGTTCAGAACCTTAGTTGGAAAGGAAAACAAGCACCAAATTAGGCCCCCAAGACACCATTAAAAGGGTCTTGAAGCATAGATGTTTAAAATGCCTTTGCATTGTTCATTTAAATTTGATTTGCATGAGTTACGATCAAAAAAAGGGGTAGGAGTCAAATTGGAAATTTGACTCTTGACCACAAACCCCCTGAAAGCAGGGGTCAAATGAACTTTGATTGGGGCGTGATATACATCATTGGAAGATCTTTTTGAGGGCTATAAGATATTGCCCTCACATTTCCAAAATAGACTTGATTTGAGAAAAATATGAGCATCCAAAGTTTTGGGACAACAAGAGTCCCAGTTTTGGGACTCCCACTTGGGAGTATCAAGGAAAAGTGACATTTGGATGTAGTCCCCACAAAAAAACACAAAGTATTCTATAGGGAAGGGAGTGGTGCCTCCTCCCAAAGGTTGTAGGTTGTGTAAAGTTTGTGTTTAAAGTTGTCCCTACTTAATCCACCACACCACTTCCATTTAATTTGCATTAATCGCCCTTTTTTCTTCGTTGTGCAAGTTAATCTCATTTTGAACTCCCACTTATGAGTTTGTCATAGTCCCATCCCAAAGCTCCAGCTTGCTTTCCTACCCCCAAAATGATGCGAATTAAAGAACGTGCCCCAACTTTCTTTTTTTTCTGTTGTTTCACTTTGGGACCCACATCTAGGTCTCTTAAGGAATTTAGGGGTGCATCAATGGATGTGTTTTAACATCCTTTTTTTGCATCAAACTTCATACTTGGCAAACTCTCATTCTGATTTCTTCTTTACTTAATTGTACCTCCCCAATAAAAAAATAAAAAAATCGCAAATTGCGAAAATAAAAGTTTTTCAAATGTCTAATCTGTTTTTGTGTTTATCTATGACTATAATTTTATTGACATGCAAACTTGGGCCTATTTTGTGACATACAATTGTTACTGGGATTTACATGTGTCTTATCATTGATGGAAACCATGAAGTCCCTCCCGAAATTTGCTCAAAGGAGGGATCTTTTCATTTGTGATTTCATAGTTGCAATGAACGACTACTAAGGACAATTATATAGTCTTTATTGTGACACCACCTTTTCTTTCTATGGTGATGAATTCTAATATTTCCAAGGGTTGTTACAAAATGACCATACCCAAATTCATATGAAATGGGTAACAAACTATAACACAACTAGAATTGAGCATCTTGCATTTGTTGTCAATGGTGAGAAGACATAGGCACATTGGGGTGAAGTTTGCCCATCAACAAATGGTATGTTGCATGTCACATAAGCATCATTTGCACATGTAGTGCAACTAGTGAAAGCTAAATGTAGACATAAATGTTTACCCTTGTTGAAAATGGCAAAAGTTCATATCATTGGTTTATGCCATAGTTGTATTTAGGGTTTTGTCTTGATTAATGGGAATTCAATATGTGGCAAAATTGGTTTTTGTGATGCAAACCTATGAACCTAGTTTTTTCATTTGCCTTTGGTTTCTTATGTTTGACATTTAGTCTTGTTTATTAATTAGCAGAAACAACAACAGGATTGATTGCTGAGTTGGATGCTCAGTTTCCTAAGCAAATAGTTTTGGATGCCATGGGGTTATTTACCCCCAATATTGGCTACAAGCAAATGCAGAGATGACATTCCTTTGACATTTGGAGGTTTTGAGGGGATTTTATTGCACCCCACATCCTTGTGGACAATTCAAGGATGTTCCCATGGTTCTTGCTATTTTTTTAGCATGGGAGTTGGATGTTCAACAAGGTTTTTTCAAGTTGACAATGAAGTCTAATGTTGCTTAAGCCATGGCTGAAGTTGTGTCCTTTATAGTGGACAAGGCTAATCCAATCCTTGTAAATCCTATCACAAGGTTATGGCCTTTGCAATGGACAAGGCTAACCCAATCCTTGTAAATCCTATGACAAGGTTGTGGCCTTTGTAGTGGACAAGGCTAACCCAATCCTTGTAAATCCTATCACAAGGTTTTGGCGAGTGATCCATGCATCACAACTATACATTCTTTTCCAGAATATTTGAAATTGGTAAAAATTGCCATGATCTTGCATGTATTTGGTTCTATTGAAAATGAATGTTGTTTTAGCTTAATATCTTTTTTGAAAAATAAGCTACACAAACCACTTGAATCCTCATTTGGAGCTTGTTGTTGTTATGTATTATCATAAGTTCTTCACACTAAAGAACTTTCCATATCAAACTAGTTATGACTTATGGACAGATGTAAGCAGTTCAAATGGTCGGGGTCGGTATGAAGGATAAAGAAGTTGGATTTGCCTCTTGGTTTGATGATATGAATAGGGGTTGCACATGTGTTGGATATTTTGAGCAATTCAGGTTGCAGGTTGAACAATGCAACAATGAACATAGTGACTTTGTCACCAGATTTTGAGGAGACATCTTGTATCCATAGCCTTAATGTAATTGAATCTCAGATTATGTAGCCACATCATATACATGGAGCATGATGCATAGCTGCTAGTCAAAAATATTTGTTGTTTTATTGAGTTGCCTAAGGGCACTTTGATTATAGTGGTAGTAGCCACCATTTTTTTCCTACACTCTTTGTTTTTGCCACTGATGTATCCATCCACTAAAAAAAAATTCCATCTACACCACAACCCAAAAATGAAAAAAAAGGTTAATTTGTAAGGTGCCTTATCATTAGGAAAATTTTGCTTCAACAAAGTAGGCGCCTTATGCGAAAAGTTTTTCATTTTCAAGAACCTTAGGCATAATATAAAATGAAAAGCTTTCCATGTTAGGTGCCTCCTTTTCCTTCTCAAATGAATCACAACTAATAACAATTCTCTGAATTCTTTAATGTTGGGTAAAGACCAGTGTTGTTTAAAAATGACATTTTGAAGCTTTGTCAACGTTATCAATATGGAATTTTTTTTAATTAAAAAAATATTTGTATGATAGATAGATATTCATCTTTATTTGGCAAATATGAATTTGTTGTTTTTCAAATTCAAATTCAAATTATTTACCAGATTTGTACAAAGGTTAGGGAAAAAAATTGGATGTTTGAAAAAAAAATTTGCAATCACACATTTGCCTTATAAAAACATATTTTTTTACAAAATCAATAACTTGTGATAGAGTTGAACCGCAAGTTTTTTAAAGAACTCTGCCAAATGTAATACAAGTTTATTGTCTTTTCCAACCCCAACCACAACCCACATATTTTCCATATAAAATAACAAAGCATCCAACCCCACATATCACAACCAAAAGTCATCATCCTTATTGTTGATGAACTTCACAAGTAAAACCTACACGAACACGAAGATTAAGTTCTTTCAAATGCAAATTGTCATTCAAATTTGAAATTTTAACACTTTTAAAGAAGAATAAAAAAAGTAACAAAAATATTTGTGTTCTCACCTTCCCAAACCTAATCATTATCTAACAATAAACATAATTTTTTTCAACAAATACATTTTCAATTTTCATAAAATTTGTCAAATCTTGCAATGTTTTAAAACTATCTACACACCAACAAAACTGAACACACATTTAATTTCAATATGTGACTTCAAAATTCCCAAGATTTGTTTAACAAGGAAGCCAACATTTGGGAACTGACTTTTGTGAATCCATCATAAAGCTAGGGGATCATCACATGTAATAATTATGGATAACCTCTTGAACAAAGATAATTCCCAAATAATAATTGCACACTTGAACTTTTCCATAGATGTGCCAACACCAAAGATGTTACAGTCTTCTTCAATAAAATCATTAAATCCAACAACTATTGCTACACATGTTTGGATAATATGGTTTAATATTTCAAAGACTGACATTAAAAGAAGGATTATCACATTTACATCAAATTCATAAGTAATAGGAATATAATCCTCACGTCTCGTTAATTTTCTACAACCCACACAGATTTGAAATGAGGATCAAGCATAATGGCGAACATGTTGTGAACCTAATGTAAATTGTAAACTTTCAAAATTGCGAAAAAAATTTGATCACCTTAACAAATTCAACCTACATGTTATTTTGAAAGATGAAGACCTAACATCAAAAGCATTAAAAACATTAGTAGCATGTCCTATTTCAATTTCCAAAGTTAGTGTCATTAATGGATGTAATGAAAGCATCAAATAATAACTAGTGACCATGTGACCAATTCATCACATGTAGTGACAACACGATTCAAAACACTTGTGAATGCTTTTGCAATTGCCCATACTTCAGTTTTAGGAACTTTTTGATGCAAACTAATTGTCCTTTGTCACCCATAACACAAAAAATGGCCTCTTTGAATTTCAAGGCCTTGTCAAAAATAAACACCTTACTAGTAAATTTGGTTTTCATTGGGGTCTTGATTTTCTCAGGTTACAACTCCCTTTCAACACATGCCTTCTCCCATTCTTGCTTTCCCTTTTCCAATTTTTGTCCATGTGATTATCTTTTGTAAATTACTTTGGGCAACTTTCACATTGACATGTTTCAAACTTGCAATCACCTTCTCACCATTTTTAACATATTAGTAAGTTTTAGACATAATTTGACCAAACCACATACCTTCATAAACTTGCTAAAGTTTTAAAAGGTGACTATTAATAATGGAACATAGTGCTATCACCATAGACATTAGGTTGCTACCTTAATGTTTCACAAAAGTAATCACACGATGCATCAAATCATACTTTTCAATTAAAGTACACAATTGTTTAGCCATGGAAAGCCATGTGGTCTCATGAACGTCAAATAAACCAATAGTAGCATGCATAGGGGTCCAAAGATCATTGAAATAATCAATTATTAAGGCAAATGTATCCATGCTACCTCTAGACATTTAAAGATCAAAACTTGCTAACATAGTTGTTGTTTCAATAAAATACAACAACACATGCAAATCCATGGTTTTTGTGACCATTGCAAGAACATTTATTCCACCAAACCAAAGCAACAAATGAACACTGTTGTAAAACAAACCCTGCAACCAAATATTTTCACAAGTGGAGAGGGCACTGTACCCCACACAACTATACAACACTAGATTTTCAAGAAATTGTTATCATGTGCTTCATCATATTTTCTGTAAAGATTTATGGTACCCAAAAACACCATGATTACACACCTAGTTGGCCCAAACCACTTTTTCTTTAATTGTCAACTATGATTTGCCTTAGCAATTTTCTCAACAATGACCAATTTTCTCTAAGCAAGCAACCTTGGATGTGCATATTCAATGTGAGTCTCCATATGAGTGATCTCATTAAGCTTGTTGTATTTGATAAGACCTTTTTGTAATGTAGCTTGTTGGCACAAATCATTAACACATGTTTATTTTTTTCTACAAATAATACATTGCAACATTTGCAGGTTTTCAACGTCCACATGTATGTTGTCAATAGCAAAAAAAAAAACCCTAGCAAATCAAGTTTCAACTATGTGACTCTCAAGCTTGAACTTTAACTTGTATAGTTGCAAGTTGCATAACCTCAATTTTAATGAAATTACAAAATGAATTCCAATAGCAAAAGAATGAATTATAATAACTTGCATGTGCACAATCTCAACATCTGAAATGTTACCATGCATAATAGAAATTGAAAATGATTGAGAACTAAAAGACCAATATCATTAAAAATTACAATTGAAAGACTAAAATTATCAAAATCATTAAAAGTTGTTGCATAAGCACTTGAAGAAAGCTAAACATGCATAAATATGATGCAAGTAATGCATAAATGCATGAACACAATATGAAGAGTGCTTAAGTATAAACATGATGTGAAGAGTGATAACATAAATGTAGAAATGAGAAAGAACAATGTGCATATAGTTTTTTCTCATAAATTAATATAACTCAAGCTAGAGATTTTCGAGATTTCAAACTACTTCAAACACCATTGAAAGTTGTAAATGCATCAACACTCCATTGATGAGAAAGTTTGTGACAAGGACAAAACACACTCAAGTTTCAATGTTGCTTCGAAAAAAGCACAAAAAGAAATTAAAAATATAAATCCTAACATAAGCTCCAAATTTAAATCTTAAATTCTAACTATTGGATATGCATATGCATAACCTCACTATCCATGTCTAGGCCCCTAATAACATTAGCATGCGAATATGAATACCAATAACAATGCCTAACATCTAAATATACATAGTTACCAATCATTGTTTAAATGGCCTTTACTGGATATTGAATTTTTTTTTCTGAATATAGTTACATGCATATCCAACTAGTAGCTGGATTCATGTTTGAATTCTTTTCAAACATTTGGCCAACATTAGTAAGGACCTTGAAGGGGATTGTTTTGGGTGATGTGGTCGACTTTTGCCTTGCATTGGACATTCATTCCTAGAATGGCCCATTTTTAGTCCTTCCCAACGTTTCACAATTCTTTACTTTTATGAAGAACCTATAATTTCAATTAAAAATAGAAAAACAAAACTATTTGAATTCAAGTTCCACATGAAAAAAAATTCAAGAATCTCAATCTACACCTGATTCCTAAAGAAAAAAAAATTAATTTTAGTTCTGAAAATTAGTCTTAGTCCAATTTGGTTCTTGTTAATAACGAAATTAGCTTATGGTTTGTTACTATGTGTGTTCTTTTATTATTTTTAGGTCTAGTAGCTAAATCCGCACAATTTTCATTTCACGTATCCAAAACCAGTGACTAACTACTAGTTAATCCTACATTATAGTTATTTTTTTTCAAAATCATTTTTTCCTTTAAAAACATTTTTGGTCCCATACTTAAAATGAACTAGGTAGTTGGTTCCGATTTTGATTCTTTAAGAATATAAACCAAGTTTCTCTTCCAATTCCAAAAATCAAACATCATCCCCCTTTGGTTTCAATAGTACAAAAATGGGGTGTAATACATTAACCTAAATCACTATTAAACCTTAAAAGTGAAATAAGTTCACTACACTTTAGTGATTTCACCTTGGTTAAAGTTATTTCACTATAATATCACTATGTAAACATCATGTTTCACTACTAGTTAACATAATTCACCATACTATGGTAAATAGGTTTATTTTTATGTTCTTGTTTTTAAATATCATATACTACTTTATGATATATTTATATTATTTTAAATTACTTTAATTATTCTAATTTATACCTTAAAATTATTATACATTATTCTACCTTAATTAAAGTATCATAACTAACTTATTATAGGTTTTTTACTTTAAGTTATTTTAAATTAAATTATTTAATTAACCTTAAGTTACACCTTAAGTTATTTTATTTTAAGTATAAACATTTAAAATTATCTAAAATATAATATAATAACCTAAAGTAAAATAACCTTCAATAACCAATAATAGCCTATGAAAAATAATTTAAAATAACCTACAATAAAATAGTTACCAATAACCTATGATAATATAACCTAAAATATCTGATAATAGTTTATAATATAATAGCCACCAATAGTCGTAATATAACTTAAAATAACAAAAAATAACCACCAATATAATAACCACCAGTAGCCACTAATAGAATAACCACCAATAGCCATTGATAGTCATTAATAAAATAGTCATTAATAGCCACAATAGAATAGTTACCAATAGCCATTAATAGAATAACCAATAATAAGCACCAATAAAATATGTAATATAACATAGGACAACCAATAATAGCATAAGGTGAAATAACCACACATAACCAAAAATAGCCTAAGATGAAATAGTTTATAATAACAAAAAAAACTTATAATAACCACAAATAACCTATAATAACCAAAAATAACTTACAATAATAAAAAATAGCCTAAGGTGAAATAGCCTAAAATAGTCAAAAGTAACATAAAACAACAAAAATAATTTAATTTAATTGAAAATGGCCTAGGGTGGAATAATTTCAAATAGTCAAAAATTTGATAATAACCATAAATAATCATAAATAATGTAGGGTGAAATAACTTAAAACAATGGAAAGTAGCCTTATAATAGTTAAAAGTAACATAACATAAATAGTATATTATATTAACAAAAAATTTATCCATTTATTAAACATTTAAAAAAAAATGAATGGTCATTGAAATGTTATTGAATAGTGTTATTCAAAAAAACATTGTTCAAATGATTTCGCACTTTCAAAAGGAAATAAATGTAATTATGTACATTATTGAAAAGAAATTTAAATTAAACATTAATCATTTTATTTGGGCAAAATTTCAATAACATATGAATTTTCAAATTTTATATTTTTGTAATGTTTAAAATGAAATATTTGATAAATAAAATGCAATGTAATACATTATGACAATAAGTGTGATGGTTTGATGGTAAGGGTGTTTGCCTCCACTTTAGAGGTCAAGGGATTAAACTTCACAAATGGTGTGTTTGTGGTCAATAATGGTGAGTTGATCGAATATTTTCCTATGTGGTTCCTTAGAGTAGCTACCTATTTAGGTTGATTACATAATCTATATACCTAAGGTAGGTTTTTAACCTAGCATAGGTAGTGACACATGTCAATAATTCATAGGCTAAAAATCATGAAAATATCAATAATATTAAATATTACATTAAATATTAAATAATTTAAATTTAATTGATTTCTATGCTACTTAATTAATTATTTAGCAAGTGAAATGGCTTGGTAAATTTATATTTCACTAGGTACTAGTGAACTAGTTCACTATTCGTAGTAATTGGTCCCCATTCACTAGGGGGTTGATTAGTTTCACCATTATAAAAATGTCCAAATTCACTCAAAATTTAGTGAAACCCATAATGAACTAGAACACATTTTGGTGTAGTGTTTCTACTGGTTGGAATTCAAAACAACAATTCTTATTTGCCAAAGTGGATACATGCCCAACATTAATCCTTACCCTATGTGTATTTTAAGAATATGTTTTAAGTGTGTGCCCAAAACTCAAAATAATTGCTTATAAAATCACACAATTAGTTCCCAAATACGTAACAAAGGGGATTAAGGAAGGAAAAGTTCATTACAAATTAACTAAATATAATACCATGTATATATATATAAACAAGGATGGAAATCCATCCACAAAAAGTTCAAGGCATTTCAAAAAAAATGTAAACATGCAAAAGGAAAACCAAGACCATTAACATAGTAGTGATAAGTGGAAGACATAATGGTAAAAGGGCATCTTCTGCCACAAATCAGCTAGTGATGGAGGTGCTCTAATTGGTATGTGTGGAAAAGATGAAAAATTATGATTAAACAAGGCAGCCCGCTAAAGAATCATGATGGTTTGTGCACGTTATAAAACTATCGACATTTGTGGGTTATAATGAAATATAAACATCGAAGGTACCAAGGAGTTCTACTAATGGTGAGTTTTATTGGCATGTACATAAGAATTTAGAAAGGAATCAAAACGAGGATGAAAACAATCAAAAGTTTCTATGGCAAGGTAAATGAAATCATTTCGTGGTGTTCATTTTATGTAGGATCATGCTTTGTCTTGAGTGGCAACTGTTGATGCATGCGTTTTCATTGTCAAAACAAGTTACAACAAATTTGTACAAATCAGACTAACAATGACAACATCCACTAAGGTTCAAAAATTATCTCTAGTGATGACAATATCCACCTGTTTTCGTGTGTGGTGGGGGAAAAGGTGAGAAACATGTCTCTATACATGAGTTCCATTCTTTGATGCATAGTTGCAATGGTATCTCGAAACATATCATGGGCTGCAATGCATTCACTCCCACATAGGGAATATAGCAAATGGATACACAATCTTTATGTCATGGGTCCATAGTGATTTTCTAATGATTAACCATGTTAGTGATTCCAAAAAGTTTCAATGTGTAGCACACCATATTACACGCATGACTAATCACAACTTCTATTAATGATTTTTCCAATTTGCTAAATTAACATATTAATTTCACACTTTAATTCTAAATATTGGTTTGCACTAACATTCATCATTGTAATGTGCAATACTAGTGGTTAAGCTCACTATAATTGGGTGGTGGGATTGATCATCATATTCCATGTCATTACATCTATTAGTGACTTGGAAATCATTTATATAAAAATTTACCATAATCCAAATCTTCTAATTACCATTTTTCTTGTGTCTAATCATAATCACACATCACACTGGAATTCACAAAGCTTGAATCCCTAAGAGTTGTGTCATTTTGGCACATGTCACTTTATTCTTTTTCACTCAAGCATGGTCATTCACATAACAAGGTGGTCCATACACCACCTTCATTAAACTAACAATCTACTTTAGCTAGTCACCAAACATTATATCATTGATTTCATATTGCTACTTGGCCTATGTAGATCACTAAGTCATAATTAAGGCCTAATAACTTGAGTTAATTTGATGTGATGTGTTGCTTACATGCATTTTTGGAATAAGGTGCCATGATGCTAATTTTTCTTGGCCCTTTTGCTTTGAACTACTTCCTCCTCCCCCTCGTTCTCCTCAATCAATCATGGTTTATATAATAACCTTTGTAAAATACACCACATTTTGCCCAAAAACCTATGTCATTACAACCAATTCAATCACTAAGATCTATGCCATTAAAGCTAGTTTTATTAACATTTATGTCATTGGTGGCCGATGTCACTCAACACATGTCACATAATATCATTAGTGTGGCCTATGTCATTCATTAGGACTTGGGTTTATCACTATGGCCTATGTCACTAAAGAATCATATGTCATTAATCACTATGCCATGAAGGCCTATGTCACTAAGGTTTGTTTCAATTCAAGCTTGGTGTATTGTGTCACTAGGACACATGTCACTAAGGCTTGTGTCACTTAGCCTATGTCACTCAAGTTTATAATATCACTAAGGTTATTATCATTTGGGTTTGATGTAAATGTCATTAGGGCTTCTATATGTCACTAGGGTTTATGTGAGTTGAGCCTATTTCATTTAGTTTTATGTCATTTAAAACGTGTTCATGGTCATTAGGGCTTGTATCACTTGGACTTACTATTAGTTTATGCCTAAATTATCTACCATAATGATTGTATTTTGAAGTTTGTTGAAACCATAAAACATGCACATGAAAGTTTGAAAAAAGGTATTTATGTTACTGGTTTTTGCACATCCTTGTCCTATCTTCCACCTCATGTACACCTCCTTCAAGCTCCTATCAATCACAATACAATGATGTTTCATGATTGCCCACAACAAAATAGGTCATACCCAGTTACTTGGGATGAAAATTCACCTTTTGTCCTAACAACTTTGTATTATTTGTGGGAGTGCAACAATAAGATAATAATTTGCAACATACAACACCCAAGTTGGATAATATTTGTAGCTCTATGAAGTAGTTAATGGTGTGCATCCCAAAGCTATCAATTCCCATAATTGGGCATGAACAGCCCGCATACATGTTCACTTTCTCTCTTGGTATTTGGAGTCCTCCAATAGTGAAAATTTGCATATAGGTCAATCACGCTACTTGCAACAAATACACATGAATCTTATCCAAAATTATCAAGTTTCTTCACAAACATACTTGTCTTGATCTTGAACTAATGCATTTATGTGAAAACATGTATTCAACATTATCCGCCATAAGAACAACAATGTTGGGATGCATACACTATACATGGTGATAAATTAGACCTAAAAATTACATTAGAACTCAAAGGAACAAAACTTGGCACCTCAAGAAATGTAGGAAAACAACAATGTTTAATCATTTGTAATTAACTTGCAAAAGGTTGAAAACTTTGCAAGATTTTTGTTTCATATCTTTTTTAAGCACATTATCTTTCATGTACACATAATGGAAGTAAATAGTCCATTTTGCCTTCAAAATTAGAGCTAGAAATAATGAAAATAATGTTTTATATATATCCTCATCCAAAGATTATTTTTTGAACCAAAAAAAATGGGTAATCATTTTGCCACAATTTCTTGTAGCCACATTTTGCATAAAAGTCAAACAAGCTACATTTAACAAAGAAATTTGAATCCCATCCATTTTCAATGGTTTGGAAAGTTGTTCAAACATACATGTCTTGATCTTCAAGTGCATTTAAGTTGACACGTGCATTCAACACCTCCATGGTAGCAAGAAAGTTGGATTTCACACATTTGTATGTGGTGAAAAATCAAACCTAAAAAGTACATCACATTTCAAAATAGTAAGCTTTGAGTACTCAAAAACATCTACAAATTGAAAATGTACAACATGAAAAGGCACTCCATAACACTAAAACAAGTAATACTATACCTCTATCACTAGGACCTAGGTCTATATCATTAGGTCTTCTTTCATTCATCTTTTATCACTAAGCTATATCAATACGACATGTGTCATTCAACCTATGTCACTAAAGTGTAATACATAATTGGTGCCTATGCCACATGGGTTTCTTACTACACTTGGGCTTAGTGTAATATGTCATTATGGCCTATGCCAATAAGGCCTATCTCATTCCACCTATGTCACTCAAGTTTATATTTCCATTTGGGTTTGACCAATGTTATATGTCACTAAACGTATGCCAATAAAACCTCACATGTGTCATTTAACATATGTCACTCATGTCTATGTCATTTGGGCTTGTGTTAATCATGCACGTTTCACTAAGTTTATTTGAGGTTTACGTCACTTAAACCAAGTTTATTTCATTAAGGTTTAAGGTTTGTGCATCATTTGGGCTTGCATCATTAAGGTCAAATCACTTACACCTAGTTTTAATGCCATAAACTATACTTGTCATATACGTTAGCCTTGTATTCTGAAATTTGTTAAAAACATGTTTAAACATGCACCATGGACCTTTCAAATCAGATGGTACCTTTGATATTCACACTTGCACATTTCACCTTTTCCTTCGCCTCATGTGTTACTCCTTTGAACCCCTATCAATCACAACATATAACATGATGTTTGAAAACTTCCCACAACAAAACACTATATATTGAATCTCGGGATGAAATTCTAGTCTTATGAACTCAAAATTTTATAGTGTTATGCGTACATGTGAGTGTGCACAATTTGTAATAAGTTAACAATTCCCATTGAACAATTTGGTTACATCATCTATAATTGCAATTCCATGAAACATGCTAATGGCATTCACCTTAAAGCTCCGAGATCCCATACCTTTCCATGAATGACACACATATTTGAACTTTTTCAATTGGCATTTGGAGTCTAGAGGTAATGAACATTTGCATCCCACATATGTATGGGGTAATTCTTCATACATACACTTAGCATCACTTGTATGTCATTTGTGTCAAAATAATAAGATTTGCATTCATTTCCATATGTTTAACAACACCTTGCAACACATATTACATTAGGTTGGTGCATGGAATAGTTCTATAGGATTGACCTCCAAAGTCACTAATAATGTCTTATTTAGGATACAATCATCATTAATCTCAGCCACTCAGTACTGAACATGGCCCTTATTGCACCCTACCATGATAAATGATAACTAATGTAAATCAATCTATGGAATTAAAATGTGAAAATAGTAATATGTTAAACATCAAACCAAAATATCAACAAGGGGGGAATGGAAATGCCAAATTGACCATTCCACTCATTTAAATTCTAGATAATGGTTTTTTATAACTAGTGGTTTGGGCATGCATGGTGGTTGTGCAATGATGTGTACTTTGCCATAGGACCCCGATCACTAAGATTATCCAAAACCACCACCATTAACCACTATAGTGGGATAGGTGCATTCCACTCAAAATTATTTGAGTGAAATGGTTAATGATTGGGATCACTTCCACTAGTAGGGCAAGGATGCACTGAAGTTAAAATCCTAATTTTTTGAAGTTTCATTCCTCACAAATGATGTTGGTGACATTTACCTCTTATTCCTCTGTGTGCCATAGATGTGCCACTTCCTTTTGAAGTGCAACATACTATATATAATCAAACAATAAATCAAAAAAAGAACAATAAAAACATGAATATCCAAAATTTTGCCTTAAAATACAAAATATCAACATTACATGAACAAGCATAGCAATGGCTGCATTTCCTAGTTTGATTGTTTAGGGCAAAGAAAAGGTGGTTTGAATAATGAACACTTGATTTAAGTTCATTTTTAAATGTTTCTAAAACAACACATTGTAATTCATACAAACTAGGTTGGTGCATGGAATAAGGAAATATTGAAATTCATCCCAATCTTTTAAAGTTGCATACTTTGTAAATGACTGAATGCCAACATTTGCTTTTGATTCTTTTGCGTGCCACAAATTTGCCACTTCCATTTGAAGTGAAACATCATGAGTAGAATTTATAATATGTGAAAACAACCTAATAACAACTCAAAAACTAAAAAACCATTAATGTAATTTTCAAGTTTAATGGTGGAGGTTGAAATCTTAGCACTTAAAGAAAAATAGATGGAAATTAACAATGACTTAAATTTGATAGATCTTACCAAATAAATCCAACACTATTTTATTGATGCAAATGTGTAATTTAAATTGTATTTGATCTTATGTTCTCTCAGTCATGTTTTATGTTGAACATATATGCATAGCCATGGTTTTTGTTTTTTAATTTGAATTTTGCACCAATATGGACATAACTAAGAAGGTACATTTTTAAGGCTACATTACTTATCAATATGCATGCTAGCACCTATTGCAAATACTTGAAAATAAGTTGTTTGTTTCATTAAGAATAATGGATAGATGGGAGTTATGATGACGGAGGTCTTACTTCTTTTCCTTATTGGATTCCATTATGTATGAAACTATTTCTAACAGCCCAATTCCTTGAAGGTTGCTTTCCACAAGGTCATAATGACCAAAAATGTTTCTTACAATTTTCAAAGCTAAAAAATTATGCATGAAAGCATTTTTTTTGTCATTAATATTTTTTCTTGGAATCCTATTTTCTAGTTTTTCAAAGGGATATATAAAATCTAAAACACATTTGACATCATTGGATTACATAGATATTAAGATTAAATGATTAGCCACTGGAATCACAAGTTTTGAAATCCTCCTTTTTATTCTTTGATGTTGTATTTTTTGACAAAAGGCTTTTTGGCAATGGGAAATGTAAGCCTTTCTTATTTTGTGTGTTTCCATGTCTTACCATGTTTCCCTACCCAAACTTGTAATGTTACATTTGAGGATTTGAATTGAAAATTTTCTATTTGGTTGTGTTGTTGTGAAAAATGGAGAGAATAGAAATGAAACCTTGATCAATTTCCTATAGCAAATCATGTTTCATTCCCTTCATTATTTGATGTGCATGGTTGAACTCCAAGATGTGTTGGATTTTTTTGGATACAAGAGACAAACATTTTGAGATCAACAAACACATTATGGTCCAATAATTTGTAAATGCAATTTATAAATATATACCACTTGCACATCATTATGTAACTTGATTTTTGAAAATAAATCACCCAACCCCCCCACCTCGCCAAAGCCCAAAAACCTACCCTTACTAGAAAAAATAATAATTCTCGAATTGGTTATTTAATAATCAACCTTTATGCATAACATGTGGTTATTCAACAAAATATGACATGCCCCCAAACTCCTTAAGAGACCCAAATGTGGGTCCCAAAACAAAACAACAGAAAAAAAATTAAAAATGTTATGAAGTTGGGGCACATTCCACGCCCCAATCGAAGCTCATTTGACCCCTGATTTTAAAGGGTTTATCGTTGGGAGCCAAATTCCCAATTTGACTCTTGGCCCTTCTTTTAATCATAATTCATGCAAATCAAGTCTAAATGAACAATGCAAAAACACTTTAAGCATTTACACTTCAAGAACTTTTTAATGGTATCTTAGGGGCCCAATTTGGAGCTTGTATGCCTTTCCAACCAAGGCTTTTATCATTTGCGACTTTTACATGAATGCAACCCCCAAAGAGGGAGTGCACTTGGGAGTCATTGGGCTTCATCCCTTGCACTTTCCCTCATTTGTGAGAGTATGTTTCACACCCAAACACAATTTCTTGTCTTCATGGGCTTTTGCACTCCACATTTAATCACGAACCCAATGTTAGGGTTACGACAAAATAATCAATTAAATCAATAATTGGGGTTTTTATTTTGGTCGTGAAATTTTTAATTGATGGTTGTATTTTTTGTTTTTTTTAAAATTTCAATATTGACAACCTGTGTGGTTCAAATTCATATTAATAAAAAACTTACCTGATTGGTGATGAAAAATAAATAATAATCGGCCAATATAAATCAAAAACATAAATATTTTCACAATCTAATGATGAAGTGGTTTGTTCATGTTCTACACCTTTTTTGTGTTCTAGATTTTTTTTTGCTTATCTTCATTTGTTATAATAAACCCCCTTTATGATCACACCCTTGGTGACCATTTTTTTTTATGACACTACTAAATTGTGATTCAAACATTTATAATCACATTCCATATAAACCCTAACAAGATTGGGACTATAAGAAAAAAATCTTGCAAAATAGTCTTTTTATGCTTGAATAAAATTGCTAATTGTTTAAATTTATTATGTCAGTTATTCTAAGCTCTATTATACATTATTAAATTTGAAAATGTTGTGATTTTTTCTTGTTTTAATGTGATGATCTATATTGAGTTTGAGCTCCTTGTGTATCTTGTCAATTATGTTCTTTTAATTAAAATTTCTTGCTTTCTTGGCAAGTTTGCATTTTTTTGCTTATTTGGTATAAAAAGTTGTTATTTATTTATTTTCTTTTCAATTGGATTCATTGTTGTTAGTTTGCACAATTTGAACACAAAACAACACTAATATTGCCAAAGGGAAGTACAATTTACAAAACTGTAATATTTACCTTAGATTTCCCCATTATAATCACTTTTATATTAAAAAAAACTTTGCAAATGTTTTGTGCTACTAACAAATGTGATAATGACTAAAAAAATGATATTTTTTAGCAAAACAGATGGTTACCAAAAAAATGTGTGACACAAACAAGAATGTGATTAAAATGCATGTGATTATAAAAAGGATTTACTATATATGCAAATGTTTATTATTCTGTTGCCACCAAATGTTTCTCCTTATGTACTACATGCGAATGTGGTGACTAAACACAACGATGTTGTAAATCCTAAAACCTTTTGGAATCTCATTTAAGATTTTGTTTCAACATCTGAATTAAGATTGTAATGTCCTGGCCCAAAATAAGTACATTAATAATGGAGGGCTTTACAAATAGGAATTTCCCTCCCACAAATTGGGAGTGAAATTATAAATTGCTCAGGGTCGAATCATCCTGTTTGACGGGCTCTCCTACCTCTTCATCATGAGGTTTCATCTTTCATCCACTCGAGTACTTTTTTTCATCTTGAAAATGGGTTGTGGGCATTACCTTTGGGTAACTCCTTGCTCCCACGACATTACCCTACATGTGTAAATCATCAATGGTATGACCATATTAGCATCGTGAAAGACGTGCGATTGTAGAATGTGGTATACCGAAAAGAATACAAAGTGTTATAAGGAAATGGGTGTAGGATAAACAAAATGAAGGGGTGTTAGGATGAGTTAATAACCAAGCCCTTGTTGTTGGACTTGCACATGAGTGAAGATGTGTTCGCATAACATCCAGAAGAACATATGTTAGAAGTGAAGTAAATTCTTGCTTGTGTAATTGGTGCATCAAAGACGATTGCATTTGAAAATAAGATTACACTAGTAGACTCTTGAAAGGCAAAACATGTGATCAGATGACCCTAGGTAATATTGCATAGGTATTTCGTCGTGTGACCTAGAAGGGATAAATACTAGTCTCACTAGTAGAAAAACCCCCTTTTTAAACCAAAAGTTTTCATCTACATGACATTTACAACTATGTTTCAACTAATTTTTTAAATTTTAAAATAAAATTATGGCAATTACCAATTAAGTTAACTCATTTACTATATCAGATATAGTTGAAAACACTTTTCAACTGGGTGGTCATTTGCCGAATATTCTTGGCATCAACAATGTTTCCAAGTTGAACTTCCAACTATGTTGGTAAACAATGCGAAGCATGTTTCAACTAAGGGGCCATTTTTGAAACATTTTTGACATCTAAGGTTCTTTAGTTGGCACATAGTCAAGACATTGACTAATGTTCAACTATTTTGGATGATAAAATGTATAAAATGTATTAAAGGATGGATGAAATACAATCTTGTTTGCAACTATTTCTTTCAACTAGGTTAAACAACTAGTAGGCAATTATAAATTTATACATATAATATTTTAATATTTATTAAAAATATGATAACATTAAATTACATGTAAATTTTTTTTTGTAAATGATTTTTTTGTGCATATAAATATTAAATTTTAATTTCAAAATAAAGTTTAAAGAAAATCTAAAATATATGTTAGTACTAATGTTTATGTTCAATACACATGTAATTTATTATTTATATGTAGATCATTACAGCATATCAAATAATGATACGTAATTAATAATATTGTGCAAATTTAATGTTTATTCATTTTTATACACATGATATCTTAATATTTGTTTAAAATTATGATAAAATTCATTAAACACATATGTACCCTATGTCGTTGGCCCAAGTTTGAATGCATTCAATTGAATTTTCCTTCCAAACATTTTTTGCAATTACATTGAATTTCTAACAACAATACCCACCAAAAATTCAATAATATTGTTCACATTTTAGGTTTCAAATTTACAAAATCAACTTTATTACATCAAACTTGGTGAGGGCTTTCCAACAATACCAAGAATGCCCCCAAATTCCAATATAGTTTTCAATCGTGATTTTTCAAAAAAATTGAAGAAAAAATGGTTCAATAATCAATAGATTCCACAATGTAACTCTAAACATTCTACACCAAGTCAGTGCACCCTTATTCATTGAAATATTTTTGATGATAAATTCCATAGCATAATTCAAGACATGGTAGTTTGGGAAATATCATTATGACAAAACAAAACAAACTACCTTCCTTCATGAATAGATAAGGTAACATGTGTTGTTGGCTCCAAGTGTGAACACACTCAACTCAATGTCCCTTTGAAACCCATTTTTTGGTAATTTGTTCGAATTTTTAACAACAAAATTCATTCAAAATTTAATACCTTCCACACCTTAAGTATGAGAATTATGAAGTAAATTTTATTAAATCTAATTTAATGACTACTTTCCAAGTTTCCAAATACACTTTGGACTCAAATAAATTTTTTATTTATGATTTTATTAATTTTTTCTAAGAAAATGGTTCAATAATCAATAACCTTTGCATTGTAGCTCCAAAAAATTTCAACCCAAGTCAATGCACCCCTATTCATTGTTAGGTTTTCAAAGATATCAATAGCATTATATGAAGCAATTTGGTTTAAGAAATTTCAACATGATAAAATAAAGCAAAAAAAATTATTTACATTCATTAATAGATTAAATTACATGTAAACTTTTTTTTGTATAAAATGAATGGTTTTGTAAAATGCAAATATGTTTTGTACATATACATAATAACTTTGATTTAAGGAAGTTTAAGGATATTCTGAAATATAAATTTGTATTAATGTGCATGCTCAATACACCTAATTAGTATTTATATTTAGAATAGATTTTAATTTACAACATATCAAATAATGATACATAATTAATATTTTTGTGGAACTATAATATTTATTCTTTTTTATAGACATGATATCTCAATATTTTCTTTAAATTGCAATAAAAATTCATTAAAAATTAAACTAAATGTAAATTATATTTGTGTAAATGAATGCTTATGTATGATGTATATATATTTTTTGTGCATCTAAATACTGAAATTTAATTTCAAAATAAAATTGAAGGAAATTTTGAAATATGAGTGTGTAATAATGTATGTTCAATACATGTAATTTATTATTTCTTTGTAAATCAAATGTTAATCTACAACAAATAAGTAATGATACATAATTAATAATTTTGTGGAACTCTAATGTTTATTCATTTTTATACATATGACGTCTTATTATATATTTAGAATTACAATAAAAATTCATGAATTATTAAAGTACATGTGAATGTTTTTGTAAACATAAATGGTTATGTATGATGAATTTTTTTGTGCATATAAATATTACACTTTACTTTGAAAATAAATTTAAAACAAATCTGAAATATAAATCAACTTAATAATGTGTATGTTCAATACATGCATAATTTATTATTTCTATATAATTTCACTTTTAGTTTACAACATATCAAGTAATGATACACAGTTAATAGTTTTTCGGAATATGTTCAATACATGTATAATTTATTATTTCCATGGAAATTCAATTTTAGTTTACAAAATATCATGCAATGATACATAATTAATATTTTTTAGAATTTAAATTTGTATTCTAATTTTGATTATTAGTTCCAATAATGTTTTTCAGTTTTATGGAATTATTTATTTATGTATTTATGATTAAATTATAATAATGATAAGAATAATTAGTAAATATATTCAATAAATTATCATATAATTCCAGAAATTATTTTTATTTAACACTATTATACTGTAAAATATTTATTCTATATATTTTTATTTTATATTTATTATACTAGGTCATTTAATATTTCCAAAATATTAGATAAAAATATTAATAAAAATAGTCAAATAACTAGCCTAGCTTAACTATTTGCTATAATAATATTATAAATGTTGTTGTTGTAATTAATATAATTAATATATAATTAAAAATTTATTATTGAATATTATTAGTTGAATTTTAGAAAATAAATGAGATTTTAATAAAATTTTATAGTGAATTTGGAATTTTAAAAATATTCATTGATAATTAATTATTTACTAGATGATTACATTTAATTGCTAATTTAAAAATAATAATGACCATATTATTTAATAAATGATGATAATATGTTTAATTGTTTAATTATACAACTATACAATTGAAAATAATTGTTGAACAATTACTATAAATAATTAAGGTAAGTAATTAAACCTAGGCTAGGTAATTATTAGTTTAGGTCTAGGCCTAACTAAACTTAAACAAGCTTGTATAACTAGATTACAACTATTTAAGTTGTAATTTAATTACAATTGGGTTACAACTAGGGTAGACACACCTATCACCAAACGATATTCCATCACCAAACATTTTCAAGTTTTCTTTGATTTTATAACCAAATTGAATGTTTTTATGTCATTGGAAGCGCAAAATAAAAAGCTACAAATGTTTTTTGAACTTCAAAAACAAAAGAACAAAGCATAAAACATAGGATGAAAAAGAGTGGCAGTTAGTTTCAATTTTTGTCTCTAGACCCCCCTTACTTCCAACAATAATATCTTGCTCATTTCTCATTCATTTTGAACAATTTCAAAAGCTTTAGATGTGTTATCTCAAAATCTATAAAACTTGTTCAAAATGAAAATACCAAAACACAATAGTCGAAAAGCTTAAGCTTCCAAATCATACCAAACATTTATTAAAAAAACCAAAACATAATCCCCTTCATTTTGAAGGGGCATATCTTGCTCATTTTCCATTAAATTTGAGTGGCTTTTATAGATTTGGATGCATTAAGTGGAGGACTACAAAAAAAATTTAGATTCTAAAAGCAACAAACCATGGACAAGAAATTTATAATGATTCATCGTGAAATGTTTAGTGATAGGTGTGTCTATTGACGCACCCCCAAACTCCTTAATAGATTCAACTACGAGTTCAAAGGTGAAAATAGTAGAAGGATAAGGAGTTGGGGTATGCTCTTTAACTCGTAACACTTCAAAGGAAGAAGGGTGTGCTGGAGCTCCGGGATGGGGACTAGGACGAGTGACAAGCATGTCAATTATTCACACGGACCTACACAAACTAAACAACAAGTTGGTTAGTACGTAGTTCGAACATTTTTGGTGCACGGACGAACCATGAGCAAACACGTGCTCACAAGATTCACCACAACCTAGACTTGGAAGAATCCACCACCTTCCCCTTTATAGTATTCTCTATGCCTAACAACGAGGCTTGCACCCAAATGTCATTTTGTCCTAAAACTCTCAAGTTGGGAGTCTTGAAATTCCCAAAATTAGGACTTTCACGACTTTGAAGGCTTATAATTTCTTTTGTAGACCTCCTATTGAAGTGACATTTAAAGAAAAATTGTATATTTCATCGAGAGCTTTTCAACGATATGTGGCACGCCACCTGCATGTAACTAAATTAGGGAAATTCCCAACTTTTAGTGGTTGGGAGTCAAATTGGCAATTTGACTCTCGACCTTTCTTTTGGCCATAACTTATGTTTTAAGTACCCAAATGGGTCATGCAAGCCCATTTTAGACGTTAACACTCCAAGATATTTCCAATGGTATAAGATTTTTTTTAATCTAATGAGTTTTGACCCTTGCAATTGCCTTCTGAAAACTCCAACTCCCACAGTGGGAATTCACTTAAGAGTGTGGGGGTTCATTCCCGCACACCCTCCTACATTCTTGGGAGCATGAAATGTGACTCTTGAGTTTCATTTTTGGCTTGCACCTTTACAAGCCCTTGCTTTAGTCACGAGCCTAAGGTTAAGGTTGTGACATCTACTTTAAGTTACAACTAAAATTTTTACCCCATATTCTTCGGTTTCCATTCTATGAATTTAAACTATATAAATGAGTGCACTAGGATTGTTGGAGATCACAATAAACATGAAAATGTAATAGCCATTTAGAATGAACCAATAAAAAAATTTCAACCTTAAAAGTTAAACTAAATGAAATAGGATTTCATTTATTAATTACTGTGTGGTTTAAGTCTAAGCCTAACGTAGGTGCCTAAGTTTAGCCCTAATTTAAGCCTAAGTTAAATGCCTATGTTTAGGTCCAACCTAGGTGCCTAAGATTAAACTTAACCTACATTTAGGCACCATGTGGCCTAACCTATTGATGTGGATGTGCCATGTGTAATTTAACTATTTGTTGATCCCAAAATTTGTGAGCATGCCACCTATCATGTAATTATTCATTGACCCCACATTTTATGAATGTTCCACGTGTCAACATTGTGAGTGTGCCACTTGTGACCAAACCATTGGCTAAATGTTCAATTTACATAATTGTAACATAGTCAAAATGTTCAACTTACATAGTTGTAACTTAGTTAAAATTGGAATCATATTCTTGGTTGATGTTATGCTTAATTAGCGAATGAAATTCATCCATCAATTGAATGTAGTTGACAACATCCCTTGATTAAATTGGTAGAGTAATTTTCAACTAAATTGGCATGTAGTGGCTATTGTTATGGTGTTAACACGTGGCATATATTTTCAATTGTAATTTCACTCTCAACTTGTACTTGTTGACATTATTGGTTAACAATTGCAAAATATATTTCCTAGTTGCAAAAAATAAGTTGCAACTATGTGTAATTTTTTACTTGGTTTATTATTAAACACTAGTTGAAAATGTAGCTGCAAAAAAAAAGGTTTTTTACTAGTGTTTCTATATGTGTCATCACATCAAGAAGAGTAGGGTGATCATTTTACTAGAAACGAAAAACTCGTGCATGAATGATCAAAGCCCAACATCCTAAAAAGGTGGGGGTAGCACATTAAACCATTGAGGGAAGGCCTAGCCCCCCTGAAAAAGCAAGAAGAACGATTGATGACAAGCCAACTAGCCCACTATGGTGCCAAAGGATCTTGACCCTAATAGCTTTTCTAATGTAATTATGGTACAAGCATCAAATTTAATATAATGTTGCAAGATACCCGGTGATGGAAATATAGTATGTTGTAAGTAGTTTGGTCGTTGGGCATAACAAAATGAAAACGTTGCAAAAGTTGTTTGAAGATCTATGAACATAGGAAGGTTAGTGATCATGTTGAGGTCCTCCTAAAACACCTCTAATATGAAGGACTCCACAAATGGCAAAAAACCCATTGGAACACCTAGAATACGAAAATTGGACTTAGGTGTAAAAAAACCTAGAGGAAGTGATATAAATTGGTTTAACCCCTATGGAAACCAAGCTACACACTTCATTGACTACACTGAAAATCCTAATGTTCCAAATTCTTCCTATAATTGTAAAAAAACAAATAGCACATCCTAGGCAAAACCAACTATGTGCGTATCACCTACCAATGAAGGAAAAACACAACACTACAACAAAAGGTGTCCATGTATGCCAAATGATTTCATTGGATTTTGAGTTAATTCATTGGTCTTAGTAAATGGGGACTAGTAATTGGAAAGTAATGAATTAATTGGTCTAATGAATGGGGACTAGTGAATTGCAACCACATTTTGTAGTATTATAAGGTGGGCTACTACAATAGGATGGAAAATGTAAAGATGAGCTAGTGCAAACAACATTCTTCCCAAAGGATCCCCTTGTTGTGTACCATATTTGGATAAAATGACAATGAAATCCTTGTGCCTAGAAACATTCGAGAAATATAGTGGAGATGGGTGTGTGTAAAATCGATGAATAAATGGGAAAAGATGATCCAAGGTGTCGATAAAAGATCGCGATTCTTAAAAAATGGTTCAAGATACTGAATTAAATGTGTTTTGAACACCCACTTTAAATGTAGATCCAACATAGCTCTAACCCAATGAATCATTGTTTCAAACCTGCCCGATGTTGCCACCCCAAATTAGTGTGGATTAAAATGTTCTACAAACGTATCCTTAAACTGAATAACTAGTGTGCAAGTGACTAATTGATAAATCACCTTTCCAGTCGTGATGGGTCGAATGCTTTTGGTTTGTTTCTCCAAAGCCAATAGTTGTGATGTAACAAATAGGTGTGATACTGATGGAGGAACATGAACATGAACGATGTGCCCGCATATCTCAAAAGCAAATTCAAATCCAATAATAGAGTCATCGGGGACAAAACAATCCTACAAAAGTTCATACACCATACCCAAAGGATCATTAGATGAAAGACATGGAGAACATGTCAAAATAAAAACAAATGGTTATCTATCCAAAACAAGATCCATTTCTAGATGAAAATTGTTGACAAAAGGGGGAGGTCAACCTTAGCTAATGGATGAAGATGGCGAAAAGCCATAATAGTCACAATTAATGGGGCCGCAAGAGTGTTAGCGGCCAATTCACACACTACTCGAACATACTCCCCTACATGAGCAAGTGCCCATGCATGACGCAATCATGTTGATGGAGGTGGAATACGATTTGGTGTAATCTTTGAAGATCTTTGGGAAGCCAACAATGTGCTCTAATTGTGTGCTCCTTTTATAATGTCTCCTAGTTCCTTGTTATGTATTAATGCAAATGAACGTGTGTCTCTTGGTGACCTTTCTCACCACCCCATGGTGGAAATGACAAACACTAAGAATGGAAGAGCAAAAATGCATGTCAAAATATTATGTTGGATGGATCAACAACCAACCAAACTAAAGGGCTGTGCAAAGCATGTTAAATTTTGACACAAAAAACATATGGAATATGATGGTATGAACAGGGGCATGGTAAACCAAGATGGAAAACATTGATGATATATAATGATGCAATCCATGTCCAAGCAAAAGAAAGAGGAGAAGATGGTAATGTTGAAAGCATCAACACCCTGGAAGCTAATGATTGCCTATGTGCAGTGTATGATGTCAAATGACATGCTAAACCTACTCCTGTTACGTATAAGTGATCATAATCGAGACAAGGAACATGTAAACATTATTGATGGGATGGATGGGCCCTTGGTGTAGGTATAGATGATTGAAGAATAACTCTTGGCCAATGAGGTAGAGAAGGTGTGAAATGTGTGGACAAACTATGTGTAACTAAAAAAATTGGATGAAGCAAAGTAGATGCATTGGGAATGGTGAGGGGGCAGAAATGTGTTATAATGATCCATACAAGTCATCATGATATCATAATTTTGTTATGATACATGTCAACACTTTGATGATGTTGAAACGGTAGGGCCTGCCATGCTTATACACACTAATTAATGAAACCTTAAACCCTACATGAATGAGAGTAGCTCTTGCTTTTGTTGTGTGTACCATATTTCACTCTCATGGTGGCACTTTTCATTCCTCTAGGTCCATTCCATCCTACAAGCTAAGGTCCCACATTCCAACCTTCCTCCAAAATCAAAACTGTCACCACTAACAATTTTTTTCTATTTTACATCTACTAAAGTTTCCCATAAAACCACTGTAGTAGACTGATTATTCTCACAAGAACCTTTTTACAAAAAACACAATCCACTTAGGTGGCGCATTATGAAAAAATACTTGCCACTCCTTCTAAAGTTTTCTTGTCCCACCCACGCACAATAGTAAAAGTTGAAAAGGGTTATAGTTATCCTAATGCATCGTTGGCAAATTGTCTGTCTATCCCAAAATGATCACAAAATTAAACCAACCACTATCTAATTTCTAACATTCACTTTCTCATTCCATGTTGTTATCCTCCGGGCCCAATGCTGTTGTTGTTGCTATGACGCTTGTGACCTTTACTTGCCTTGTAAGGGTGGGCCCATCATCCATGTTCCCTATGACTTTCGAAAAATTATCCTCCTCCTAACTTCCTTCCTGACTATTGTCCCCACCAGCGTTGAGTGTGTAAATGTTAATAGTCATATATACAACATGTAAATCCAATATAAATATTTGTCACATACACTTTCACAACCCTATACAAATGTTTTGGGATGTGTAAGTGTAAATATTAAAATTATTTGTAAAGTCACCCTGTCTTTGGGCCTCCTTTCACCCCAAACCCTTCTTTCAAAGGTATCCATAAAGTAAGGAAATTTATTAGATTTGGGAATGCAATGCTGAAAATTAGCATTTAATGCACATGATTCAAGACTAATTATAGTGGTTTTATAAGTAAGAACAATAATGGAGGCGCTAAAAACAAATAGAGACAAGGTGAAACTCAATTCACCACAAAAATTGAGGTCTTGTCACCAAAAAAAAAGGGGAGATGATTTATGGTGTGGAAATCCTTAACATTGTGAATACAAACTTAATAAAATTTGCTGAAATTTTCATAAACAAAAAGAACGTTACAATAGGTATGGTTTTTAACCTAAATCCTTCCAGCCAAACAAATCTTGTTATTCTAGTTCTATGGACCTCAAGGGATTAGACATCTCTTGATTTCCTCTCAAGGAACCAATTGGTGCTAAATGAGTGTGGCAATTCATATTTCAATAATAGAAATCCCACAAATGCAACCCCAACATCATTACATGGTTTCTCTCATAAGTTGGAAAAAGATTAAGAATAGAACATGTGAATGTGATCTTGTACACTTCATAGTATCCTCTTGTTCCCAAAATCCCCAGAGCTCCCATTATCCAGCAAGTATTCTTTTAGAATGACCACATTACACATTCACATTAAGACCCCCAAACTATCAAAGATGATGCTGCCACAACAACCGCTCTTGAAATCCTAGATTCATTCATCTTTTCCCTTGTTCTAGTCCCTAAGATGCAAACATTAAACCTCTTATTTCCTTCCTGACGCTCTTGGCACAACGAAAGATCAAGCACTAGGTTCAGGAGAAAAAAAAATTCCAAAGGGACTTGTGTCCCCAATTGATTAATACGAAATTCCAAACAAACTCCACACATCCTAACTAGCAAAAGACAAGAACTTAACTTCTCCCCACTCACAAAAATCTGCCTTCCTCTGTTTCAACTTGCTTCATATAACTTTTTCTTCTCCACATCCTTTCACTCCCCTAAAAGCTCCACACCAATCCTCCACCAGAACTATGATTCGCACAACTCATAAAAAGTATCCATTGAACATCTAGGATTGTGCTCCATCATAGAAACCAGCTCACCAAAGCCACTCCACACTAATCTACAAAACAACAAACCAAGCCAAAAATAGAAAAACAAAAAATTGAACTTTTCGACATCCTTGAAACACCATAGCTTTGGTAGCTCTACCACAAAGCTGAATTAGGATTTTTTCTTTCATCCATAGAAAACGCTTGACATTGTTTTTAGGTCATAGTCCCCCCACCCTTGAATGTTGATGTTTTTTATTTTTTGAATCTCTTCAAGTAAAAATCATTTTGTTTTTTTGGTCATGTACTTATAGAGCCATGTAAAATCGTATATATATAACATTTACATTTTTTAATCAGACTGCATAAACTATATAAATAAATTTATTTTGACACTTACATGTTTAATATTCTACATTTGCACTTACACTTGCATGGAGTGTAAGTCCCAAACCATTCACACAGACAACACTGCTCCCCACCCCCACGCCTCCTTGTTCTCGTAAGGTTTGGCAGGTTTATATCATTATTGGAGTCTCATGGAAAAGCAATCCCACAACAAGGGCCTGCCCACCAAACCCCCCGCGTGCACCAATATTCTTATAAAGCCTACAGAATTTCTTTTCTCTTTTTTAAACTAATAAAATGAACATAGTGACTTAACTTGATCACCCAGCTTATTCCCTGATCATGAGTAGACTCTGCTTCAATGGAACTGATGCACCCATAGTCTTCTTGTAGGTTGAGCACAAAATCATTGGATTAGACAGCATGTATTAGGATCTGGGGGAATATCATGGTTCGTATTATTAGTTCTCCCCTTTTAAATCACAGTTTCTCATATGGATTCCATTGTGGGGTTTTATTGGCCCCTCATCCCACATATTTTTTAGGGATTCTCCTGAGTTTGTAAGGTAGAGGCACCTAATTGCGTTATTGCACCTTACTATTGCTCTCCACAACTGTTCAAATTTTTTTTGGGAATGTGAGACTATACTAATGAGCAGTTTAGGGATGTTTTTAGAATTATACAACATGGTTGAAATTGTGATTTAAAAACTAAGATTCACTTGTTTGAGATGACTTAAATTATCATAAATATGATGACCACCTCTTTGTTTAGGCACCTTGGTAAATACAAGTACTCAAATTCTTAAAGGCTTAAAAAAAAATTGAAGTTTGATTCACTCACAATGCTTATTCTGACGATTCTAAATACCCCTACCTTATTTTTTTGTGTTGGTCGTGAAGACAAGCCATTATTTGTTTTGCAAATTTTCAGTCCTCCTTGTGGACTAAACATGTTACTTTCCTTGAAAGGGCCAAATTTCCAAGTGATGCTCCAAGTGATGACCATCCCACAACTCCCAAACCTCTTCATCAACATCTAAAGCTTAGAACCCA
>Ga0116229_10002276_pt1 | contig 30936 bp, 27 predicted proteins | sample S1TSphgellanicum_3_FD_87313 | JGI IMG/M metagenome (GOLD analysis project Ga0116229, IMG submission 87313) | Host-associated microbial communities from peat moss isolated from Minnesota, USA - S1T2_Fc - Sphagnum magellanicum MG | ecosystem: Host-associated > Plants > Peat moss > Unclassified...
CCCAAGTAGAAAATAGCGGAAGAGGGAGGAGTCGGAGCACGCTCCCTAGCTCACAACACTTTGAGGGGTAGAGAGGCATGTTGGAGCTCCGGGATGGGACTAGGAAGAATTAACAAGCTTCACTCACTCACACGGGCCTACACACAACCCACACAAAGTGGTTAGTGCATAGTTGGAGCACCTTTGGTGCTAAGACAAACCACGAGCAACACGGACACACAAGACTCATCACGGCCCAGACTTGGGGGAAGCCACCACCTTCCCCCTTATAGTATACTATGTGGCTGGCCACGGAGCCTACATCCAAATGGTTTTTCTCTCCCAGGACTCCCGAATGGGAGACCCGAAATCCCACCAACTGGGACTCCCGCGACTTTGAAACCTCACAACTTTGCGAGCAGACCTTGGATCGCAATGCGGTCTGAAGCAAAGTTGTAGCTTTCATCGAGATCTTTTCAATGGTATGTCGCACGTTGTCTACAAACAAATAAATCGGGTCAATTCCTGACTTTTTCTGGTCGGGAGTCAAACTGGCAGTTTGATTCTCGGCCCTTCTTTTGGCCATAACTTGTGTTTCAGATGTCTGAATGAGCAATGAGAGCCCATTTTAAACATCTAGGTTTCAAAAGCTTTCCAATGATATAAAGAACACCATAATCCATTGAGTTTTGACCCCTCAAATCGCTTTCTAAAGTTTCAGGAGTCCAGTGGGACTCCATCTCCCAAAGTGGGAGTTGCCTTGGGAGTGTGAGTGTTCACTCCTTCACACTCCCTCACACTTTCTTACACTCTCAGGAGTAATGTGATGTGACTCTTCGGCTTCCTCTTGGCTCGTAACCTTGCAACCCCTTTGCCTTGGTCGCAAGCCCAAAGCTAGGGTTGCGATAGTGTTAGCACATTATTCGATGAGCAATTGAACATTGCTTTTAACCTACTTCGCTACATACTTTTGTTTTTTCATTCTTACATTCTCGTGCAACTATTGCCTAATGCCACATTTGCAATCCTTTTTATGGTCCAAATATGTAAATCGCGAGATGCCCATAATCGAATATTAAACAACTTCACAAATATCCACGTTATGTATAGTAATAAACTTCTGGTAGAAATGAAATTTAAAATTCTTGTAAAATATTTCACACTATTGTAACAATATATTTGCGTTTCACATGCATATGTTCATTATTCTTATCTTAAGCCTCAACAAACTTAACACTATCATTTGTTCCAACATCATATTCATGGTTATTACATATAACCAAAATCTGTACTTCAAAAATACATTGTAAAAAACTATAGAAACAAAATTACAATTCATTTCATCATAATCTAATACTACTAAAAACTCACACAAAAGTTAAACATAGAATTTACTATAGAAGTATGTGCTTCTCTGTAATACTAAAAACATCTCTCAAAATTATAACATAGTTCCATGTTTTGTTGAAAAAAATCCAAAACAACACTTAAAATTTATGCTATATCAAAAACAAAGTCTATGGTTTTCTACTACAAGTACCTACAACTCCTCCTACTATTCTCTAAAACTTCGTGTTTCATCTTCTCCTATTTCTCTCATGTTCTCCAAAATTATACCCTTTTAAACTATCCCAAGTCACATCATCATGATCCAAACAATAAGAATTCAAAATTCAAACTAACAAAGTTCCCTAAACAAACCCTATCTTAATTGCCTTATTCATCCAAAATCACATACTCATCCTACCCCCTTAACATTACCCCCTTTATACTTTGAATTCCATTCTTGAAATCTTTGTAAAATGACAAAAATAAAATGAAAGTATTTTATATCCTTTTAAACATTTGCTTCCCTTACTACAATTCTACAATCCCAATCTACACAAAAACTAATGGTTCTATATCTATGTTTTGCTTTGTAGTTCCAATCTCCTCCCCCACTAATTCAGTTCGTGATTCTATTTCTAGATGTTGTATCTTGGATATCTCTTCTTCTGGTGTTGTAATAACCTCCACCTTTTCCCATTCCTAAATTCCCTTTGGTTATTTTTCTTCCTGACCCCCTCCTCTAAGGTCCTGTGGTATTTTTGGTTGTACCTCTTCCTTCTGAGGTGCTCCATTTCTAAAGTCTTGTGATTATTAAGTTTGTACTTCCTCCTCTTGAAATGTTCCATTAGGCCTTGCTTCTGTGTCTTCATCCCGGCACAATACTTTTATACTTATTGGACTACCACAAATGAAATCTGGAAATTTTTTTTTATAAGCTCCCAACTTGTACTTCAAAATTCTTTCATCAGCTCTATGTTGAGCCAGTTTATTCTCCAACTACTTTGTAAAATATTGCTTTGCAACCTCCCACCATTCCTCAGATTCTACCTCAAAGTCCTTCATCTTGTTCTTCGTCCTCATCAAGGTATAGTATTGATGGATCTCTATTCATAATCCTCTAGTCTTTTTTTGATACCAACTGGATCCAAACTCTTCTTCTATTCTTGTGCCCTCTCCAACTATGCTTGTAGGTGCTGCAGAATTCTCTAACATTATTTCTTATCATCCATTAATTACTTTCTTTCTACCTTTGTTGTCTTTTTTCTAAGCTCCTCAAACTGCAACAGAAATACATTCTTCAAATTTATCAATTTTAAATCTATTTGAACATTCTCCTTCTTTTCTTTAATCGGTGTTTTCTTGATTGTCCACAACCTCTTATTGTTTCTTATGAAGAATCAATGCTTTTATCCACTTCCTTTTTGTGGTTTCCCAAATTTCAACCTTCTACCTTAAATTCTATAGTTTTTCATCCTGCAACTTCAACCATGTTGTGCTACCCTTGAACTCCTCATTCTCATCCTATAGTTTTTTAATGAAACACTTTATTTGTATGCTTAGCCTCTACCCTATTCTTCCTCCAAATTTCCACATCATGCTTATACCCCTTCTGGAATCTCTTTCCTTATCCAATTCCTCATGTAACATTACCTTCTCCTTCTCCCCCATAGCCAATATGTTCTTCAAATGTTCACCTCCAAAATCAAATCCCCCATATTCAAACTCACAATCGCCATGGTTTGAAATAACTTAGTTGCCTTATTTGTTTTCATTACTTTTGCAGCTACCTCCTCCACAAACTTTGGTGTATTCATCTATGTCATAAGAGCTCTAGATCCTTATGCAAATGCTCCCAGTTCCCATACCATTCTTTTCCCTAACTCAAATTCAAATGGGAATCCATTTGCAGATTCTGGCCTATAGGTGGTACCTATAGTTTTGCTAGTCTAAAGTCTTCAAAAGCAAGGTGTGTCGCCATTCTTTCCATCTATAGTTCAGTAGCCTGTACACTTTCATGTGTTTACTGTTGTTGTTGTTGCAAATATTGTTGTAAATGTTGAAAATGTTTTGAACCTTTAATGGTTTCCATCCAATTTTCACATACATCCCCTTCAAAGTGTAAATGTTCCTCACCCTTTGGAACCCTTATGTCATGTTCCCTCTTAATTTTCTAGCTCTGCTTCCTCAATTGTCCCTCCTATGGTGATGTCATCTATGGTATCTCCTACCTCTACTCCCTCAAATGTTTCTCTTGTGGAGATGTCATCTGTGGTACTACTATAGTTTGTCTAACTACCTACACCATTGTTGGCACTGCCCTTACCACTATTGGTACTGCAAATGGTTCCACTCTATGCCCTCAAATATGTGCTCTCTTGTTCCTTCTTCACTTTTGAACCTAATGCTCTTCCTTCCTCAATTTTGTTTTTCCTCATGAGAGCACTTCTTGGAGAGTCTGCTGCAACTTTCTTTCTATTCTCTAGTGTTATCTGCATCTCCTCCCTAGTTCTTTTAACCTTGGTCAGTGGTTTCTATGAATTGTCCTTTTGATGCACAAATAGATATTGAAAGATTTTTGCCAATACCAAGATAGATTGACAGGTATCTTTCTTATCCCCCTTATTTTCCTTAACATACTTATACCACCTATCTAGTTCACTACATAGACTATTGAATATAATTTGTGCCCAATCTACCTACAGCCCTTCTCTGCTCTCACCAATGTACTAGCATTTTTGTTGTTAAAATATTATACCTTGTCCTTCTGATAAATGATAGATATAATGGCAGGATATCTAATAGAATATGGCAAACCCAGCTTCTTTACATTCCATTGATTTATAAAAGAATTTGCAAGTGCAAGTTTACAACTCTATAATGCCTAAATCGCTAGTGACTTACTAACCTGTTCCTTTTGGTTCTTCTACATACCCTTCTGCACACACTACAAAAACATCTACTATCAGTTGTTTGTTGATACATACACTTTATCCTTATGCCCAAAGTAGATATACGCGCCCTTGATGAAGAATGTGTTCAGAAATTCCAACATTACATCGAACATCAGTGCTTCCCACCCCATCAGAAACAAAGGAACAAGCCCTGCTTTAGAAGCCCAATCTTCTTCTTCAACAATATCCTTCTAATTCTCCATCCACTTTACATGTTTGTCATTGTTTTGTTTTGTTTGTGTCCACATGAATCGTTCAGGGTCTGGAATTTTAATACCTTTCTCCATAAATGTAACTATGTCCAGGATTGCGCATCTTCTCTTCGCTATCACTTCCATTTCATGTTGCTCCATCTCCATCGCCCTTTGTTGTGCTTATGCCATTATCTGCACCTCTATGGCTTGTTGTACTTTCAACTACACTTCTATGGATAATGTTCTTCCATTGAAACAACGTTCTCCTCCCTTGCGTCCTTCTACATTATTTGTGCCTCCACAAAATGTTGTTCCTCAGCTTCATTTTCCTCCAATTCTTCAATGCACATCGGATCTACTGATGTAATTTGTGGTCCTGTTTACTCTTGCACACCAACATCGTTTGCTTTTGTGCAAAAACTCAACTGCAAATGTTCTATTTATATTTATGTCTTGAATTATCGTTTGTGCAAACTATATCTTCTCATTATATGCCTTCCCTTTTGCACATTCCACAAATCATGTTGAATGCAGCGGTGACCTTACAACCAATGACTAAATATTTAATACTCTTTCTCTTTGTGCTCTTCTCATTCCTCTTCTGCTTCTATTCTTCTCAACAATTCCATTTCCTCCTTTTACCTTTGTCTATGCTCATTTCTTTGTGTTTCTTTTCCCTTGTTATTCGTTATAGTTTTTCAGTTGCACTCTCTACATTCATAATGTTGTGAACTCCAAAACTTTAAACATGTGCACAACTTCCAACAATAAACACAAATTGATTTTAACAATTACCCCATTTTTTCTCGTTCATTTTTTCATCTACCCATCGTCTTTTAATTGACACATGGTCTTTGAAATTAATATGACCCATCACTACAAGTTTATGTGTCCCTTGTATAGCCATGTGGAAGCACTTAACATCATCATTATGAATGAATGTCACAGATTTCATCTTCCGATTACTCCACATCTATAATCTCCCTACATTATTTATACTGACTCCATTTCATTTTCCCTATACACCTTTTACTGATTGTGCCCATTTATCTGCTAACTATAAAAACACATTTGGTGACTGTACCGATTTTTCTGTTGATTATGCCCACAATTCTAATGATTGTGCGAATATTCGTGATGACCGAACGAATATTGTTGTTGATTCAATTGATACGCTTGACATATCATCTTTCAATTTTTGCATCCCAAATCTCGCACTTCTGCAATTATTGCTCATCTACAAATCAAAAATAAAGATTGTGTTCATTGTTAAATCTATGATCTATTTTTTATCTTCAACATTCTTCATGTATGGTTTTTGTATTTCACATCCTTCATTTGTCCTCCTCTGTGTCAAAATTCACTTCTTGAACTTCACATGCACTCTATTCACAATATATTTGGCATCTATTATTCTTTTTTTTTAACTTTAGATTCCATGTATTAATAAGGTTTGAACTTATTCACATTGACCAACACAAGGTTAGTTTCAAACTTCTCAATGGTCACCAATAACACAATGTTATTTAACAACACATAAGGTATTTTGTACAGTCCAAACAATTTCCTAATAAACTTCCCTAGGTGTCATTTATTGCCATTTGGAAACCACAAAACATAATCACCAAAACTAAATTGTTTTTTTTAGATTCTTTTGTTGATTCCATAATGTTTTATTCCAATATTGAATTCCTACAATTTTTACAACCTACATTCAGCTTCCTACAACTTATTGAACTCTGTAATTCTGCTAATCAAAACTCTCACTAGAGTACTGTCTCCCTCATTTCCACCAACAACTAGAATGATGTATTCTATGGGCATTAATGGATGTAATCCATACACTAATTGATATGGTGTATACCCTGTTGTTATTTTGTATGTAGTTATGTATGAAAATAACATTATAGATAGATGTTCATCCCAATCTATTTTATTTTCACTAACTTGGTCAACAATGTCCCAAGTACCTTATTAGTAGACTCAACTTGCATGTTCCATAATAATAAGTTGTAGAGCTCACATGTTTCATCAAAAAATGATATGTCAAATACCTGATTGTGTCATTAATGAAATGAACTCTTTGATATATGATTATAGTCAAAGGATATCCAAACTTGGTTAATATGCACTCATACAAATAATTTGTTGTGACTACTACTATATTAGTTTTCAATGCTTTTGCTTCCACCCACTTAGTAACATAATCTATGGTAATATATTTGTTCCATGTATATCTTTTTGCTAGCTTAATTGGCCCCACAAAATCAAGTCCCCATTTCATAAGTGGTTCCTCTAGAAGATTTGTGACTAGCTTTGCAAGACTTTGAATTACCAATCCTCCTATTCTTTGACATGCATCACAAGATATGTAGTAATCTTTCACATCCCTATACATAGTTGGCCACTAATATCCAACATCCAATATCTTCCTTTGCATTATTTCAATTGTAAAATGCCTTCCTGAAGGTCCTTCATGTAGTTATTTCATCACAATCTATGTTTCTATTGTTGTCGAACATTGTCATAATCTGTTATCTTGGCCCATTCTTCAATGTAAAAGGTTTTGCTCTCTTAACCAATCTCTACTTTTGCTACACCAATAATGTGCCTTCAATCTATCCTATTTTCAAAAAATTCTTTTGCATCATTCAGCCATTCAAGCCATGTATAAAACAAACTTGCAAATGTGGTGTGATTAGGCACACATGTGGGTTCTGTACTATCCGGTAATCTTGACAATGCATTTGTAACTACATGAGTTCTGCCTAGCTTATACACTATTATGAAATCATATTCAAGGAATAATAACACCATCTAGTTATTCTCCCACAAACCTATGATTTGTTGACCAAATAGACCAATGCCATATGATTTACATAAAAGACAAACTTATTGCCTAGCAAATAATGTTTAAACTGGTGCAAAGAAAAAACCATTACTAAAACCTCTCTCTCTTGTGCTATAATTATGTTCTGCTCTATTTAGAAGCTTAGAAGCATACACTAATGGTTGATCACTCTTCCCTATTACATTTTGAGACAACATAACCCCCACAACTAATAATGATGCAACCATATGAACATGAAATTCCACCTACCAATTTGGTGATATTAATATCAGTGCTTCAATATACTTATGTTTAATCAATTCCCAAGCCTTCTAACATTCCTTTGTTAAAGAAAAGTCTTTGTCTTTCTAATCAGTTTAATGATAGGTGCCATAATAGTAACAATTTTTTTTATAGAGCATATGTAAAACTGTGTCGTCCCATTGAGTACTTGAATCTGTTGAGGAATCTTAGGTGGTGGCATGTTTACTATACTTGTATTTACTTTGGATCTAGTAGTGATCTGGTAGTTTCCCTTCTCTAGAAACAATAAAACCCAAAATCATCCCTAAAAATATCATAAATGCAAATTTGTTTAAATTCAAACTAATGCCATATTCTCTACACTTTTGAAAACATAATTTGAGCTTTTGCAAATGATTATCCATATCACTATACATTGTAATGTCATCCATAAATATCTTCATAAAATTGTCCAAATAATTTTTTAATGTTTTGGTCACGATTCTTTTATATGTTAGAGGTCCATTTTTAACTCCAAACAACATCACCTTCCATATAAAAGCCCCCCAATCTACAATAAATGTAATTTTGTATCAATCTTCTAGAGCTATGGATAATTGATGATATCTTGAATATCCATCCAAGAAAGAATATGCTTCATACCTTGCTACTATGTTCAACACTTCATCTATGAAAGGTAATGGGTATGGATCCTTCTTTGTAACAAAATTTAGTTTTCTAAAATCTATACAAATTTTGAACTTACCATTTTTCTTGGGTATTATTACTATGGGTGATAACCATGTTTTTTTTCTACATATTCAATGAATCCAATTGCTAATAACTTATTTATCTTTTGTTTAGTTATTATAACATAGTTTGGATTTAATCTGTAAATGGCATGATGTGCTAGTGGTATAATAGTGTCCAACTCAATTATGTGTTGTGCTAGCTCTAGTGGAATCCCTTTCAAATCTTTGTATGTCCATGCAAAAACATCTTTGAATTCCTTCAATAGTTGCTCCACTTCCAACACCTTATTTATTTCCATCTATGCATTAATTTTCACCATTTGTGATTTTGCATTAGTTTCTAGATTGAGCTTCATCAATTGTTGATCTTCTGTTAACGTCCATCTAGTTATTTGCAATCCTTATGCTTTGATATTTGCTAGAGTTTTATCCACTACACCACTTCCTAGTTGAAGTCTATAGTATGTCTCTAAATACACGTTATCCTCTAAACTACTTTTGGCTCATATATGTTGCTAGGTATCTTCTCCTCTATGCTTTGTACTTCAAATCTTGTTTTGAAATACTAGTCTTCACATCTATATCCATGATCCCCACATTTGTGGTTTTCATAGATTGAATTGTCTCAAGTAAACTAATTGTTCCTGTGGAGAATAATTATGGCTCTAAAGCAAAGATGATATCTTCTTCCTCATCTATGATGCCATTCTGATAATGGTAACACAATAACATTTTTGGTCTTCTTATTTCACTTCCCAAATGTTTGGTAATTATAATTGTTTTGATTGTCCCATTCCCTTATATGGTAATAGTGTTATTTCCCCAATCATGTGCCACTTTAGCATCCCGAAACCATGGTCTCCCCAACAACATGGAATAACAAAAATCTACCACACTATTCTAAAGTACAGGAAACGTAGTTATGTAAGGAATGCCATGAACATATATCTTCAGATCTTTGATGGACCCCACTAGTTTTGTGGTTGTTTGATCTACAATCCTTAGATTATATGGTGCAAGTTTAGGCTTTGGAAGCCCCAACCTCAATCTCAACTATTCTATGATAATTTTAATTCTAAAACCTCCATCTAGCAACACATCCTCTATTGTATTCTTCCCAATCTTTATTTGGATAACTGCCATATATTATCTATTGCTACAACATTTGTCCTTACTTTCGGTACTAAAGAACCAACTTGTTTTTCTATGGTTGTTTTACTTACATTCTAAATTTTCTTTAATTTTAGCTTTTGCCAAAGATATTTCTTTAGCTTAGGAGCTATTTTAAATAATTGTTCTAAGTTCAAAGTATAATTTGTTTCTAGATTCTGCTTACCAATGTCCAAAAAAATCTCTTCTACTATGATTAGTTTCCTTTGTAAATTCACTACTTCCTAATATTTATGTGCATCCACAGGAGTAGTATTTGGCATACCTGGCCAAGTTGTGTTACATCCCTCCATGGATGTGGATGGCCCTTATGTCTAGGTTTTTTTTTAAAAAATTTGTTGAATTGTCTCCACCATTAATTGTTTCAATTGCTTTTCTTTCTCCTAGCCAACAACATTTTTTGCTTTTCTTGGCTTTCTATCCTTGAACACTTGTTTTTTAGTTATTTTACTTCTTGTGGTAACATTAACATCCACCACATTCACATCCGCAATGATTGTTTGTGTTTCAACAACAAGTTGAACCTTTACTATTGTGACAGATTTCCCATGAAACATTTTCTGCATCTTGACAAACTTTGGACAATCTATCACTTTATGTCCATTCAAACCACAAATGTGCCATGCATATGAAGATGTCTTATTTGTTTTTTGACTTGGTTGTGTTGCCTTTGTGGTTACCACCGTGGTCAACTCTTTCTTCTTTTTGCATGTTTCCACATTGTGATTTATCATCCCATAATTTATGTAATATTTGTCCGTCTTCCCTGTAATACTTTGTGTTTTTATTGATGTTACATGTTTGGTACTTTGTGGTATTGACAATGCACTCCTTGTTTCTACATTAGTCATATGTTCTTCACACAACATTACCACCTCCTTATGTTGTTGTAGTGTTGACCGTTTCATCCCTGCAATTGTAATTCTAAGATATGATTGCAAACTTGCTATAAACACAGTAGTTGGAAAATTATCTATGGTTGGTATTTGTAAACCATGAGCCAACTTCTGAATCCACTCATAATAAACCTCCACCCTCTCACTCCCCTCTTGCTTCATCTTCTTCAGCTCCATGTATATTTGCTCATCATTTTGAATATTTCGATGACATTTGCAAAATGCTTGTGTAAGCTCTGAAAAAATAAAGTTAGGAAATTTTGACATGTAATTATGGCACCAATCCAATATCGTATCTCTTAGCATATAGCTAAACGCATTGATGATATATTCTTCAGAAGTTTCTATTTTTTTATATTATAGAATTGAACATTCTAACATGAACATCTAGATTAACATCTTTTTTGAAATCCAGATACTTTAAAGCTACCTTGTTTGGCCTAACATAATGGCCATTAATGTGATCAATAATTGGTGCAGTTACAACGATTGGTTCCTAGTATCCTCCTCTTGGATGTGCAACATCTATATTTTTGTATCCTTTAGTAGCCATTAAACTCATCAATGGTCGATGAGCATTAATGGTTCACATGAATAGTTGTTATCGAATTAGTAAACATCATTTGAGGTATGCCAACAACTCTAGTAATAGTTATTAATAGTGTCAAATTTTGATTCAAATTCTTTACTACCGAGACTCCACCTAATCTGCTACCCAACTTTGCTATAAATCCAATTAGTACTCCCCTTCTAACAACATTTATGTTGGGCGCAACAACCATTTCCACTCATGTGGTTGTGAATATTTGCATCAAGTGAAAAACAACTCCTACTCTAGCATGTTGTTTCTGGGTTTCAACAACTATTGCTTCTAAAACTATTGGTGGAATTGTGCTGACGTAAAATCAACAATGTTCCAATTTATGGTTACCCATTAATATCCCCTATAATGCAGTATGTGGATGTGAATACCCTTCTTGTTCTCGGCTCCTGGTTTAAATAGATGGATGAATTTGTCAACTATGTGGTCCTAATTGGCTTCCCAACTCCATGCCTCTAAATATGTTCTAGATTGTAGGAAATCTTCCTATTCCTATGGTTGATCCATTAATTCTCCTGCTACATTTTATGATTCATCATGGGCCTAGTAATATTTATTTTGATGTGAAAAGGCACAAAAGGATAATCCATGATTGCATGTCCTTTTTCCTCACAAAATGCATAGACCCTTGAAAGTAACCTGATCAATTCTGAATCCACAAATTCATGATCGTGTGTTTCAGCTATGTGCCTTATTTGATCCAACTTTGGATTCCGTTGATGTGAATATGACTATGATACTTCATCGAATGCATTCACTTATGCCTTTGCATGTTCAAATGATCATGGGTAATTTTCTTTAATCTCCTCAAACACATCAACATTGGTGCTTTCATCTGCCTCCCAATGTTCACTAATTCATAGTAATTCAGAGATGTAGACTAATACACAAACTTGGGTTGTATACCCCCTATAACACCCCTCCCGTAGCTAATCACCGACTTTGGACTTGAGATTTCTTATGGTTGATCAGGTACTACAGAAGTATTTGCTCCATCTTGATCTTTACGACTTTAAACAACAGATTACAGCTGAAAAGTATAATACATTGGTTCATTCAGATGTCGACTACATCTCTCTCTATGGAAATTGTCGTTTGGAATTATGCCTTCTTTGAAGACCCCAGTCCATACATCCCATCATAGCACTTCTTGTGGTAGAAACAACATGTGCCTCGCAAGCTTTTCCTCTATTCTCAAAACTTGATTGTTCAACATTAGATTTTGATATGGGGTTTCTATAAGCCCTACATACTCCTCTCCTCTCCATTTTCAAAATTTTCTTTTGTTTGACTTTCAATGATTGTTAATTTGTCTCCAAGTCCAATTGTCGTTGTAAACTCTAGGCCAATATCCCGTTCATTTTGTTTCACAATTTTTCATCTTTAGAGTTTGTAGATTGTTTTACAATCTTAATGACATCAATTGTGTAGACCTTTGATACTTTCTAACACACCCTTTAAAAATTTTAATTGAAAAAAAAACAACACTACTCGTTTGAACACTCTCATCTATAATGCACAACAAAAAATTTAGAAAACCTTCCCATTACTAAAAGAAATAACAAAAAAAGTAATTCCCCAACATGGTCACCAAATGCTAGAAGTTAAATCAAAATTCCTGCAGAACATTTCACACTATTGTAACAACATATTTGCATTTCACATGCATATGTTCACTATTCATGTCTGAAGTCTCAACAAACTTAATACTATCATTCATTCCAACATCAAATTCATGGTTATTGCATATAACCAAAATCTGTACTTCAAAATACATTGTAAAAAACTTTGAAAACAAAATTACAATTCATTTCATCATAATCTAATACTATAAAAAACTCACACAAAAGATGAACATAGAATTCACTCTAGAAGTATGTGCTTCTTTGTATTACTAAAAACATCTCTCAAAATTATAACATAGTTCCATGTTTTGTTGAAAAAAATCCAAAACAACACTTAAAATTTGTGCTATATCAAAACAAAGTCTATGGTTTTCCACTACAAGTACCTACAACTCCTCCTACTCTTCTCTAAAACTCCATGTTTCATATTCTCCTTTTTTTTTCATGTTCTCCAAAATTCTACCCTTATAGACAAATGTAACAAGAATTGCATAAAAGTTGACCTTTTGACATCAATTTTAGCTCGTTTGAGCTCATCCACACCCACATATATTCTAAAGATAAACAAGACATACAATTAATTTCTTAAAATTGTACATAAATATAAAATGTAACAATATAATTACATATATTTTAGAGATAAACAAGAGACATTGTGTGTTTTTTTTTTAATGTATTATTAAAATTTGACAAATACCTTGTATTGCATATAGTAAACATCCCTTTTTATCCCAAAATGAAAAGAATTCTAATTTTTTTACTTTTTAGTTTAATTTAATTACAAAAACACAAAAATAATCATTAAAATCATAAAAACAAATCATTCAATAAATTACACTTTTTTGGAAACACAATAATCCCATATACATATAATGAACCTCCCTCAAAAAAACATGTATTCAAAAAAAATATTATTCAAATTTTCCTCAATATAATTTTTGACTCAAGAAAGAATGGTAACTTACACATAAGGTCCTAAAATAAATCATAACCACATCTAATTCTTTAAAAAAATCTAAGAGGAAAATATTACAATTTGTTTACACCAGGTTTTGGTGTAAAAAACCAATGTAAACTTAATGTAGATCATGCCTCACAACCCAATGTAAATTTTTTACAGGTCATCTACATTTTGTAGGTTTTGAAACAATTACAATAGATTTGTGAACATAGTTGTTGTTTTAACATGTACATGTTATGTTTATCGGAATTAGACATTCAATTATCCACATTTCATTCATTAAAGCTTTTGCAAAACAATGCATGTGGAGAAAGCTAAGAGTGTCTTCCAAGGGTTGTAGTCTTTGGTGCCCCTTAATAACAAAACATGGAATGTGTTTTTAGCTACTTATGCAAATGGACAAATACAAATTTGTTAGACAAGCTTTAGATGAAATAATTAGAGTGGAATGAAATTTTATTGAAATTTTTAAGACTATGATAATGAATTGTTTGTGTACATCTGAAAGGCCTAATGAACTACCAAATACTTATCATCAACTAGAAAAATTAGGGCTTCACCCAAACATACATAGTTGCATCACCATGATTCATTACTTCATGAAAAAACGTAACCTACCAAAGGTGAAATGAGATATACAAGGAACCATGTGATGCTAGCTTTATCCCCCACATGCACATTTACAAGATTCTTCGTTGTTTTGCCAAGGTTGGTCATGTCCAAGGTCTTTGCAATTGTAAAAGACATGAAGAATGTAGGATATGAAATCTCATGTGTGTACAATGCTAATAATTGTGACATACAACATGTTGATTGGTTTGCACAACAAGAGTCTTATGACTCAAGAAGCATTAGTGATTCTCAAAAAATGCATGATGCTAGGTGCATATTGCATACCATTTATGATTTCATCATTTAATGGGCTATTGACATTGACATATATGTGGGAGGTTGCAATGGCAATTTTGTTGAATATGGAAGTAGTTGTATGCAATCCACAAACAACACATTCCAATGCTATCCAATTCCATAAAATAAAATATTTCATTCATTGATTGTAAGATTGCATACTAATAATTGTGGCTACATAAATACATTGCAATTTTTTTACAATTTTAACTTCCGGAAAATAGTTTAAACCCTTTTCAATTTTTGACCCTTCACCTTAGCTTACCAACCTTGGGACAAGGACATCAAATCTAGAAAGATCTAAACATAAACCCTTCTCCCATAAAGAACATCAAAATTACCACAACCAAACTACCAAAGCACCATATTTTCAAAGATGTTATCATTGTATATTGGATTGTTTATATTTTTTCCACAATTTATATTTTTGCAAATGAAGAACCACATGCGTAGTACTTTATTTTATACATTCATTTTGATGATATGTTTTGAAAATGAACTAGTGGTTTTAGGATTTTTTTAAAAAGACTTATGAAAACATAATCCAAATTAAAATGGGGGTAATGTTAATTGGATATAATAAGGATATTTACTATGGTATTAAAAGGATTTCACTATGAAAAAGAAGGTGTTTTGCAACTAGCCTTGCAACTCAATTTTTGAGTTGTAGAAGACACTTGTAACACATTGTATTTATATGTTGTGAGTGTTACTGGACAAGTTGCATGAGTTGTAACTCACCATATATACATTACAATTCATTGCAATTCAATTGTAACTTTATCAAAACAACTCATTTTCAATTAGTATGCAATTCCATTATAACTACACCCATGATGTCATGTTGATGGTATTTATTGTCATCCATCTATTAAAATTTAACACATGGCACTATGAAGATTTTTGGACATGAAATTTATTTTTCTTGAAATATTGATTTCCATCATTCATTATGATTGTTAATGATGGTCTAAGTTGTGACATGTGACACAATAATTTTTTTGTCAAATGGCATATTAATTATATTTTGGATATATATATATATGTTGGTAGGTACATGTTGGTAGGTTTTAAGACCTACTTACTTACATAGGTAAGTAAGTAGGCAAGAAAGCACAAGATTAAGTGAACTAAAAAATAGCCATGACTTTTTAAAAACATTTTATGTTTTGCCTTTATGTTAAGTTTTTTTTAGTTCATCCCAAAAGGACACTTGTATTTTAATGTGAAAATATAAAAGAACAAGCCTTCTATATATATTTTATAACATGGGATTCCAAAACAAAGAATATAGGTTAATTTTTTTAGTTGTTCTTAAGTTATAATTGAATTGGAACCATGACACTTAAATGCTTAGGGCAAATTAGATTCAAGGGGAAGGCTCCATTGTTTTTGGTCTCCAAACAAAACTTGAACCCCTCCTATTGGTGCCTTTGGTGATTAAAAATTGTCAAAAAATAATAGAATTGAAAAATTTATGGGCCCCCAAAGTAGAGGGGGTCAAGAACTCAAAAAATAAACCATCGAATGTTACAAAAGCTAGTTCCCAAACACTTTAAAAAATATTTGTATGTTGCTCTATTGGTATTAAAGTTCAAAAGTGATTTGTAAAACTTTAGGTGGCACTCTTATATCACTTTAAATCATTTAAATGAATAAGAAATAAGAAAGTTACGAGCTTTGAAAGTAGGAGGGGTCCAAAGATAAAAAATTTTTAAAAAAAATGTTTTGTAAGTTTAAAAGTTTATTTCTTTTCTTGTTATTTTTTCATTGTCCTTTTCCATTACACTTCAAAGGTGATTTCTAAAGCTTGAGGTAATGTTCCCATAACATTTTAAGTCATTCAAAATGAAACACATATGATGAAAATATAAATAATTTATGAATATATATCTTTATTAAGTTATAAGTAGTTGTATTATAGTCATAACATAGTTGAATAATAGTATTTTAGTAGTGATGCACTAGTGGTCATATTAATTGTATCAATGTGAATTATAATCGAAAACTAGTTGTAAATGTATTGCATAATGGGTGGTGGAAATGTGGACACATGACATGATCACATGTATGTACATTGTACCTAATTGCAACATAGTTGTTACTTGAGTGACATATTTACAAAAATTCTAAAATAGTTGCCATATATAACCATAATGTAACTCCTAAAAAAAACAAACATGGTTTACTACATATGTATGTATGATGTGTATAAATTATCATATGAAAACTTATTTTTAACTCATTTGCATCAAAGTATCCAAATCTTCCCATATATCCACAATGGGATGTTTAACCAGGTTACATTGCAATAGTGCAAGATAATTAGATGCATAAGATACATGTACTACTAGAATAGGTTGAAGTCTTGCCTGGTTTCTAATAAATCTTTAGAGGTAGTGAAGGGTCTCCGTGACATGGTATCTGCATTCTGATGTGTAATACCAAGTCGGTGAATAACCTTGAACTCATACTCCTAAAATATAAGCGCCCAACGATCTAACTTACTAGGAAGCTTATCGTTGGTCATCAACCATTTAATAGGCTAGTGGTTGGTATACAAAGTGAACTTGGTGCCATAAAGATAGGGCTTGAAATGTATGACGGCCCATACAATAGCAAGACATTCCCCGTCATATGAAGAGTAGTTACTTTCAGCCTTGTTGTTACTTCAGGATACATAGGCGATAACATATTCTTTGCCTTCCTCATAAAGTTGGCCAAGAATAACACCAATACCAAGAACATTCCAATTAGTGTGTAGAATGAAGACCTTGCTGAAATAAAGTCTTCTCAGAATGGGGAACTCTAAAAACTTTTCTTTGAGTGTGTTAAAAGCTTTTTGAACCTCTTCACTCCATGTCCAACCAACATCCTTCTTTAACAATGCATAGAGAGGATGAGTAATAGTACTGAAGTCTTCAACATAAATCCTGTAATAATTACATAGTCTGATGAAGCTCCTCAAAGTGTAAACATCAGTAGGATTGGGGATCTCCAAAATGGCTACTACTTTGGCCCAATGAGCCATAATACCATTTGGCAAAATTTTGTGTCCAACGTAAACTACTAAGGTGACAACAAACTCACATTTTTTATGATGGATCTTCATATTGACTTCGTGGAGCCTCTAGAATAACTCCTCAAGATGAGCCAAGTGCTGTAGGAGTCCCTTGTTATGCACTAGGACGTCATCTATGTAGCATTTCAAGAAATCTACCCCTTTGAGAACCTAGTCCATGATTCACTGAAAGAAAACAGGTGCATTTTTTAATCCAAAATGCATCACAAGCCATTCCCATAACTTATTATTTCCATGGAATGCTGTTTTCTTGCGATCCTTTGTAACGAGCACAATCTAGTGAAACCTTGCCTTAGATCCACAATTATGAAGATGTTTGAGTCTCCAATGCTATCAAATAGTTTTTCAGGGATGGGCATGGGGTACCTGTCCTAAGGTGTAACTAAGTTTAAAGGCCTATAATCCCCGCACATCCTTTTTTTAGTCTATAATCTAGTTGAATCCTTCTTTGCTAGCATTACTACAACAGTTGCGAAATCAGAACTTGATGGCTAAATGGGACCAGCCTCATGGAATTCTTTGCATTTTTCATTTACCAGTTTCCACATGCTTGCTTAACCTATGCCTCTTTCGATAGATGGGTGTTTCATCTGTAAGGTCTATAAAGAATTGCATGGTCTTACACCTACCTAAGTTTTTCATTGAAAATGCAAACACATTTTCATACTTAATTAGCAAGTATATGACTTGGTCTCTCTCCTTCTTGGTGAGCTGGTTCTCCATAACAAAAGGGTAGTTGGAAACACATGGAATGGAATTGAAAAATGTGTTTGAAGAACTTGGTGTATTGGGTTTTCCACTATCCAACTATGCAGATTAGTAAAAGGTTGTAATTGTTTCTCCAAAAACTAATGTACCTCCAAATGTATTAGAAACAACTTGAATCAAATTACATGGTACCTCCTCCCCCCCAACACTAAGAGTGAAGTGTAGAGTGTTGAATATAAGCAAGTGTACTTGATCAAGGTGCCATGTAGTCGCATCACCAGAACTGCAAGCTGATTGAATCAATGTTAGTGTTGTGTACATTTGAAAAAGTATAGAAGTTACCAATAACCATGTAAGGGAGTTCAGGTCCATGCCTCTCCCCAATATAGCATTACGTTTCAATCTAGTCACTTTGGTGTGACTAGTAGTGCCAATTTAGAACCCCATAGCCGTTTCTCTTTCTTCTAGGTCTGGTTCATCCCAAGTGGCTAAAACATGACAATACACCAGGCTTGGTCCATCTCCCTAAAAGGTGTGTGCTCATGGGAAGGAGACAAAAGTGGGCCAAACACTTCTTGGTTTTCTTATTGTGTTCATAAGAAACCAAGGAAGTTTTTCTTGCCTTGTAACTGGTTGTCAAGAGTTTTAATCATCCAATATGTGAGAGACCTACAAGTTGGGGTCTCTAATGGTGTATCTTAGAGCCAACTACAGAATTGAAAGTGGTGCAAGGTTGGTCCACTAGTTGCACAACTGGTGCACATAGGAATCACATTGTGCCGAATTGAGTAAGAGTGGCTTTCCAAGGTAATGTTTGACCAACGTGTAATGTTCTTGGACTTTCTCCCTTTGGTCAAGTTGAGAAGGGGTGTTTTCAATTATATAACCAAGCGTATGAGAAATGGATTGAGCTCGAATGATCAATCGTACCATGTTCATGAAAAGATTGATCTTGTGTCACTCAAGCCTTCTCCAAATCTAGCCATTGAAAATCCTTGACACTCCCAACTTAAAATGATGAGGTCCATGAAGCCAAATAATTCCATATGCTTCTTCTGAATTAGTTGTATGTCAAAAGGTAAGAAAGTGAATCTGGCCTTTCATGCGATGGTTACAAATTGTTGTGAAAATCTGGTTGTGAGCTCCATTATTATCGATGCCACCACCTACCTTGTAATAGGATCAATGTTTAGGTAAAAATACCTCCGAACCACCATCCCTGACTGTAATAGGGCTTTGAGACCTGTACTAATACCACCAAAGAGCTCTAGTAATGTAATCCCCTCCTTAGGTGGTGTCTAGGTGATTAGTTGATGAAGTATTGGTTCAATCTGTTCTCCATGGCTTTCCATGTTTTCAAAACTAAATAGAGCTTTGATCAAGGGCTCGTGGGCTGCTTTGAACCTTTGTAAAACCTTTGGTCTGTGTTGAATGTCCATAGGAACCACCTTCAAACTTTTAGTAGCTTAGGTGTAAGTTGTCCCCTCTTTATCTCCCTCTATCCACTTGTGGCTAACTTATTAGATATAGGAAATGGTGTGTGCTTCCTTGAACATACAATGGTGAACCATAGGATTATGGTTCCCATGTAAATCAAAGGGTATGTATCCCAAGTGGTGGCCATTAGTTTCCCAATCCATTCGATAGTACGCATGCTCGAACCAATTGTCAATTGTGAAACCTGGTGGAAACAAGGCCTCTAGCCTAATTAACACATTGTAACTAGTGGCATTGGTGACTAAACATCTGACTTGTAGGCAAAACTCTTCATCCTTACCTTCATTGAAATTAAGTGCGATCAAATTTGAGCTCTCCCAAGTACCTCCTCTACGTTCCCACTTGCAATGCGAATTTGCCACATATATTTCCATAATTTAGAATCAAGCATGCTCATCTTCTTGGCAAATTGAACTCTAAGAATCATTGGTTAGGCACTTGTATCAAGAAATACCACTTTGGGTGTATGTCCTCCCACCTGGATTATTGACTCAATGTTGTCAATAATGGCAATTCCAATGGCGATGGAAGTTTCACTAGGTACCACCTTCGAAAATGAGTGAGAAACTTTGTGGAGATAATGGTTATCCAAAACGCCTTTGCTGAGTAACAAATCCACAAGTGAAGTGTTTTTATATCCCTTCTGATATGTGAATATAGAATCAAAGGTAGAAAAGCCCACTAGTTTAGCCATGTTAGAATTATTGACCAGATTATAAACGCCATCTGCAACACATGAACTAATCGAATGTTTCTCCAAGGTGTTGGATGGGACCCCTATATCATGTGGATCAAAGATTGGTTGAGGACCTAATGTAATGTTCAAGATATCGTTTAGTATTGTAATTATGTCCCTAGTGCTTAGCTTCAAATCTTGAAAACTAAAAAACGGTGTACTCACAAGCTTTTGTGCCACTTCACACATTTGAAATTAGCACTCCATAAGCTGATCAGTGGAAAATTGTGTGTTTTTCTAATGTACATGTACTCCTGGGACACGAAAATTTGATGCCTTAGCAGGTTGTGGTGTAGTAATCTCCTCCCCCTTCACCAACAAGGTGCGTTCTTCTTTCGTGTTGAGAGGATAAAAAGATTGTGGCATGAGTGTTCAAGCTCTTCTAACCTTGGTAATAAAACTTGAACTAGATGCAAGTCCATTAATTTGAATTACCTGACTAGTGGCACAAACTTTAAGTGCCACACTAGCCTCTTGTGCCACAAAGTAGGAAGGGCAAAAAGAAATGGCAAATTCTGGTGTGAGATTATAATTGTGTGCACTAGAAATAACATATTCCCCAACCATGGCATCATGTGAGAGGCCATAGAACGACATAGGAGGTCCCTCCTGTGATCCTTAACCCTATACAGGTTGGGCATGATTAACTGGTTGGGAAGACTTGCCTTTTAAATTAGCAAGTTAGGCCCTCAATGATTTGAATTCATTTTGCAAAGTTTGAACTTGAGCAACATGGGCTTGAAGCACCTCCCTCTTGTCAGCATTGTGCACCTTCTTTTTAAATTCTTATTAAAATTACCCTTGGTGGGGAAAACCTAAGTGGAAGTCTTAGGTGCCTTGGGTTTTGGTTAAGGGGCAACGGAAGATGCTAACATATTTTGCTATGGTAATCAGAGTTACTTCTGTTCCGGGAACTTGGCAAAATAAACAGCTTCATGATGTCCTTTTTTCCCACAATAATCACAAAAGAGATCCTCGGAAGGAATGTTGCATTCATTGGCTTTGTGGGTAGGATTGCCACAGTAGTTGCAAGAAGGTAGGATGGGTGCAACCGAGTGCACTGCTTTAGCCCTTGAAGAAGAATGTGATGATCTGGTTGGTGTAGCTGGTGGAAGCTAAAGCCTTAAATGTGATGGAGGCTTCATAATATTGGCCTCATAGTGTGCATGAGCCAGTTCAAGCTTTTCAGAAATGTTGTACACATCCAACAAAGTGTACAAAATTCCAAATTTCTACAAAAACCCATTATAAAACCTACGCATGGAATGTCGGAGTACCTTCCAATGAACGAAGATACCAATGGGCAACTTCCAGGTCTGTGATGTTCTAAATATCCTCTTTAAGCTTGAGAAGCCTCCTATAAAACATTTTAAGGGTTTCATCCTTCAAGCGAAATAAGGTGGCGAACTACAAAATTTTTTCAAAATTTTTAACCAAAAATTTTAACTCAAGAATTTGAAAACATTCCCCCATTGGATCAGCAAAAGCTAGTGCATTGATGGTGTGAGGAATGTTTGCGATAAGAACAATGAGTTGTTGAGGAGAAAGGTTTACTGAAGTAGGTACCAGATTTAGATTATTGGGCATAGGCCCATGATGTGCAATGGCAACTTGTAGTGCAACTTGAAAGGTGGTGGTGATGGTTGTGGCATAAACTAGATTGGGGATATGGGTGACACCCAAAATCCTCGAAGAATGTTGCTCGTAGACATCCAATGCTTCATAATGCACATAATGGGCCAGTTGTTTGAATGCGAACGCCTCGATGTAATTAGCACCATACTTGAGCTGTAATTCTCAAACCACAATGGAAAAAGTTGTCTTGCATTCCCTCAAAGAATGGTACTTGGTTTTCCATTGAACTTCTCAATTCTCCTACAAGAATTGCTAACCTCCATGGTGTATATGGATGTAGAGGTAACGACTTCTAGTGGAATATACGGTGATGGTGTGAAAGTTGGTGTGGTAATAGGCATACCCCACTGATTAACCCCTCCAAATGGACTTTGATGTATTGTTGATGTAATGTAACTTGAACTTGAATTCTTGGTAAGAGTTGTATCGGATGACGGTGGTGTTGTAGACGCTTGATGGTATCATCGTGAAAATCGCGAACTCAAAAAAATCGACTCAAATGATTGTGTGTTATTTCGTTGCTAATACCTTGGCTTTGGCTAAGCGGTAATGCTCTTATCATCCAAGGACATGGTGTTGTCCCATGCCCCAAAATTTTGTAACAATACAGAGCACTAGCTACAAAGTTCTAACACAATGTACAGTTTGAAGAATAGGATGCGTCGATGGGGATGAACGGCAACGGATGGACATCGGTGGATGGACGTTTATGGACGAAAGGGGTTGAATGAACGGACAACAACGGACGTCGAACGGAACGAGGATGGATGCTGGACGAAATGGCGACGAATGTTGGATAGAACGGCAATAGACGTTGGACGGAACAATGATGGATGTGAAACAAAATAACAACGAATGTCAGATGAATCAATAATGGACATTGGAGAAAATAACGCGACGAAATGGTGAAACAGAACGGATTGCGGCAAAACGTCGAAACGGAACGAACTATGATGGAACAATAGAACAAAACAGACTGCAATTACAACAGATTCTCTCGACAACAACATTGCAAAATGATTCGTATCCACAAACTCTGCAACGATGGCGTGCATAAATAAAGAGAGAATTATTTTTTCTTCTATTTCATGTTTTTGTTTTTTTTTTCCTCTTCTTCTTATTCTTCTTTTTCTTCTTCTTCCAAAGTTACTACAAGGGCTACTCACTATATGACTGCAAGCTCAGAAACACACAAGAGTGCATAACCCAAATGTTAACCTCAATACCCATGTACAAGGAAAGCAAATGTATGTGGGGTTGCATCACTTGGTGCAAATCTTGTATTGCAATCAAACCTTGTGGGTGTGTGTGCGTGCTCCCAAGACCTAAAGTTAGCAGTAAAACAAGCTTTGGAGCTACTTGCTCCTTCTTCCTTCTAAAGCTCCAGAACTCATAACTTCATAACTTGTAGCTTGTTTTCGATGCCCCTTCTCCTTTACTTGCGCTACTACTAGTTATGGTTGTTGTTCTTGTTGCAGCTGCAAAACAAGAGTAAAAAAAGAAAAAAAGTAGCAACGAGTCAAGAACGCAAGAAACCAGCAAGCAAAAGAAACCTAAAAAATTCAAAACCAAGGAAAATTTGTCGCTTTCAACATTAAGTGACATAGAGCAATTTTTCTAGAATTAAATTACAAAAAAGGAAAAAATCCGTAGTGTATGTAAATGGTGGCCATGCAATAGCCATCGTGAGCATTTAGAAATCCAGTCTAATTATGGAGGACACTCTCCCTGACAAAGGAATTCTAGAAAAACTAACAAGAGAAGGGAAGAGCTTAACCTTCTATATAGCCATCAACAAGTTGAAGCCCTAAACAAGCCATAACTTTAAAACACCTAATAGCGTACAATAACCTAAAAACGTACATTAACCCTAAAAGGCATGATTGGCATGCCCATAACTAGCCGTCATGTATGAGGCCATGCATACATGCATGACACTAGTCTGACTTTTGTATTGGGATTGCTTTGGTCAAATGTCAATTAAGGTTTAAAAGTAACACATGCAATGGGTCATTTTACCATAAACTTACCTAGATGGGGATAAACCATGCAACAACTTTAATAATAATGTCAATCCATGGGGTTTAGAAATGAGGTTTTGAATGTGATCCCAAACAAAGTTCCAATTGAAATTTCATAATGAGGTCTTAAAAACAACATGGTGGACAACATTTTAAATGAGGTCTTGATCAAGGATTGAAATGAAAATTTGGAGGTTTCCAATGAAATTTTAAAAAAGATCCCAAATGATGTTGCAAAATGAAGAGCCAAGTAATGCTAATTGGTTGGTGCACGTAATGGTGCAAAAGGGGTTTGGACATTGGCTTTCAGTGATGGTGCCCAAGCACCATTTTTGATTCTTAGTTTTACTGTTAATTAGTGTGGCTTGTGTTATTGGCCTAAGTGTTAACACATCTTCAACTGATGTTTCCTTCCAAAACTTGGTTTTTTGGAATTTATTTCAACAACATAAATCATTTAAAAATCAATATCTTGCATATTCTAAATCCAAATCTTACCAAATAAATTCATTAAATCTTGCTCATCAATATCTTTCCAACAACACCAAAAGCACATTCCAATTCCTCTAAAATTTTCAGCTACAAATTTTTTAATTTTCAATGAAAAAATCATTCAATATTCAAAAACTTTTACACCGCAAGTCCGAACACCATGAAACCAAGCTAATGCACCCCTTCTTCTCAAGAGCTTTCCAAAGAAACCAAGATCATGATATGAACCATCCCAATTCAATGGATTTCATATGTCCAAACAAAACAAAACAAACAAACAACCTTCCTTCATGGATAGATTCTTAGAGTCTTCAACAAATTTCAATCATTCCCCATTTCTAATGATCATTTTTTTTTTTGCATTTATGGATACACTAAATGGTAGGTAGCTTGTTGATGGAAAAAAATGTTAGTTTATTGTTGTTGGGCTACAACACTTAAAATGTAAACTCACAACCCAAATTCACACTTCACAAAACAAATACATTAAATCAACCACCAAACTTTCATGTGACTTGTGGAAAGGATAGTGTTCACATTTCCCATGACCATTAAGGGGCTAAGCTTCCTAGACAATCAACAAAATAATAACCCAACCTATATCATAAACATTCTTGTTCCTGAATTAGAAACACTGCTTCTACCAATAGAGTCTTAACCAATTGTAGAGTGCTTGAACATCACAAATCTATAGGTAGCTCTCCCTCACATGCAACTTTTTCTCACATCAAATGAAAGATTGTTAGCCTCCCTAAACCATGGGTGTTTTTAAAAGACCTTAAAAATCCCTAAACAATCAACTATTGTGATTGTAAAAGTTTCATTGTTTTTTTTTTGTTGTGCAAATATCGTTGCTTAGCTTTTGAGAAGGAGTGTTTCCACCATCAAGGAAACAATGCAATTATGGTGTGCAAGACACAACTCTTTTCTACCACAAGGAGTCATTGCTAAAGGTTGAGTTTTGCACAAACATGATGCATTTTGTTTAAAAAGACAATCTATCATTCACATACACACCTTTCACCAATTCAAGTTGAACACCTTTCGTACCTTCTAGCCTACCACCCTTGGGACAAATTAGGAGAGGCCTAAGGGAATAGGCCTTCCATTATCTGTTTTGCATATGACAACAATGACAAGTTCTTGACCTTTCACACACCAAAACATAAACCCATATCATATCACTTTAGAAACAATAAATAAAATAGAAGTTCAATTTTTTTACAATTAGTCCCCAAAAAAAGTTGATTCAATGTTTCATGTTGCACCTTACTTCAAATTATGCCTATTGCCATAATACCTAGCATGGTTAGGCATTAATTAATTAATTTTTAATTGCCGAGAGTTTTGAAAATAATGTGTCTACCATGCCAAAAATATGAATGAAAAGGTTTTTAAACATGATAGCTTCATAATTTAATATAATGTTGAATTATAAATTATTATTATTATGTTTATTGCCAAACATAATAATAATAAAAATAATAAATTAATAATGGAAAATAATGTTATGTAGACAAACCTAAAAATAATAATTTATTTATTAAGGACCTTGCTATTGAACCAACCTAGGTACTACAGTAATTCATATTTTCCAGTTGTTTCCTATATAATGCTAGTCACATCAAAAGTATCCAAAACGAAGCACATTCACAATTGAATTTTGATATTCTTTTTGTTTTGAAAGGCCTTTTTCACAAATTATTCCAATTTATCTTTGGACAAATTTCAAATATCAATCCAAAACAATAAATTACATGTTCACTATAATTTATTTTCCTTACAATCTACATGATAATGTTTCAACTTGTCCAATAACACTTATTTAGTGTGCACTTACTTCTTTTGCCATATTCTCTATCATGTGATTATAAAGTTTTTTTGGTTTTATTCTCTACTTGATTAGTGTGACTTGTGTTGTTGAACATGTATCGAAGTTATGAATGAATTTTGGAAGGGCAAACGGTACACCTTCTTTAACCTCTATCTGAAATTTGATAATCCATTAAAAATATTTTAATTAAGTTTTCAATGAGAAAATTTTACTCAAAATTCAATATCTCCTCCATCTCAAGTTTAAAATTCACAAAATCAACTGCATGGAACTCTATTTGCGGAGGGATTTCCAACAGCATGCCCCAGCTTTTGGGTAAGTTTAATTTTGATTTAATTGAATTTTCAATGACAAAAATATTCAAAATTCAATAGCCTTTCAACCATAGGTCTAAACGGTATGAAACCATTTAACAGAACCAGTACCCCCATCCAGGCCAAGAGATCTCACCATGACAAAACAAAACCAGGGGTGTCTCACACTGTGGCCTTGCCAATTACATTTTTTTTAAAAAAAGTATCTTATGGCAAAAGAAGAATTATGAAAATTCACAAATATTTCACAAATGCAAAAACATTATCTTCAAAAAATCCTCTAAAAAGAAACCAAAATCCTTCAAGATATTATTATAACTCTATAATAACTAATCTCAAGTTTCAACAACACAAGCCAAAATATCACCTTTCAAAAATCCTCATATGAAAAATAGACCTATTATTATTATTACCTAGCTGGGGCCAAAATCCCTTAAGCTACTATTATTACTCTATAATGAATCTAAACACAATATCCTTAAGGGCCTTGGTAGACAAGGCCAACAAACTTTGTACCTTCCTTAATGGTAGGATTCTCATGGGCCTCTAGCCAATGCAAAAAAAATGGGGTGCCCAATGCTGAGTGCTCAACACTGAAGAGAGAAGAGTTTTTTTAGGGATCCAAATGAGGTGAGTCCCTATGAGTTGATTTGGCTCAGGTTGGCTGAGTCCCTATGGTTGAGTAGGCTCAGGTTAGGTGAGTCCCTATGGGTTGATTAGGCTCAGGTTGGGTGAGTCCCTATGGTTGAGTAGGCTCAGGTTAGGTGAGTCCCTATGGGTTGATTAGGCTGAGGTTGGGTGAGTCCCTATGGTTGGTTAGGCTCAGGTTAGGTGAGTCCCTTTGGGTTCATTAGGCTCGACTCTTTTGCCTTACATACATATGGGCCATTACAACCTTAATTTTAAATTTCAAAAATAGGGCATATACCTACCTATATGTTGGATATCTGGCCATAACCCAAGAAGGGCCCAGTGTTTTTTTGGGCAAAATTTTGCCACTTTACTACAAAATAAAATAAAATAAAATGGGGTTGTGAATCCAATTACAAAGATTTTTTCCAAGGGGGGAGGGAATGCAAAAATTCTATGTTCTTTTATGACTTGTATAGCCAAATTTGTGTAGGTAGTCTCTTTTGAATGATTGCCAATCCACCTACCTCACAAAATTAAACTCTAGAAGGGGGCATCAACTCGTAGTTATGGTAATAGATCATATAACCAAATTTAATAAGTTGTAATTTTAAGACTCTTGTTAAAAACAACATGTGGCACAAAGTGTTCACAATTGCATATTGAATTATGGCATGGTTTGGAATCCCACTTAAATGGCATGGTTTTGACCATAGATTCCAATTTGCGCCAGATTTCATGCAAGAAAGATTGCCACATTTGGCACATAAGGTAGAATACACCACTCAAACCCAGTGTTAGAAAAAAAGAACAAAAAATTCAATGTTGTCAAAGTGGCAATCATTAATAGCAAGATTTAGCCACAGTTGGCTACAGAACAGATTTCACATTCATATTTGTTTCAAAATCCTTCAATCTTTTGACTACCTACTAGAGCCTAATGTACAAATTTAGCAATTTTTTAAATAAATAAATAGAAAATAGAAAATCTGATGAATTTAAGGGTCTTTTCCACACACAAAAAAATCCTTTGTTGATGTTGCTGGCCCTTTTTTTTTCTTTTTTTTTGGGGAAAAATGATGAGAATTTGCCACAATAAAAAACATCGCTCAAACCATGTTGAATATGGTTTGATTTGTGGAACAAACAAATGAAATGTTGCACATACAATGTTGTCCAAAGAAAGAAAAGTACAAGTAAACTCATGCAATTAAAAAAAAAGATTATCACATCACATGGTGTACAATTCCATCAAGATGGTAACATAATAATTATTGTTTCATTTGGCCTTATATTAAGTTGGTATCTTGCTATTAAAAGGCCGGTAGGTTATTGGTTTTGTTTATTTTCTCGAATTGGAATTCCCCAAACCATGGAGCCCTAAGTTGTGCTTTTGGTACTGCTAGAAAGCCCTCAATAAGTAAGGGTTCACCAAGGTGATTTTGTAATGTTTAGATTTTAGACTTGCAATGTAGGAGTTATTGAATTTGAGTATTTTCATTGCAAAAAATTCAATATTTTTCTTTAAATTTTAATATTTAGGAAAATTGGGGGCGTGCTTTTGTACTATTGGAAATCCCCCAATGAATGGGCCATGTCAAGGTGGTTTTGTAATTTTCAAACTTGTGGTGTGAGAGTGTTAAACTTTGAGTGTTGCAATGTGTGTTCCATGACACAAGTTACATTAGTATACATTGAGTTAAAATTAATACCCTTGCACAATGCAAAGATTAACCAATAAATGAATTAATCTTGGACAAATATTCATAAGACTCTTTATTAATCATGTTTATTTGTTTGTCTAAAGTTTTCATACCTACATACATTAACCTATTGCTTCACTACAAACCCAGGTGCGTAAATGAACAAAATAATGAAATAGGTAACCAACTAGTGGTTGTAATTACAACTCTCTTAATATACATTGCAATAGTTCAAGAAATCACACAAATATTATTTTTCAAAATTCCAAAAATATTATAATAAAAAAATTAACCCACGAAAACAATAATAACTTGGAAGGTACCAATGGAAATAGAACCTTGGTTTCATCTATTACGTAACCTTTTTTTCCTCCCTATCTCTCCAACACCTCTATCAATTGGTGCCCATTTCAAATCATCAAAGACCTTTGTGACAATTGGGTTAAAAATACTAGAGGTAAAATAACCATGGAATTTTATGATGATTGTGGTTAGCATAGTACCCAATTTTAATGTGAGGATTATAACATGTGTTGGGATTCAACAAATAATGTCATTTCAAAGACAAATTTTGCATTGAAAAACTAAACATAGCCTTTATTGAAGGTGGAGATTAGTTGTGTATCTATCCCCGATGCCTATTTGATTATGTTGTGAATAATGTATCTCCATGTTAATAACGTATTAATATATATTGTTATTAGTATACATTATATCAATCTATATTGTAAAAATCCATAATATTATACTTTGTTCTTGTCATTGTGCACATTTTTATTCATGAAGACGGTCAAGTAAAACCCACCATCTAAAATGTGTGGATCATGCAAGTTTTTCCAACATTGTCAACAATGAAAATTGATCAACACATGGACAAACAATTATGTTCAATTTTGATCTCAACACAATTTCTTTCCCAAATAAATGAGATGGTGCAACATTTGTTAGTTGGTAACCACCGCCAATTGTGCTTAAAAATTCAATGGTATTGGACCATGTGAAGAAATTGAAGGAGGTTGGACTAATCATTGCAAACTAGATGGTGTCTAAAGTATTCATGTCCAATTGATTCTTTCTTTACGTAAAATGTTTTATGAATCATGTAAATTTATTGGTTGCAACATGGAACAATGCTAGGAAGTTAAGGCTAGATAAGCTTATCAAATGTACAATATGCAAAATGTACATTGTAAGAGGCATAAAAAGGCATAAGATTACAAACTCAATTTTATACATGCACATTGTATTAAACATTATTCACTTTTCATTGTTATCACAAGATTGCAAAAATGACAATGGTACACACCAATGTTGTGCATGTAAGCATCAATAGTTGTTTATATGATGTGTAAATCATTTATGTTTACAGGTCTGAACTTTTTACACTTACATGGCCCCATATATATGTTTTGGGGCATGTATGTGTAAGTGTATATAATATATATCTTTAATGATTATACCTTCTTGCAAGTCCATGTTAATTAGTTGTGAGTGCATCTCAAAGCTCAATTTTATTTTTTTACAATTGGCCACTTTGATTGGTCCTTCATAAAAAGTCATGATATTTTGATACTCCCCAAGTATTAGCATTTTCTACCAATATGGGACTATGGTGGTGTTATTCCAAGAAATATTTTGAATACACATTTTGCTCCACCTCATTGCTTTTATTACTACTACTATTTTTATGAGTAGAATTCAATAATAACTTTTATTACTAAGTGTTATTTATTGTAGCATTTACACAAGCTTAGATACTTATTGTATTTATTGTGATTCATATTAATTGTGATATATTCGAAAGCACAAATGTTTTGATGGTTTTTTTTTTTTTTTCAATGGGG
>Ga0116229_10002277_pt1 | contig 30933 bp, 30 predicted proteins | sample S1TSphgellanicum_3_FD_87313 | JGI IMG/M metagenome (GOLD analysis project Ga0116229, IMG submission 87313) | Host-associated microbial communities from peat moss isolated from Minnesota, USA - S1T2_Fc - Sphagnum magellanicum MG | ecosystem: Host-associated > Plants > Peat moss > Unclassified...
CATTCCGGCGGACCAATTGCGCGGGTCGGTTGCGGTGGTGATCGATGTGATTCGCGCGACATCGACAATCGCAACGGCCCTGGCGCAGGGCGCGGAGGGTGTGCAGCCGGTGGCCGCGGTGGAGGATGCTTTCGCGCTGAAGGCTCAGGATACCGAGGCGGTGCTGGCGGGTGAACGCGGCGGGCAGATGGTGGAGGGTTTCGACCTGGGCAATTCGCCCGAGGATTTCATGCGCAAGCGGATCAATAACCGGCGCGTGATCCTGACGACGACGAACGGGACGCAGGCGCTGGCGGCGTGCACGGGCGCGCGGGCGGTGGTAACGGCCTCGTTGCTAAATCTCGACGCGGTGGCGGCACGGTTGCAGGAATTGCGGCCGCCGTGGCTGGTGGTGTGCGCGGGCTGCAACGGCTTTTTCGGCCTGGATGATGCGATTGTCGCGGGCGCGCTGGCGGAGGCGCTGGAGCAGGATCATGCGTTCCTGCATCTGTGGCGCTCGGTGAGGAAGGACCTTGAAGAGGCGTTGCTCGGCAGCGAGGCAGGCCGGGAACTGGCGCGCGTGGGGCTGGGGAAGGATGTGCCGTATTGCGCTCAGGTGAGCAAGCTTTCGGTGGTGCCGATGCTGGACGCGGAAGGGGTGCTAAGGCGTTAGAGAACGGACGGGCAGGAGCCTATTCCTCCAATAACCGCTATAGCGGTTTACCGCGAGGCGGCGACGCGGGTGGGGCTGGCTGCGGGTTCTTCGGTGCTGCTTAGCTCGTTCTTGAGCGTCGAGTCGTACCACTTTTTGTAGTCGGCGGGGCTGTCGACAACCAAGGTGGCTTTCATCAGGGCGTGGCCGCTGCCGCAGAGCTGGGCGCAGACAACGTCGTAGGTGCCGGTCTTGATCGGCGTGAACCAGAGGGGGATGACGGCGCCGGGAATGGCGTCTTCCATGGTGCGCATGTTGGGAATGCAGAAGTCATGGATGACGTCCTTGGACATGACGTCGATGATGCACGGGGTGCCGAGCGGAATGTGCATCTCGTTGGTGGCGGTTAGTTCCTTGGCGCCGATGGGATCGGTGCGGTCGAGGCCGAGCGGGTTGGAGGCGGTGACCAGGAGCTCCTCGCGCTTGCCAAACTTGCCGTTGGCGTCAGCGTAAAGGAAGTTCCATTGGAACTGCTGGCCAACCGCCTGCAGATGGACGACATCGCTGCCGGTGGGGAACTGGTCAACGCGAACGGCCCAAATGGGCGCGGCGAAGGCGAGCAGAAGCACGACTTCAAGCACGAGGACACCGCCCTCGAGCTTGGTGGGTAGGTGACTGGTGGTGCCGACATAGTTGGCCTTAGGGTGCATGCCGGCGCGGAAGCGCCAGAGGGTGTAGGCGTAGAACGAGCCCCAGCCGACGAAGAGCACGAGCATGAACCAGTGCAGCATCTCGAGCATGCTGTCGAGAGCGTAACCTTGGAGCGCGGCATTGGGCGCAATTCCGAGCGCCTCCATCAGCAAAGCGAAGTGCATGGGTCAGGATTTGGGGGTGGAGTCGCCGGGATTGGGATCCTCGGCGAGCAGTTCGTCGTAATCAGGCAGTGGATTCTTGGCGCGCCAAACGAGATGCCAGCCGAAGGCAGCGATGGAACCAAGCATGGCGAACATGAGCACGACCATGGCGGCGATGCCAACGGCTGCGGCATGAGTGGACTTGCTGCCACTAGTATCGCCCCAGCAGGTGGCGCAGGCCCACGCGCCATGGCTGGTAGCGGCGAGGAAGAGCGGCGTAAACAGAGCGGCAAATCGGGGAGTTTTCATGGCTTTAGAGAATGAGGCGGCGGGTCTTGCGCAGGAAAAAAATTTCGTAACCGACGAGCCCGAACGCCGCGACGATGCCGCCGACGCCGGCGATGATGTAGCGCAGGTCGCCTTTGACGGTCGGATCTAAAAAGCAAAATGCCGCGAAGACCAGCGAGATGGCGATCCCGGCGAAGATGATGACTTGGTGGAGGGTCTTGAGTGACATGGTTATCGGGGCATCTGCATCGACTCGGGATGCTGGTGATCGAAGATCGGATTGCCGACCTTGTTGGGCTTAACCTGGGAATCCCAGAGCGAGAGAAAAATCATGCCACCGAGGAAGAAGAGGCTGAACGCGAGCGTGCGAAAAATGAAGGAAAAGTCCCTAAACAGATGCGAAAGGAACCAGGCGATGAGGGCGCAGCGCGCGGTGGCCGTGACAAGCGCGGCGATCATGTTGCCGGTAACATGATAGGTCGCCCACGGCGTGTCGATAGCCATCAGCGTGGTGCCGAAATTGACGACGTAGACGAGGACGCTGAGCAGGATGACCGGCAGGAAGCGGAGGAGGAACCAGCGGGCGTTCTCGTAGAAATGTTCCCAGGCGTGAGCAACTTCGACGGCGGGATCGTGCGTGACGTGCGCGGCGCGCTCGGTATCGCCCTCGACATCCTGGAGGGGAAAACTGGGCGCCGGATCGTGGTGGGCAGCTTCGGGAGACATTGCAGTAAGTTAGTTCAGGTCGATGTTAAGCGCAAAAAATCAGGTCAGATAAAGGATGGGGAAGACGGTGATCCAGACGAGATCGACGAAGTGCCAGAAGATGCCGGTGACCTCGATGCGGTTGGAGAGCTGCTCGGGATTGCGCTTGTACATGCGCGAGCCGATGGTGAGGAAGTAGAGCATGACCACAACGCCGCCGATGATATGCATGGCGTGCAGGCCGGTGACGAGAAAGTAGACAGCGTAGTAGGTTCCGTAGGCCGGAAGCAGACGCCCGTAGCCGCGCAGGGGGTCGATGTCCTTGGGGTCGATGCTGATTTTCGGGTCTTCCTCGGAGGAAATGGTGTTGAAGGAGGGGCCGCTGTGATTGCCGGCATTGATGACAAAGCCGGGCGCCTTGTCGGGCAGGACCTCGTACGGCCCCGCCTTGAGCTTATTGTCGGCGATCAGCTCGTCGCGGTTGAGGAAGTGGCCGCGGACCTCATAGCAGTGCTGCTGCGGAATGTAGCTGTAAAAGTAGTTATCCTTGTCGAGGTCGGCTTGGTACTTGTTGAAGGCATCTTCCTTGATGAAGAAGCCCCAGTGGACCCACTTGGCATGGTACTCGACGCCCTTGATGGCAAGGAAGGCGACGCCGAGAACAATGGTGGCGAACAGCGCCCACCGATAGGTGTTGAACTTGCGTTCCTTGAGGCCGACCCAGGCGAGCACCATGGTGATACTCGACGTTAGCAGGAGAATGGTGTTGGTCAGGCCGAGCCAGACGTTCTGGACGTGGTTGGGCCACGAGCCGTCGTCGGCGCCGAGGCGGACGAAGAGGTACGATGTGAAGATCGCGCCGAAAAGCATGACCTCGGAAGCGAGGAAGAGCCAGATGCCGAGCTTGCCGTTGTAGAGGCCGGTATCAGGCCGCGCGGAGATTGTGTAGGGGATTTCCATGGTAACGGGCAATTACGTCAAGGTGATTCAATTCAAGGGCGGGAAACCAATGCTGCGCTCGTCGGCCGGAGCGGGACCGGAGATGTGGGTCGGCTTGGCCGACGGCGGCTCGTCCTGCGGGGTGTAGTCATTCACGGCGCCGGGCACGCTGTATTCGTACGGGCCGCGATAGACGACAACGGGCTTAAGAAAGTTGCCATGTGGTGGCGGCGACGGGGCGGACCATTCCAGCGTGGTGGCTTCCCACGGATTGTCGCTGACCTTGCGGCCGTACTTCCAACTGAAGCAGAAGTTGATGATGAACGGAATCTGCGCGAGGCCCATAAGCCACGCCGCCTCGGAGATGAAGACGTTCCAGTGAAGCACACCGGCGTTAAGCTGCTGGTAAGTCGCGCCGCCGTCGTACATGCGCCGATGCATGCCGGCCATGCCCTGCAGGAACATGGGGAAGAACGTGCAGTTCATCAGGATCATGGTCGGCCAGAAATGGACCTTGTTCCAAAACTCGCTCATCATGCGGCCGGTGGCCTTGGGATACCAGTAATGCACGCCGGCGAAGAGGGCGAAGATGGTGCCGGGGGCGATGACGTAGTGAAAGTGGGCGATGATGTAGTAGCTGTCGTGCAGGAACTGGTCAGGCGCGTTGAAGGCGAGCGGAATGCCGGTCAAGCCGCCGATACCGAAGAGCGGCAGGAACGCGCAGGCCCAAAGCATCGGCGAGGTGAAGCGGATGGAACCACCCCAAAGCGAGATGATGAGCGAGCTGAGGATGAGGATGGTCGGCACCGAGATGATGATGGTGGTGAGCTGGAAGAAGGAGCTGACCGCCGTGCCCATGCCGGTGAGGTACATGTGGTGCGCCCAGACGATCATCGACAGGAAGGCGAGCACGAGGACGCCGTAGACCATCTGGTTGTAACCCCAGAGCGGCTTGCGCGCGTTGTTGGCCACGATCTCGGCGATGATGCCAAGGCCGGGCAGCACGAGCACGTACACCTCCGGATGGCCGAGGAACCAGAAAAGGTGCTGCCACAGAAGAGGAGTTCCGCCGCCGCTACGGATCATTGGCTCGCCGTTGACGATCAGACCGCCAGGCGACATGAAGCTGGAGTCGAAGACGCGATCAAAAAGCTGCATGAAAGCGGCGGCCTCCAGCGGCGGAAACGCCAGCAGCAGCAGAAACGCGGTAACGAACTGCGTCCAGACGAAGAACGGCATGCGCATCCAGCCCATGCCCTTCGCGCGCAAGTTGACGATGGTGGCGATGAAATTGACGCTGGAGAGCAGCGACGACGTTATGTTGAACGCCATCGCAATGATCCACATGCTCTGGCCGGCCAGGAGGACCGCCCACCACGTGGGATGCTCAGGGAAGTTCGGCGTCGCATCGACCCACGATTGCAGGCCGAGCAGATGATAATGCGGCGGCTGGTCGGATATCGTGGCCAGCGGTGTATAGGAGGTCCATCCGGACTTGGCCGCGCCTCCGGGAACGAGCAGGCTGCTGAACATCAGCACGGCACTGATGAAAAAGAGAATGACGCTGCCCATGTTGAGGCGCGGGAACGCCATGTCGACAGTGCCGATTTGCAGCGGCATGACGAAATTACCGAACGCGGCAAACGCGACGGGCACGATGCCGAAGAACACCATGATGGTGCCGTGCATGGCGCCGAGCGTGTTGTAGAAATTGCCTTGCATCACGCCGCCGGGCATCTGGTCCTTCCCAAAGAGCCATTCCATGAAACAAGTCTGTCCAGCCGGAACCGCGACGGGCTTGGGCACTTCCGGCGGAGCATTGTCGACGCCGAGATGGTAGAGAACCTCATGGAACTGGTAGCCCATGTGATTGCTCGCGTTCGCGTAGGTGAGCGGCTCGTACGGAAACGCGATCTGCCAGCGCATGAGCAGCATCAGCATGAAACCGAACATGAGGAAGGAGAGCCCGCCGAAGATGTACTGGATGCCGATCGTCTTATGATCGGTGGAGAAAATGTAGGTGCGGACGAAACCGAGCTTGTGGTGCTCGTGGCCGTGGTCATCATGCCCGTGATCATGGGCATGATCGTGCCCATGTGCGGCGGGAGCGTGGGCGGAAGAAGCGGTGGCTTCGGAGCTGGGTGGCAAGTCGTCCATAAGCGTTAAAAGGCTGCCGAAGATTACCACCTTTTCTTGCTGGCGCGCAAAGGTTTCTCCTCGAAAAACAAAGTATTAGCTGCGCTGTGAGCGACGAGAATTTTCATCACGATTTTCTTTAGAAAGATTTTGCACCATCGAACTGAAAATGGACCGAGGCGGAGCCGTTTTTCACGTGGATGGTTTGCTCGAGCTTGTCGGCGAAGCGCGGGTGCCAGGCATCGATTTTGTAGTCACCGTCGATGATCTTCAGCCCGGTGTCCTGGTAAATCGTGAACTTGCCGTTGGTGTCGCTCACGCCGAAGGACCGGGTGGGCAACGCCATCACCCAAGCCTGCATCCAGCCGTGGACGTTGCAGGCGAGTGTATAAATGCCGGGCTTGTCAAAGGTCTCCTCATCGGACTGGCCTTGGCGCGGCTGGCCGATGTTGAAGATGTCCGGGCCGGGCGGTTGGCCGGGGCCATTGGAGGCGTTGGCGCGGACGTTGTGGAGCGTGGGGTCGCCGTTGATGATCTTGAACGGCACGCCGGCCTGCACGGCGATGACGTGCGGGACGTAGCGGCAACCGAGTTGATGGATTTCAATTTCGGGCGTGATGGCCATGTTGACGGTCACTGGCTCGTACTTCGGATCGACGATCCAGACGACGACATCCCCGAGTTCGCCCTTACCGGAAATCTTCCAGTTCTCGGTATGGCGCGTGGGCCCTTCCCCGCAGCCGGTGACGGGCGCGTAAAAGCTTTCGTCCTTGCTGTTGGGTTTGCCGGTGATGGTGATCGTGCCGGTGATATCGCCATGGGTGGGAAGAACCAAAAGCAACGCGAGTGCGAGCAACCTCAGCCCGCGACCTCCGGGCGCGGGGCTCCTTGATCTTCGCGAACCCGAAATGTGATCGCGTTCGCCAGCCCGCCCCGCGCCCGGAGTTCGCGGGCTACCACTGAGGCGGGGGCTGCTCACAGGCTCATTTCTTATCCGTGGGATCGGGGCCGTGAGGGGCAATGGCGAGCAATTCGGGCTCGGTATAAGATGCTTTGTGCGAGGCAAACTTGGCCTTGGCCGCGTTCACTTCGTCTTCCGTGACCGGTCCCTGCTTGTTGGTCCAGGCGCTGCGCAGGTAGGTCATCAGGTTGGCCAGCTTGTCCGGGGTCAGCACCGCTTCCTGCGCCGGCATGACCGCCGCGCCATAGCTCGCGCCCTTGACCGTAAGCGGACCCTGCAGACCCTTTAGCAGAAGGGCGGTAAGCCGCAGCTTCGAGCCTTGCACCCACTCGGAACCGTCGAGAGGCGGATACATCCCGGGCTGCCCGCCGCCATTGCCCTGGTGGCAACTGGCGCAGTTTTGACTGTAGATCTTCGCGCCGATTTGGGCGGGCGTGAGAGGCTTTTCCACCACATTGTTATCTTGGGTAATCGATCCGCCAGGGCCTTGATCGAGCATATCGCGGCCGAAGGTCTGGAATCCGGTGAAAGAGCTGCCGGCAAGGAAGAGCGCGACGCCGCAAACGACGTAAAGCCAGATGGGGAAATGCTCACGCAGGTCGGAGAACGGCTCGATGTCGGGCGTCTCGCGGAAGTCAGGTGAGTCTGGCTGCATCGCCGCCTGCGGATCGGGAGGCGTGGGCGAGATCAGGTCAGGATTCTCGTTACTCATGACTTGTCTCCCATCGTCGGCGGCTTGTACGGCACTCCGGCCTCGTCCTGCTTGAGGTGGTAGCCCTTGTTGAGCGAGAGCAGATAGGCGACGAGCGACTTGGCCTCGGCCGAGGGGACTACCTCAAAGCCGGGCGGCGGGGCGAGATCGGACGGGAGCGTGAGCGCGTCATCCGAAGGCTGGCCGCTGATCTTCTGCGTGATAAAGAGGAAGCGGTAGGCAGGCATGCTGCTGTGCGGATCGAAGGTGTCGGGATGGTAGAGCCAGGCGTAGAGCTCCGAGGCGCTGCGGAAACGCGCGCCGACGTTGCTCAGGTCCGCGCCGTCGCGGTTGCTGCCGAGGAAGGTGCGGCCCTGCCAGATGTAATCGCGCGGGTAGGTGCGGCGGGTGATTTCCTTGCCGTCGGCGTCGCGGCCCGTGCCCCAGCCGCGGGTGATGTCGGCGCCGGAATTGGGATCGCGCACCTGCTGGGTGTGGCAGTAGACGCAGCCGTTGGCGGCGTAGACGTGCTCGCCCTGATGGGCTGCGCCTGAGACGTCGAACGGCGAGATGTCGGTGTCGTCATCGCCGTTCTGAATGGGCGGCAAGTGGCCATAATGGATCCAGGGCAGCACGACGAAGGCATACCAGTTGATCGCGAAGATCAACAGGACGAGCCCGAAGAATTTGCCGACGGGGCCGACTTTATTCATGCGGCAGCCTCCTCCTTGACGGCCGTGGGGGCGAAGTCCCCGTCATAGGGCTCGCCGAGGATTTCCGCGGCGAGCTTGTTGCCGCGCACGCGCAGGCGCAGCCAGTCGATGAGCATCCAGCCGAGGTGCAGCGCGAAGACGCCGTTACCAATGGCGATGAGGCTGATGCACATGGTGGCGGAGATGTGATAGGAGTTGGCGACCTGTGTGGCCGTCTCGATGGTGACGGCCTTGGCCGGGTTTTCCAGCGTGAGCCCCTGCATGGTGCCGCCGAAGCCCTGGAGCGCGAGCATGAGGAGGATGCCATAGAGGCTGGTGTAATAATGGATGCGCACCATGAGCGAGGAGCGCCAGCCGAAGTCGAGCAGGCGCGGCACGATGTAGTAGATCGAGCCAAACGCGGTGAAGCTGAAAAAGCCGTAGACCCAGAGGAACATGTTGCACTGGCGGAAGAGGGTGAAGCGGAGCGTCTCGTTGGCGGCACGGATGGAGAGCAGTTGCTCGGAGAGCCCGGCCAGCACGAACGCGACGGCGGCGAGCACGACGAAGGGGAAAACAACGCCGCCGTGGTGAGCGTGCTTTTCCTCGGCCTCGAACGCGGTGAAGACGAGGTTGAAGCCGATGATGGCCACGGGAACGAAAAGCAGGCCGCTCAGCACCAGGCCGACGGTGACGGTATCGGCGGGGAACGGTCCGCCGACGAGCTCGTGCACGGCGGTCCACGGCGCAAGGATAAGCCAGAGCCAGAAAGCGAGCTTGGCTTTATCGCCGAAGCGGATGCCGAGACCGGAGACCTTGGGGATGAGATAGTAGAGCGCGCCCATCGCGATGGGCACGAGCCAGAGCGTGAGGACGCCGTGGACGTACCAGGCGTCGAGAACTTCCTGGATGATACCGGAGCCGGGGAGCGGACGACGCGCGAGCAGGATGTTGCCGGCGGCATAAAGCCACGGGAAGCAGAAGAGCCCGGCGAGGATCCACGCCTGACCGATGTGATCGTTGCCCGGACGGCGCGCAAGGAAGGTGGCGATGGTCCAGAGCGCGAACACGGCGAAGGCGATCCACATCATCCACGAGACGTAGAACGGAAATTCGAGCAGCTCGACGCTGGAGCTTTGGCCGATGAAGATGCCGGTAAGGCCGCCGGCGACGCCGAGGTTCCAGAAGATGATGGCGGCGATGAGCGCGCCCGGGGCATGGACCGGCTCGCGGCACATGCGCGGCAAGAGCCACGCGGCGAGGCCAAGCCCGGCGCAACCGCCCCAGCCGTAGACGAGCGAGTCGATGGCGGCGGGCCAGATGCGGCCGTAGGTGAACATGCTGAAGTTGTTGGAGAGGTCGACGAACAGACCGAGGATCGGGAGCTGATCCATCGGATGCGTGAGCGCCGAGGCGTAAACCAGCAGCACGGTGCCGACAACCATCCAGTGCACCCCGGTGAGGAAGCAAATCATGACCGGCCAGCGCACGGAGCGGTCGACGGCGGCCAGTTCCGGGTCGGTGGAGATGAACCCGCGCGGGGCAACGGTGGTGGGGAAGAGCGTGGCCATGTTACGGGTGAGTGGGGGGGGTTGGCGAAGTGGGCTCCGAAACCGGCTTTTTCTTCTGCTTCGGCTTGGCCGGTGCTGCCGGCTTGCCTGCCATTGTGGCCGGGGCCGCATTGGTCGAGGCGGGAGGCGTAGGTTTGGCTGGCGCGGCATTCGTCGCGGCGGGAGCGGGGGCTGGCGCTGAACCGGGGATGACCGCGCCTTCACCGACAGTGACGTTCTTAAGATCGGCAACTTCGTGAGTCATGGCCTCATCGATCGGGATCTGAATCAAGCCCTTGTCCTGGTCGACCCATACGGCGGTGGGATGACCATCCTTGTCAACGGGATAGAGCAAGGCGTCTTCCGCTTTTGCCGCCTTGTCTGCGATCGCCTTGCGGTCCTTGCCGCGACCGTCGTCGTAGCCGGGAAAGTCGTTGGTCATGCGCGAGGAATAGGCCGCAACGACCGCGAAAATGCAGAAGCCCAGCGCGACCCAGAGGAGGGCGCTGTACTTGAGGCGGTGGTAGGTGATGTCGGAGGCCATGTCAGTTGGTAATAGTGAGGCATTCGACCAGGCGCGGATCGCGCGCCGGGAAGAGCGAGCGCCGCGCGGCGATGAAGATGTAGAAGAAGGCAAGGATCGCCGCGACGGTGATCCACGCGACAAAGTCCATCCAGCTCGGCAGAACCGTATTCATGTGCGCGAAGGGCATGATGAACCAGTAGAGCTCGAAGGCGTGCATGAAGAGGATCCAGCCGGCGATGAAGGCCAGCGCGCGCAGGCTCTTCTTGTTGTCCTGCGCGAGCAGATAGCAACTGGGGAAGATGAACTTGCCCGCGGCGAGGAAGTAGGTGAAATAAATCCAGTACCCGCGGTTGTGGTCGTTGTAGAAGATGGTTTCGTCGGGGATGTTGGCGTACCAGATGAGCAGGTATTGGCCGAAGGCGACGTAGCCCCAGAAAATGGTGAAGCCGAAGAGAAGCTTGCCCATGAGGTAGAAGTGCTCATGGTTCATGGTGAGCAGATAGCCCGCGCGCCGGTAGAGCGCGATGACGACAATGCCGCCGGCCAGCCCGGCCTGCGCGATGACCGCGAAGTTGTAGACGCCGAAGAGGCTGGAGGCCCACTTCCAGTCCAGGTTTGAGAACCAGTCGTTGGCGAGGAAGGTCTGTCCCAGGCCGAAGATGACCAGCGCGAGGTAGCTGTGGTCGTGCATGCGGCGGGTGTAGACCGGGCTGCCATCTTCGTCCTGCTTCACCGACATGCGGCGGAACCAGAAGCCGGCGAGGATGAAGTAGGCGAAGTAGCCGGCGTAGCGGAAGTAGAAGAAGGGATAGTTGAGCCAGAGGCTGCGCACGACGCGCTCGTGGTCGTCGTAGGTGGCGCTGCCCATCCATTTCCAGAGCACGTCGCGCAGGTCGGGCCAGAGGAGCGGTATGAAGAGGACGGCGAAGACGGGGAAGAGCTGGAGCATGTTCTCCCAGACGCGGCGGGCGAGGACGCTCCAGTCGGAATCGCAGGCGTAGTGAAGCGTGACGTAGAAGAACGCGCCCAGCGCGATGGTGAAGAAATAGTAAAACGCGAAGAACCACGAGTAGGCGAACTGCTGGTGATCGACGACGATGCCAAGCGCGCAGAGCAGCAACCCGACCACGGAGATGCCGGCAAGACCGAGCATGACCGGATAACGTCCCGCGCCAAGGCGCTCGGGCGGCGGGATATGAACAGTGTGGGGATGGCCGCTCATGGTGCTGCGTTGCCTTTCATCGGGGCGGCCGGGGTTTGAAATTGCTGGGTGTAGTTCGAAGTGACCCTGACCACAAGCCCGTCACCCGACTGGATACTCGCGTACTCTTTTCCGTCGACGCCCTTGATCATGATGACTTCGTCGGAGGTGGCGGGATGAAAATTGGTCGCCGAGCCGGGCGGCTTTTGCGGCGTGTTCGGCGCTCCATTCGTGTCGGGACCAGGAGCTGGATTCGCGGTAGGCGTCATTGCGCCAGACGGCGAACCGCCGCCCGCTGGAGCAGCAGCCGGGGCTGCACCGCCGGGAGCAGGCGCGGCAGGCTTCTTCGTCTTGTCGAGCGCGGCCATTTCCTCGGGCGTAGCGTCGGCGAGCGGCGCGTTCTGGCTGCGCTGCAGCGCGCGGACGTACATGACGATGCGCCAGCGGTCATCAATCGTGATGTTGTAGCCGTAGCCGAGCATCTGCCCCTTGCCGTTGGAAATGGTGTTGAAGATGTCGCCATCGGAGGCATGGCGCAAGCGGTCGTCCTGGTAGCTCGCCACGCCGGTGAGGCCGAACTTGGTCACGACCCCCTGCCCGTCACCCGCCGCGCCGTGGCAGATGGCGCAACTGATATTGTAGCGCTCGCGGCCGCGGGCCATGTTCTCGGCATCGATGGCCAGGGCGCGTCCGCCGTCCTTGGCCTCGTGCACCGGAATGCCGTTGCCCCAATGGCTATCGTCCCACTTGCCGCTGGCCCAGTAATCATTCTTCGCGGGCATTTCCATGGCCACGGTGCCGGGCACGGGCAGGCGCGCGGAGTTGCCGTCGGCGAAGAACGCGCTGGGCTGCTGGTCCTTCACCTTGTCCTGGTAATTCATGTCCGGGAAAATCTCGAACGGCGGCTGCGAAAAGCGATGACCGCGCCACTTCGCCGACGCGATGATGCCGATCACGGCAATCGCAAGACCGAGGAACATGTAGCGCAGTTTCATTCGTCCTCCCCGATGTAGGTGAGGTTCGTGCCGCCGGCTTCGCGCAGCGCGTCAATCGCGCCCTTTTCGCTGAACTTGGGATCGAACACTTCGATGACGATGAAGAACTTGTCGTGCGTCGCGCGCGTGAAGGCTTCCCAGTCCCACAGCGGATGCTGCAGGCGCGGCATGCCGTTGAGGGCGATCATGCCGAAGAGCGTCACGAAGGCGGAGGCGAGAATCATGACGAGATCGAGGATCGGCACGAAGCCGGGCAGGCTGAAGTAGGGCTTGCCCTGCGTGTTGATGGGATAGACGTAGACCGATGTGATGACGATGAGCAGGAACGCGCCGACAAGTCCGCCCATCCCCCCAAAGAACGTGAAGAGATTGACGTACGACTTGCCCGCGCCCATGGCCTGGTCCAGCCCGTGGATATAAAAGGGCGTATAGCAGTCCCAGTTCTTGTAGCCCTTGTCGCGCACCTTCTCGGCGGCGGCGAAGAGCTCCTTCGGCCCGGCGAATTCCGCGCCGATGGCGTAGAGCTTCCTCGGCATAATGCCGGAGTCCACGGACGAGCTGAGGGGCGGCTTGACCTCAGGCATGCGTCTCCTCCTTGGCGGGCTCGGGCTCGCCATCGCGAACGACGGCGGGCGGGGTATGCGGATTGGACTCGGGCAGGACGGCGCGGATTTCCGCGATGGCGATCATCGGCATGAAGCGGATGAAGAGCAGGTAGCAGAGAAAGAAGATGCCGAACGTGCCGGTGAAAGTGAGGATATCGACGTAGGTCGGGTAGAACATGCCCCAAGCCGACGGGAGATAGTCGCGGTGCACGGAGCTGACGATGATGACGAAGCGCTCGAGCCACATGCCGATGCTCGGAAAGATGATCACGGTGAAAGCCACCCACGGGTTGCGGCGGATTTTTTTGCTCCAGAGCAGCATGGGAATGACGCTGTTGAACAGGAGCATGCAGACCCACGTCATGCTGTAGGGGCCGAAGATGCGGTCGCGGAAGAAAGTGAAGCGCTCATTCGGGCTGCCGCCGGTGTAGGCGACGAAAAATTCCATCAGATAAATGTAGGTAATGAGGCACGCCATCAGCAGCACGTAGCGGCAGCACAGGTCGATATGCCGCAGCGTGATGAGGTCCTGGAACTTGTAGAGCTCGCGCAGCGGCACCAGCAGCGTGATCAGCATGCAGAAGCCGCCGTAAATCGCGCCGACGCCGAAGTAAGGCAGGAAGATCGTGCCGTGCCAGCCGGGCACGACCGACGTGGAGAAGTCGCTCGACACCACGGTGCAGGTACTGATGACGAGCAGCGTGGCGATGCCGGCGAGCATCGGGTAGCAATACTCATAGTTGACCCACTGCCGCGCGCTGCCGCGCCAGCCGAGGCAAAGCACCGCGTAGACGTACTTGAGAATCTTGTTCTTCACCCGGTCGCGCATTGCCGCCATGTCGGGGATGAGGCCGACGTACCAGAACACGATGGAGACCGAGAGGTAGGTCGAGACGGCGAACACGTCCCAAAGCAGCGGGCTGCGAAAGTTCGGCCAGATGGCGTTGCCGTTCGGAATCGGCGCGAGGTACCAGGCCATCCAGACGCGGCCGATGTGGACGCCAGGATAAACGCCCGCGCACATCACGGCGAAGACGGTCATCGTTTCCGCGGCGCGGTTGATGCCGGTGGCCCAGCGCTGGCGGGTGAGATAAAGAATGGCCGCGATCATCGTGCCGGCGTGGCCGATGCCGATCCAAAAAACGAAGTTGGTGATGTCCCACGCCCAGTTGGCCGAGTTGTTCTCGCCCCAGACGCCGACGCCGGTGAGGATCAGATAAAGAATGCCAAGCCCGGCCAGGCCCGCCACGGCACCGGAGATGGACACGCCAATGAACCACCACAACGGCGTGGGATTCTCGATGGCCGAGGCGATGCGGTCGCCGACCCAGGTCGCATCACGGTTGTTCGTGACGTAGGGCTCGCGGATGATGTCCTTCTCCGCCTGCGCGCGCTCGTTGTCGTCGTGACGGGCGAGCAGGTCCCAGCGCGGCGGGGTGATTTTGGTGGATGGAGTCAGGTAGCCCATGGGATTTCCTCCGCGACGTTAGGTCGTCAGCTTCTCCAGGTTAAGTTTCTTCGCGCTGGCGTGGTCCGCCTTGGGCGCGTCGTCTTCCTCGATGACGCTGGTATGGCCGACGTTCGCCGCGCCGGGCATGGCCGGATTCGGATTGCGCACGCGGCCGAGGTAGCTGGTGCGAGGGCGCACGCCGAGGTAGGCAAGCACGCCGTAGTTGCGCTCGTCCTGCTTGAGCAGCGAGACCTTGGCATTGTCGTCGTTGAGATTGCCAAAGACGATGGCTTCCGCCGGGCAGACCTGCTGGCAGGCGACCTTGAACGAGTCGGTGGCGATGGTGATATTGCCCGAACCGGCGCCGTCATTGTTGCTCTTGCGGAGCTGGTCGATCTTCGCCTCCTCGATGCGCTGGATGCAGTAGGTGCATTTCTCCATCACGCCGCGGATACGCACCGTGACGTTCGGGTTCTTCTGCAGCATGATGCTTTCCGGCGAGCCCTTGTAGGTAAGCGGGCCATCGCGGCCGGCCAACGGCCCGAGGAAAAGCTCGTTGGTCACGCCCAGCACCGGCAGCTTCACGTTCGTGATCGGGCGATCGTTGTAGTTGAAGAAATTGAACCGGCGCGCCTTGTAGGGGCAGTTGTTGGCGCAGTAGCGCGTGCCGATGCAGCGGTTGTAGGCCATGACGTTGAGGCCTTCCTCGCTCGTCACCGTGGCGTTGACCGGGCAGACCGGCTCGCACGGCGCGTTCTCGCACTGCTGGCACGCCATCGGCTGGAACAGCATCTGCGGGTCGTCGAGGTAATCGGAATTCGGCAGGCCGGAGGTGCCCAGGGGCGTGTCGAGCGCGTTGGGCTGCGGCGGATTGTCGCTGGCAAAGTAGCGGTCGATGCGGATCCAGTGCATCTCGCGGCCGCGGATGACCTGGAACTTGCCGACGACCGGAATGTTATTCTCCGCCTGGCAGGCGATGACGCAGGAGTTGCAGCCGACGCAGGTGTTGAGGTCGATGACCATGCCCCACGCGGGACGGTCGGGCTGGTAATCCTTCGAATTCAGCGGCGGGTTCGGGTAGCCCGACTCGTAGTTCTGGTAGCCCTTGAGGTCGCCCTGCGGCACATCCTTGTCGATGCCGATCCGCTGCACGAAGGCCGGATCCTGATGATAAAGATCGAGCGGCGCCTCGCGCACGAGCCCGCGGCCTTCCATCGAGTTGTGCATCTGCGTAAGCGCGAGCGGATAGGTCGTGTCGAGCTTCTTCACCTTCACGCCGGTGACGAAGCCGGGGGTGGTCGAAGTGCGCAGTTGATACGCATTGAAACCGGCGCCTTCGGCCACGCGCAGCGTCGGCGTGACCTGCTTGTCTTCCTGCACGTCCTTGGTCAGGCGCGGCGCGGTGCGGCCCCAGCCGAGCGCGATGGAAAGCGTGGCGTCGGCCTGGCCGGGCGCGATCAGGACCGGGAGCTGCATGCTGCGGTTATCCGGCAGCGTGATCTCGACCATCGGGAAAGCCGTCAGCATGTCGACGTGCGGAATGATGCCGATGGGTGTCTTGCGCGGATTGACGTCGGTGTTGGGCAGATCGCTGAGGTTGTCGTTGGAGGTCTCGATCTTGATGCCGAGCTTCTCCGCCGTCTTCGGGCTCATGGTGAGCACGTTGTCCCACGTGAGGCGCGAGACGGGATCGGGCAGTTCCTGCAGCCAGCCGTTGTTGGCGTAGCGGCCGTCGTCGATCAGGCCGAGAGTGAAGACGAGCTCGTATTCGTCATCCCCCAGCGGCTTGCCCGCGACCTGCTGGCTGGTCAGGGTCAGCGCGCCGCCCGAGGCATCGCCCGCCTCCTGCGTGAAACTGCGCAGGTCGGTCGCGGCCATCGGCAGCGCGACGCCGCCATTATAATAGCCGTCGTGGACGAACTGGCGCCAGGCGTCGTCGAAAGCCTTGCCTGCGCTGGCCGCAACGCCGGCGAGCGCGGAGAACGTGGCCTGCACGAACTCGGGGCCCTTGGCCTTGGGCAGCCCGGCGAGCGCGGCGAGGAGGTCGAGTTCCGAGATGCCATTATATAAAGGCAAAATCATCGGCTGCTGGCAGAGATAGCTCGTCGTGCCGTAGCTGATGTTGTCGCCCCAGGACTCAAGGAAGTGCGCGGCGGGCAGATGCGTTGTGCTGGTGGCGCTGGTCTCATCGACGTAGAGGCCGTGGCGGATGACTGTTGGGACTTTATTGAGCAGGTCGGTGAAGTTGAGCTCGGCCGGCGCGTTGAAGGCCGGATTGCCGCCGAGGACGATGAGCGTCTTGATCGAACCGGCGGTGATTTGCGCCGCGAGGTCGGTGATGGGCGTGGCCGCGACCTTGGGCACGAAGCGCACTTGCGAGACGGTGCCGCGCGCACCGAGCGCGTCGTTGATCTGCGCGACCAACTGCTGCACCGCGGTCGGCTGCTGGCTGCCGCAGAAAACATAGGCGCGGCCCTTGGCGTTCTGCAGGTCCTTCGCACACTCGGTCAGCCATGTGTCGGTGTCGCCCGAGGCCGGGGCGGCGAAGCTCCCGCCCGCGCTCACGCCAAGCTTGGCCGCGAGCGTGGTGGCGACGTTGCCGATGTTGCTGGAGGCCATGCGCAGCCGGTGATCGGCCAAACCGCCGGTGATGGTCAGCCGGCTCTCGACGACGTAGAGGCGCGACATCGTCTCCTGCGTCTTGCCGAGGCGGCGGCGGCCCGCGGCGAAGCCGGCGATGTTCTGCACCGTGCCCTCGGACGCGCCGAGGAAGTCGCTGTCGAGCGAGAGAATAACGTCGGCCTTGCTCAGGTCGACCGTGACCGGCATGTCGGCGACCCACGGCTCGTACTCGGCCCAGACAAGCTGCGGGAATTTCTTCTGCACCTCGCCGCGCAGACGCTCGCGCGTGGGCGAGAGGCTCGGCTCGGCCAGGATGGCGACGCCCTGTCCGTTGGCGAAGCCGTCGGTCAGCGCGGGGAAACCCTTCCAAAAATCGTCCCAGCTTTGTTCAACGTAGTCGCTACCACGCTCGGCGGCGGTGAGAATGACCTTGGAACGGTCGGGATCGTACAGATCGAGAATCGCGGCCTGGCCGAGGTGATCGGTCGAGCCGTTGAAGCCGGGCACGGTCGGGTTGCCTTCGAGCTTGGTCGGGCGGCCGTTGTAGCAGGTCGCAACCAGCGGCAGCGCACCGGCGCGGCGCGGCATGGCCGTGGCGTAGTGCAGCGCATTGCCGGGAATTTCCCACTCGACGCCTTTGCTGAAGGGCACCATGTGCAGCAGCGGACGGCGGCAGCCGGTGAGGCCGATGCCGGCGAGTGCGAGCGACGCACCCATGAACTTCATGAAGCCGCGCCGGGAAACCTCGTCACCCTCGAGCTCGGCCGCGCCTTGCGGGAATTCGCGCTTGAGCTGTTCCTGGAAGCCGGGCGTGTTGGCCAGCTCCTCGACACTGCGCCAATACTTGCGGCCGCTCTTCGGTTCCGGGGGATGTTGAAATTCGCGTTTCATCGGTGGCATCCTCCGCAATCCTTGGGAGGATTAATCTTCAAGTCCTTGACCAACTGCAGGCCGAGTTTGTCCTGCGTCGTGCCGTCCGGCACTTTCCATTCCAGGTCAAACACGGGCGACTTTCCACCGGGCGTGCTTGCCGCGAGCGGACGCACAAATTCCTGCGGGTTGCGATGGCAGTTCAGGCACCAGCCCATGCTCTGCGATTCGGCCTGGTAAACCACGTTCATGTTGTCGACGTTGCCGTGGCAGCTCACGCAACTGACGCCGCGATTCACGTGCGCGGAGTGGTTGAAGTAGGCGTAGTCGGGCACGTTGTGGATTTTGACCCACGCAATGGGTGTTCCGGTGGCCCAGGAATCCCGGACCGGCTGGAGCTTCGGGTTTGCCGCCTGCACCTGGCGATGGCAGTTCATGCAGGTCTGCGTCGTGGGAAAATTGGAGTGGCCGCTGACCTCGACGTAGCTGTGGCAGTAGCGGCAATCGAGCCCGAGCTGATTGACGTGGATATTGTGCTGAAAATGGACCGGCTGCACCGGCTCGTAGCCGACGCGCGAATACTTCGGCGTGAAATAGTACCAGACCGCGAGCACGACCAGAACACCGACGACGTTGAGGAAAATGCCGGCCTTGATGACCGTCTGGTTGGTGCCGGGAGGAAAGATATTGGCCATGGCGGATCAGCGCGATTTATGCGCGCGAACAGACCTTTTCCCCGATGCCGGACGTAATTCCACAACTCATTGCTCTCTCCAGCCTTGTGGTTACCAGACGCTTTTGGCGCGGGCAATGGGAATTGTCATTTTTTTCGCGCTGATTTTTTTACGAAGCCACGAGATGAGCTAATACGGCGGAATTCCTCACACGAGGCGCCCGTGCGACAGCATCACGACGGTGTCGTTGGCCTCGAGTCGGTAGGTGCTGATGGGATGCTGCACGATCGAGCCGTCGGTTTTTTTGACCGCGAGGACGAGGCAATTCGACTCGATGCCGCGCATGAGCTGCGCGACGGTCTTGCGGTCGTGAATGCCGTTGGCCACGACCGAGTGCTCGACGATTTCCAGGCCGAGTTCCTTTAGGTCGCTGGCGAGATGTTTCGCGCCGTCGCTTTGCTGAAGGATCGAGTCGAGCGACGCCTCGGTGATGCTGTTGGCGATCTGCATGCCCCCGACGAAGGCGGGCAGGATGATCTCGTTCGCGCCGGCCTGCCGCAGCTTCTTCTCGGTGGCGGGGTCCTCCGCGCGGGCGATGATGCGCAACTGGGGCCGCATGTTGCGGGCGGTGAGCGTGATGAAGACGTTGACCATGTCGTTGGGCAGCACGGTGGCGAAGACCACGCAGCGCTCGATGTGCGCCTCGGCCAGCGTGTCTTCCGCGCCGGCGTCGCCGAGCAGCGCGAGGTGGCCGTCGGTGTGCGCCAGTGCGATGCGCTCCGGGTTGTTGTCGAGGATGAGGAACGGAAAGTCCTTGGCCTCGAGCTCGCGCGCGAGCACCTGCCCGATGCGGCCGTAGCCGCAGATGATGGCGTGGTCCGTGATGGAATCGATGTCCCGTGATTTGCGATGTTCGTCCATGGCTTTTCCTATTTCTCCCTCGGTGATGAATTGCACAAGCGAGCCGACGAAGTAGACCTTGCTGGCATCACCGGCCACGATGATGAGCATGGTCAAGATGCGCAGGTCGATCGTGTCGATCGGCCGCACTTCCTCGTACCCCACCGAAAAAACCGTGATGACCACCATGTAGACGGCATCGGAAAATGACCAGCCCGCGTGATGGTACGCCGTCGCGCCGAGCACGATGACGCTGAGGAACATGGCGGCGCCGATATAGAGCCCCTGCATCGATTTCCGCAGGAGGAGGCTCTTCGGTTCGGTCACGCGTGCCCCGCGCCGCATGAGCCGTGCCACTACGGGCTATAAGACGCGCCTCTTTTTTTCGAGGCGAAAGCAGGCCGCAAGCTTATCGCAGGCTTGCTGTCGCGGCGCGCTTCTTCGCCCGCACGCTGAGGAAACCGGGCACGATTTCGTTCTGGCGGATGACCTCGTTGGTGCGCCGGAGGCGGCGGCTGAGGATGATGTCGATGCCGAGCAGCGCGGCGCAGCCGTATTCGGGCCACGCGTAGAGGAAATCCTGCAGCGCGGCGGCGTCGATCGTCCACAGCCGCCCGAGGTGCAGGCTCTTCACCGTGGCCGAGGCCCGGTCGGGATTGAAGATGGCCACCTCGCCGAGGCAATCGCCCACGCTCACCGTGTCGAGCTGCACCTCCTGTCCGTCGACTTCGCAGAAGATGTGGAACGTGCCGGCGAGGACGACGTAGAGGTGCTTGTTCACGTCGCCCTCGCGCACGAGCACCTGTCCCGGTGCGGTCGTGACGATGGTGCCGTAGCTGCCGAATTGCTCGCGCGCGTGGTCGTCCATGAAGGCGAGGATTCCGCTGCGGGGAAGGTTGATCGAGGACATGTGATTTGCTAACCGGACGCGGATAGGGTAAAACTTCCCTTCACCGCCAGCAATCGCAAACATGGAAGAATCCCGTCCCTTCGTCAAAGTGACCCGCCGCACCGGCAGCGTCCCCTGCCCGCCGCCGAGCGCCGACGATAGCTACCCGCCCCTGCCGCACGTCGGCATCTTCGCCGCGCTCAGCACGCAGTCGCTGAAGAACCTCGCCAGCTACGGCAAGTTCGAGGAAGTCGCCGCCGGCACGCAGCTCGTCCGCGAGGGCACGAACCAGGAACGCCTCTTCGTCGTGGTCTGCGGCAAGGTCGCCCTCACCGCGCGGCGCGGCGCGAAGGAAGTGCCGGTCAGCGAGGCCCACGCCGGCGAGTGCCTCGGCGAAGCCGCGCTGCTCGAACCCAGCCCCGCCGCGGCGACGCTGCGCGTGACGGAGGACAGCGTTCTCTGGAGCCTCGACATCACCGGCCTGCGCATCTTCATCAGCGACCACCCCGGCGGCGCGGGCGCATTGCTCATGGGCGTGGCCTCCTGCCTCAGCGCGCGCCTGCGCGAGGCCAACCACCGCATCTGCCAGAACCACATGAAGCCGGTGGAGACGCTCCCCGCCGGCCGCGAGCGCGCCATCACGGCCGCCAACGCCCCCATCCAGCCCGGCTTCTTCGAGCGGATCAAACAGACCATCTCCATCCCGCGCCAGGACCGGAAAATCCGCATCTCGACCAAGATCAAGATGTAGGTTCCGGAGCCGCTAAAATAGCCTCCGCAGCCTATAAAAATAGTCTTTTTAGAATCTGCTGTCTATTTAGGCGGACAGCCTCACGCGCCGCTTGCGCCAAGGCGCAACTTCCCTAAAATCCTCAGCCCTTATCACGAGGGATAGGTCGCGAACTTGTAGTGCTCGTACTCGCCTTTGGCGGCGGCGGTTTCGGTCCGGGCGAGCAGGGCGGTGATGGCTTGCTGGCCGAGGGGCTGGAAGCCGCGGGCGACCCCTAAATAGGGCAGCCATGTCACCAGGGTCGAGGTGACGAAATGCGGCGCGTGCGGCTCGAGGATGCGGTACCGGCTGCGCATGGCGGAAGTTTGGGGAAGCACAGCTTCCCCGGCAAGTGCGTTCCCAAGTACAACAACTTGGGAACGAGGGAACATCGAGGAGCCAAAAGCGTGCCCGGAGGTCGCGGGCTGCCGGTCAGGCGGCGACGGTGGCGATTTGGCGGGTGAGCTTGGCGGCCGGGACGGTGCAGATGACGCGGGTGCCTCCGCTGGGGCAGAGCTCGGTGAGGAATTTGCCGCCGATGAGGCTGGATCGGTAGGCCATGATGCTGAGGCCGAGGCCTTTTTCCTTGCGCGGGGGCTTGGCGTCGGCGCCGGTGCCGTTGGTGGGGCCGCTGGTGGTGGCGTCGAGTCCCTTGCCGTTGTCCTCGATGATGAGCCAGAACTGGTCGTCGCGGCGCTCGAAGGTGATGATGATTTGCGTGGCGTCGGCGTGGCGGGCGGCGTTCTGGACGGCTTCCTGCGCGATGCGGAAGAGCTGGATGGTGGCGTCCTCGTTGCCGATGGCGAGGTCGTCGGCGCAGTGGACGTGGCAAGGGATGTTGGTGGCCTTCTGCGTGCGGTGGGCGATCTCGCGCAGGGCTTCGGCGAAGCCGGCGGCGTCGAAGCCGAGCGTGAAGTAACCGCGCGCGATGTTGCGGGCCTTGGTCAGGGCGCGGTCGACCTTGAGCGCGATCTCGCGCGCGCGGCCGGCTTCCTCTTCACGGGGGTCGAAGCGGTTGCGCGCGAGCAGGTGGGCGTCGATGGCGATGGAGGCCAGTTCGTGGGTGACGAGTTCGTGGAGTTCCTGGCCGAAGCGGCGATGCTCGCGTTCGGAGAGCTCGATGACCTGGCGCTCAAGCCGGCCGCGCTCGTGCATTTCCTGCAGGAGGGAGCGGTTGCGCTGCTCGACGGTCGATTCGAGGCCCTCGCGGATTTGGTTGAGCAGATAGAGCGCCGCGATGAGGATGAGGAAAAAGGCGAACGGGATGGCGCAGTTGGTGAAGAAGACAGCGTGGCCGGGATAGGGCATGCCGGAGAGAATGTCGGTGCTGCGGGAAAGGGTGACGGCGGCGAGGCCGAGCAGGACGGCATAGCCCGGACTGACATAGACGGCGGCGAGGCCGACGGGGATGGCATAGAAAACCATGACCGAGACTTCATAACCTGTGACGTAGTCGATCAGGCCGATGACGAGAACGGCGAGCAGGCAAAGCAGTCCGGCCGCGAGCTTATACCGAGCCCCCAGCTTGCCGGAAAGTCGAATCTCAGTTTGCCCGGTGGGAGAGGATTGGAATGTCATGCTTATAGGGCAAAACGAGGCAATCGGTTACACTTTAACGCGGGCTCAAATTTTAGTCACCCACAAAGAATAGAAGACGGCGCAGGTGGCGGAATTGTAACATTAAAAGTGACGAAAAGGACTGCGAATTAGGGTTGCGCTTCGACTTTCGAACATTACACTGCGCCCCTTAATCCAAAACGAACCAATTCATACTATTGCAACTCATGGAGACATTTCTCACTCATAACGGCATTCCGGTAGCGCTCGCCCTCGGCGTCGTGGCCATCATCACGGCGATCATCCTGGTGGTCAAGGTGCGCTCGGCCGGGACGGGCACGGACCTGATGCGCGAGATCGCCGCGGCGGTGCAGGAGGGCGCGGCGGCCTATCTTTCGCGGCAGATCAAGACGATCAGCGCGATCGCGGTGGTGCTGCTGGTCCTGATCGCGATCTTCAAGGGCCCGGCGACGGCCATCGGCTTTCTCATCGGCGCGGTTTGCTCGCTGCTGGCGGGCTTCATCGGCATGCGCGTGGCGGTGATCACGAACATCCGCACGGCGCAGGCGGCGACGATCGGCGCGATCCCGGCGATGCGCGTGGCCTTCAATGGCGGCGCGGTGACCGGGCTCCTCGTGGTCGGCCTGGCGCTGGTCGCGGTGGGCGGCTTTTATCTCGGCGCGGACGCGTTCTTCGCTGACCCGACGCACAAGAAGACACTGGACGCAATCATCGGCCTGGCCCTGGGCGCGTCGCTGATCTCCGTTTTCGCGCGTCTCGGCGGCGGTATTTATACCAAGGCGGCGGATGTGGGCGCGGACCTGACCGGCAAGATCGAGCAGAACCTCGACGAGGATGATCCCCGCAACCCGGCGACCATCGCCGACAATGTGGGCGACAACGTGGGCGACTGCGCGGGCATGGCGGCGGACGTATTCGAGACGTACGCGGTGAGCTTGATCGGCGCGGTGCTGGTCGGCGCGCTGACCTTCGCGGCGGAGCCGAACGCGCTGGCGTATATCATTTATCCGTTCCTGCTTTGCGGACTGTCGGTGATCGCGTCGGTGCTGGGCATCGTGCTGATCAACGTGGGCAATATGAAGCCGACGAACGCGCTGCTGGCCGGCGTGGCGACGAGTGCGGTGGTCTCGGCGCTGCTCTTCCTGCCGCTGACGGCGTGGATGTTCCCGGCGAGCTGGGTGTCGCTCTATGTGCCGGCGCTGGTCGGTTTGGCGATGACGTTCATCACGGTCATCATCACGAATTACTACACGGCGACGGATTACGCGCCGGTGCGCAAGATCGCGAAGGCCTCGGAAACGGGCCACGCGACGAACATCATCGCGGGTCTCGCGGTGGGCTTGCACGCGACGTTCTTCCCGGTGGTGGCCATCGGGCTTTCGATCATCATTTCGTATGCCTTCCACGGGCTGTACGGCGTGGCCGTCGCGGTGGTGAGCATGCTGAGCCTCTCGGGCATCATCATCTCGCTCGATGCGTTCGGGCCGATCACGGACAACGCGGGCGGCCTGGCGGTGATGTCGAAGCTGCCGAAGGAAGTGCGCAAGATCACCGACGAGCTGGACGCCATCGGCAACACGATGAAGGCGGTGACCAAGGGCTACGCGATCGCGTCGGCCGGTCTGGCCGCGCTGGTGCTGTTCTCGTCCTACGGCCAGGAGCTTGAGGCGCACCGCGCGCTGGCCGCGAGCCTCGCGAACCTGCCGGTGCCGGCGGCGCTGGAGTTTAGCCTGAATGACCCGACGATCCTGATCGGCCTGTTCATCGGCGGCATGCTGCCGTTCCTGTTCGTGGCCTACACGATGGACGCGGTGGGCAAGGCGGCCGGTGCGGTGGTGATGGAAGTGCGCCGCCAGTTGGCCGCGCGCCCGGGCATCCTGCTGGGCACCGACAAGCCGGAGTACGGCAAGTGCGTCGATATCGTGACGAAGGCCGCGCTGGTGGAGATGATCTTCCCGGCACTGCTGCCGCTGCTCGCGGTCATCCTGACCATCGGCGGGCCCACGTTGATCGGCCACATCTGGCCGGGCTCGCACTTGAACGCGGAAATCGGCGCGAAGGCGCTGGGCGGCGTGCTGGTGGGCACGATCGTCACCGGCCTGTTCGTCGGCATCTCGCTGACCTCCTCGGGCGGCGCGTGGGACAACGCGAAGAAGTACATCGAGGAAGGCAACCACGGCGGCAAGGGCTCCCCCGCGCACGCGGCGGGCGTCACCGGCGACACGGTGGGCGATCCCTACAAGGACACCTCCGGCCCGGCGATCAACCCGATGATCAAGGTCGTGAACGTGCTGGCGATTTTGATTATTCCGTTGTTCTTCTAAGACGGAACGACGAACGGAATTCCGGAATTTACCAAATTAACGGAATTGAAAAAGGGGAAGCTCGCCAAGGGCTTCCCCTCTTTCGTGCCTTTTATCTTCCTCAAATAATTCCGTTAATTCCAAAAATTTGGTAATTCCGTTCGATCCCATGGACATCATCAATCGTGCCTCGACGATTCCCTTCACGACCAAGGACGGTTCCGAAATCCGCGAGCTGCTCGCCTACCGCAACTCGTCGATCCGCAACCAGAGCCTCGCCGAGGCCACCATCGCCGTCGGCACGGCGACGCAGGAGCATTATCACCCGAGGTCGGAGGAGATTTACTACATCCTCAGCGGCGCGGGGCGCATGAAGCTCGACGGCGAACTGCGCGACGTCGGCCCGCTCGACGCCATCGCCATCCCGCCCGGCGCGCGACATAAGATCTGGAATACCGGCACCGTGCCGCTCGTCCTGCTCTGCTGCTGCGCGCCGGGGTATGAGAATGACGATACGGTGATGGTGGAGTGAAATGCAGTTGTAGCGTCGCGACTACTGGCTTCTCAATCCCGACAGGCTTAGTATGCTTCCCGCGCTTTGACTCTGCAGAAGACCCTTTTTCTTAACGTCGATGAGCCGGTGGTGCTCGATGGCGGGCGCACGCTGGCGCCGACGACGATCGCGTATCAGACGTGGGGCACGCTGAATGCGGAGCGCTCGAACGCGATCCTGATTTTCCATGCGCTAAGCGGCGACACGCACGTTTCCGGCGAGCACGAGGACGGCCGCGACGGCTGGTGGGACCTGATGGTCGGGCCCGGGGCCGCGTTCGACACGGACCGGTTTTTTATCATTTGCGCGAACGTGCTGGGCGGCTGCAAGGGCTCGACCGGGCCGGGGTCGATCAATCCCGCGACGGGCCGGCCGTGGGGAATGGATTTTCCGGTGATCACGATCCACGACATGGTGCGCGCGCAGCGGCCGCTGCTGGCGCATTTCGGCATCGAGCGATTGCACGCGGTGGTGGGCGCGAGCATGGGCGGCATGCTGGTGCTGGCCTTCGCGCAGCTTTATCCGGAGATGGCGGAGCGCGCCATCGTCATCGCGGCGGCGCACGCGCAGCACGCGCAGGCCATCGCGTGGAACAAGATCGGCCGGCGCGCGATCATGAGCGATCCGCTCTGGCAGGGCGGCACGTACTACGATTCGCCGCAGGGCCCGCCGAAGCAGGGGCTGGCCGTGGCGCGGATGATCGGGCACGTGACCTACATCAGCGAGGGCGCGATGGACCGCAAGTTCGGGCGCACGCTGCAGTCGGCGGAGAAGGAGAGCTTCTCGTTCGACGTCGATTACTCGGTGGAGAGCTACCTGAAATACCAGGGACAGATTTTTTACCAGCGCTTCGACGCGAATTCGTATCTCTATATCACGCGGGCCATCGACTACTTCGACTTCACCGCGCGGACCGGCGGCGATCTGACCGCGGCCTTCGCGGCCACGCACCCGCGCTGGCTTTTTCTTTCCTACGACGCGGACTGGCTCTACTCCCCGGAGCGCGTGGAAAAGATGGCCATCGCCGCAAAGGCCGCGGGACGCGAGGCGGAGCATCACAAGATCCACGCGCCGCTGGGGCACGATGCATTCCTCGTGCAAAAGGAGCCGCAGACGGAGTTGATCGGGAAGTTTTTGGGCTGAGGATTTCGCACAGAGGACTGAAGAGGGCACGGAGGGGAAATTGACGGAATTACGGAATTTTCTGAATTAACGGAATTTCAGAAGGTGAAGACGAAACATGAAAACATTCCGAGGCTCGAGGAGCGGCTTCGTCTCGCCAAGGCCAAGTTGAGAAAGCTGGCTGAAACCGTCGAAGACCTCCAAGACCGTATCGATTTGGCAAAGGCAATTGCTGACAACGACGGTAAGCCGGGCATTCCTTGGGAAGTCGTCGCGAAGGAACTCGGCATTCGTCCGCCAGCAAAAAAGCGCCGCCGCAAGACCATGCGGTAGCCTCGCCGGACGACGGGCTCGTTTGTTTTCGCACGGAAGACGCGGAGACTAATAAAGAGGGACTTTTGTCTCGCCCCTTCAGGGCTTGCTCTCCTGCGTGGGCGAAAACCCAGGGCGTTGCCCTGGGCTAACTTATTTCGCCCCTATGGGGCTGATAAAACAGCAGAGATTTATTTCCGCAGCTCTCGAATCTCGCCGTTCCTCTTCTGACCTCTTCAGCTCCTCTGCAGTCCTCTGTGCGAAATCAGGAGTTACCCCTCCACGCGGCGGATGACGGCGCTGGGGAGGCGCTTGGAGCTGGTGGCATCGGCGACGGCCTGGGGCTGCGGGACGATGTGCGGAGTGGCGACGTCGTGGGGCAGGTTGCCGGAGTGCTTCCGCTGGCCCTGGATGTTGGCGAGCTTGCGCCGCAGCGTTTCGAGGCTGAAGGGCTTCTCCAGGATGCCGACCTTGAGGTGCGAGAACTCGGAGAGGAAATCCTGGAAGTGGCTGGGCGGCAGGCCGCTCATGAGCAGGATGAACGTGTTGTTGAACCGCATGTCCTTCGCCACGGCCGTGCTGTAGCCGCCGATGAATTGGGCGCCATTCATGCCGGGCATGTTGTAGTCAACGATGACCACCTCCGGCGGCACGGACGCGGCGACGAGTTCCTGCAGCGCGACCTCGGGATAACGGTAGGCCTTGGTGCGATGGCCGAGGTGCTCAAGCAGGCTGCAGAGGCCGTCGCGGACGAGGTCGTCGTCGTCGATGACGTAGACGAGGAAATGGGACTCGGCCGGCTGGCGCTTGGATTGGAGAATGATGCGCTGCGTCTGCTTGAAGATGCGGTGGGTGGAGCGGCGCGCGTCGCTGGCTTCACCGGCTTCCTTTGGCTTGGCCGGCACGGCCAGGGCATCGCCGCGCGGCCAGGTGAGCGAGACCGACGTGCCCATGCCGACGGTGGAGCGGATTTCCACCGTGCCGCCGTGCTGCGTGAGGATGCCGCGCACCATGGCAAGGCCGAGGCCGGTGCCCTGCTTCTTGGTGGAGTAAAACGGCTCGAAGATGTGGGCCATGTCGGCCTCGGCGATGCCGGGGCCGTGGTCGCGCACGGTGACGACGGCGCGCTGGTCGTTGCCTTCCCACAGGACCTGGATGGTGCCGCCGTCCGGCATGGCCTCGCGCGCGTTCTTGATGAGATTGATCAGGCAGTGACTCAAGCTGGAGTAGGAGCCGACGACCATGATCTGCGCCTTCGGGTCCTGGAAATCCTTGCCGAGCGTGATCCGGTGTGTGCCGCCGGCGACGCCCGCGATGCGTCCGACGTCGTGGATGAGGTCCACGAGATTGAACGGCGCCATCGTCATCGGCTGGCGCTTGGCGTAGCCGAGCAGGCTGCGCGTGAGCGATGCGCCGGTGGAGCAGGCGCGGATGATGTTGACCATGCTGTCGCGGATCTGCGGCTGCAGGCTCGGATTGGCCAGCATCGCCTCCGCGTTGGACTGGATGCCCATGATCAGGTTGTTGAAATCGTGCGCGACGCCGCTGGCCAGCTCGCCGATGGTCTCGAGCTTTTTCTGGTCGACCGCGCCCTGCGAGTTTTCCAGCCAGTTCACGGAATCCTGGAAACAGAAGAGGTACCAGAAGCCTTCCTCCCCACCCTCCTCCGTCGGCGGCTCGCCCTCGTAGAAGACCTTGGCGAAGTAGCTCTGGTCGGGCTTGGCCGGATCCTTGAAGCCGGGCATGGCCTCTTCCGGCGCGCCGCTGACGACCTGCAGGGCCTGGGAAAGATACTCCGCCAGCGCGACGGGCAGCTCCACCCAGGTCAGGGGCGCCGGGCCGGGACCGGCGGCGCTGAGATCGAACAGGTCCACCGAGGCGCGGTTCCAGTCGTAGACCTCATAACCGCGGGACGCACAAAAATGAACGAGGACTTCGGCGCGTCCGCCTGCACGGCTGAGCAGGTCGTGGACGAGTTCCGACGGAGGCAAATTGAACACGCTCACTTAATGTAGAACGTTCATCGAAGTTGGCGAGTCTTAACAACTCAGATCAAATTAAACTACGGCCTGCCGATAATGAAGTAGACTAAGCGTGACGATTTGGCGGCGGAGCGCACCGCCAAGCCCTCCAGCCAAAAATTCAAAAATTTGATTGGATTTTCCAACCTAGTTCCCTATTCCTTACGATTCCCATTTACGACCCCCATGTCTCAGAAATCCAAACCCAGCGCCAAGCCTGTGAAGGCGGCCAAGCCCGCGAAGACCAAAGCGGTGACGAAATCGAAGCCGAAGGCGACCGAGACGACTCACAAAGCTGCCACCAAGCCGAAGAGCCCCGCGACCGACAACGGCCACGATGAGGAGGCGGAAACGCGCCCGCTCGTGCGCATGCCGAAGGACGCGAAGACGCAGGCTTTCCTCAAGCTGCAGAAGGGCCGCCTGCTCGACCTGCGCGATCATTTTCTCGACCAGATGCAGAGCGTGGCGCAGGACAGCCTGCGCAGCCGCGCCGAGAACAACGAAGCCAGCGCCGTGGGCCAGCACCAGGCCGACGCGGGCAGCGATGCCTACGAAAAGGATTTCGCGCTCAGCCTGCTCTCCGCCGAACAGGACGCGCTGTACGAAATCGAAGAGGCGCTCAAGCGCATCGAGCTGGGCAGCTACGGCGTCTGCGAGATGTCGAACAAGCTGATCCCGCATGCGCGGCTGGAAGCCATCCCCTTCGCCCGCTTTACCGTGGAATGCCAGCAGCAGCTCGAAAAAGAAAATCGGGGCCGCCGCCGCTGGGACACCGCCCCGCAGTTCATGGATTCCGCCGAGTCCTTCTCCGATGAGGAAGAAGAATCGTCGGAGGAAGACGACAAAAAGAAAGAGAAGGACTAAATGCCCCCAGCAGCCAAACCCATGCGGCCCCGCCGCCGCACGCTGCGCTCGCTCGCGAAGCGCCGCATCGACATCAACATGGAAGCAATCGATTTCAAGAATACAGAATTGCTCAAGAAATTCCTGACGGAGAAGGGCCGCATTTTGCCCCGCCGCATCACCGGCATGACCGCCAAGATGCACCGCAAGCTCACGCAGGAAATCAAGCGCGCCCGCAACGTGCTGCTGGTCAAATAAGGAGAACATCATGTCGCGACTTTGTGAAATCACCGGTGCCAAGCCGGTCATCGGCACCCGAATCCTCCGCAGCGGTAAGGCGAAGAAAAAGGGCGGTATCGGAACGCACGTGACGGCGAACACGCCACGCGTCTTCCAGCCGAACCTGAAGGAAAAACGCATTTTCGTCCCCGAGCTCAAGCGCTACGTGACGGTGAAGCTCACCGCCCGCGCGCTCAAGACGCTGACCAAGAACGGTCCGTACAAGACGCTCAAGAAGGCGAACGTTATCTAGTGGTAGCCGGCGCTGGCCCAGCGCCGGTGCGCGCGAAGCGCGCATTTCGAAAAAAGCGGTGGTCTTCGGACCACCGCTTTTTTTGTGTCCCGCTCCCCTTCGGGTGGCCCGGACAACTTGTTGTCCGGGTGGCGAAGCGAAGCGGAGCCACAGGAAGCCACCGATAAGTTCGCAACCCGCCCGGTGGCTTCCTGTGCGTCCGCGCTGGTGCGCTCCCTCACCCGGACAACAAGTTGTCCGGGCCACCCAAAAGCACCGCCATTGCTTCCTGTGGATTCACGCTTAGCCTTTAGCCATGTCTCACGACGCCGTCATCGTCGGCGCGGCGCCATCCGGTTCGCTGGCCGCGCTGGTGCTGGCGCGCGCAGGTAAGCGCGTGGCGTTGCTCGACCGCGCGACGTTTCCGCGCCCGAAAGTCTGCGGCAACTGCGTCAATCCCTCCACATGGACGATCTGGCGGCGGCTCGGCCTCGCGGAGAAATTTGCCGCGCTCCCGCACCACGCGACCGCCGGCTTCGCCATCCACTGCGAGGGCCGCCCGGTTTTCGAGCACGACTTCCCCTCCCCGGATCGTGGTCCGCGGGTGGTGAGCCGCGAAGTGCTCGACGACTGGCTGCGCCGCGAGGCCGAGAGCGCCGGCGCGGAGTTTTTCCCCGAGACCACGGTCACCGGCCTGGATGCCGCCGCGGGAGTCGTCACCACCTCGCGCGGTGAATTTCGC
>Ga0116229_10002278_pt1 | contig 30933 bp, 23 predicted proteins | sample S1TSphgellanicum_3_FD_87313 | JGI IMG/M metagenome (GOLD analysis project Ga0116229, IMG submission 87313) | Host-associated microbial communities from peat moss isolated from Minnesota, USA - S1T2_Fc - Sphagnum magellanicum MG | ecosystem: Host-associated > Plants > Peat moss > Unclassified...
AAATGAAAAAACAAAAAAAACACACAAAGATGAAAACATGCCTCACAGCAAAGTATTTAAAAAAGAAGGGATTTCACAGAATAATAATTTACACATAATCTACAAAGTCTTGTTTACTTCCCATCTGCAAGTGTCAACAAGCGAAGAAGGAGAATCATGCAGTGTTCCCCAGTAGGTTTGGCAGTGTCTTGTCGATCGATCAGTTTGAATCCTCAGATTGTTGGCACCGTTTTGCACCAGTGAATTTCTGGATGCACATAACAAAAACACACTACTTTGACAACAACAACAACAGTAGTTAGTAAGCCACTACTGCAGTACTAATTGCAGCCCTATACAACAATTTATTCACACATACGAAAAACAATGTCTGGCATTCGGCCATTGGGAATTTGTCTGCCAAACAGGCTGCATTATATTGCTGGTTATAAGATTTTAAAATTTTTAAAAAAATTTTAATATAATTTTCTTTCCATCTCAAAAAGAATTGTTCTAGTGTTTAAGAGATTGATAACCTACTCGGATGATAATTGGGTCATCCAATCAAGTTATTAGATTTTTGAAATTTCAATACCAGGTGGTTATTAATTTCACTGGTTATAAAATATCAATCGCCACTGTGTAGGCTATTAATAACTCATGCTTGATAACTGGGTTAAAACTCAATAACTGGCCAACATTGGTTTTGAACTTTGGACTTTTACATTTGACAAGATATAATGGTTTTCACGAGGCTCAACAATTTTTTTTAAAAAAAGGACTATTTCACACTGTTCCAAAGTTTTGGAAGAAAAATTGTTGAAAATTCAATGATTTTTAAATTGCCAAAAAAATTCCAAAAAAATCTTATAAAATTGCCACATTTCTAATACATGGTTCAAGTAGGTAGCCAAAAACATGTAAGGATGCTTAAGTTCTTTTCCTTTCATATTTTGTTATTAGCCAAATTTGACTAAAATGGACTTATCAAAGATTGCCACCTTGGGTACATTACAAAATTAAAAAACAAAACACCAATCTCTCACCTTATTATACTGTCCAATTTTTGATGTTTATGGGTGCGGATGGGGAAAACAATTAACACTCATTGATGTTTGAAGTGTTAAGCACCAGTAGAGGCCCACATTAGGGTTTGTGGGTGGACCAGAAAAAAACCAAATGGGAGGCGAAAAACCAAGAGTTGTGAAATGAAGGGTTGTGAAATGTTTTCACCACCATAGATGTGTCCTGGGAGTGAATTCATTTTTTTTCTTTTTCACCACCATAGATGTGTCCTGGGAGTGAATTCATTTTTTTTAAAGAAAAAAAATGTTGGAACCCTGGCAAACTTCAAAGTAGGTCACAAAGGGGTAAAGGAACAAATCATGTTTCATAGTCCTCACCAGTCACAAGAAGCATATGAGAAAGAGAAAGCCATGGAAAACCTGAAATAGCAATGAGCCTATACTAGAAGAGCGAAAAAAAGGGGTCCCATCATCATGGGTTTAGGGTTTAGGGTGCACCTGGCTATTGGGGGAGGGACAGTAGTTGCTATGGCTTTGTGGCGAGCTCATTAATGAGTGATCACCAAAACTATGTTTGCCTGAGTGGACCTGCCGTTACAAAACCTTATTGGAGATGTCCGTCTCTCCAGACAAATGAAAACAAGGTGTGTGTCATCACAACATGGCCTTGCCATTTACATTAAAAAGTGTATCTTAAGGCAAAAGAAGAATTATGGAAACTCAAATATTTCACCATGAAAAAATATAATCTTCAAAAAAATCCTCTAAAAGAAACCAAACTCCTTCAAGATATACTAACTCTATCACTAATCTCAAGTTTCAACACAAGCCAAAATATCATCTTTCAAAAATCCTCATATAAAAATAGACCTATTACCTACCTAGGGGCCAAAATCCATTAAGCTACTATACTCTATAAGGAACCCAAACACAATATTCTTGCCTTCTTGGTAGGCAAGGCCAAAAACTGGCCAGAGTGAACCGTCAGCCAGCACCACCAGCACACCATCCATTGGAAGTACTAGATCAGCAGTACTAGTTTAATAATGCTAAAATAATTCATAACTTGCCAAAAGCCTTCAGAGTCCCAGCCCCAATTTTTTTTGGCTAAATTTAGTGAGTTGCTTTTAAAGAAAATTTCAAAATGGTTACAAATATTTTTTAATTGATTTTCTAGTTGACAGATTTCTATAGTTTTTTTTAATAACAAAATTGTCAAATTTTTCTATTGGGTTCTAGTATGTAGCCAAAAATGTGAAGGAATCTTAAACTTTTTTTACTTTCATATCCTTTTTATAGTTAAATTTGTCTAAACTACATTATGGATGATTGCTAGTTACCATTGGAAGTTGCAACTCAACAAAGCACCCATTGGAAGTTGCAACTTAACAACAAAGCAAAGCTGCTTTCCTTCTCTTCTTGGAACTCTTGACAGCTCTGCAAGTGAAAACCCATTTCAGCTTCTGTGGCATGATGCATGATGGCTGGGTGCCTGACACTGCTCACACTGCAAAGCTTTAAAAAATCTCAAAAAGAGAGGAAGGAGAGAGAGAGAGAGAGAGAGAGAGAGAGAGATCTAATGAATAGAAATCAAGGAGAGTCAGACAGTGGGTACAATTTTTTCTTCTAAAGTATTGTTGCTGCCTGAGTCCTTGCAGTTCCATGGTGTTTTTATGCAGATAAGCAGCTTCCTGGTTAAGTGTTCACAGATGATGCTTCTTCAGTCTGCTGTTACTGCACATGAGCTCTGTTTACAAAGCAGATCTTTATATCTTTGTATTGGCCAAGGCAAGGATATTATTGTGTTTAGATTCATCATAGAGTATAGTAGCTTGAGGGATTTTGGCCCCTAGGTAATAATAATAGGTCTATTTTTATATGAGGATTTTTGAAAGAGATGATATTTTGGCTTGTGTTGAAACTTGAGATTAGTTATAATAGAGTTATAATAATATCTTGAAGGATTTTGGTTTCTCTTAGAGGAGTTTTTTGAAGATCATATTTTTGCATGGTGAAATATTTGAATTTCCCTAATTCTTTTTTTTTTTGCCTTAAGATACTTTTTTAATGTAAATGGCAAAGGCCACAGTGTGACTGACACACACCCCTTGTTAACTCATCTCTTTTTGTATCTGAGAGCTCTGCTGCACATGGTACAAACATGCATGTGGATGTGTGAATGTGTGTAAAATCCAGATACAAACTGGGAAGTAGTCTTGGGATGTGTGTCCTCTAAATACAACATCATTGCAAAGGCAGGTCAAAAAACACTGGCTGGTGTTTTTGTAATTGGATAACACATTACCATGCACCATATCCCAGAGGGCCTTTCAAAAAATGTAATGCTCACCTCGGAGGGCATTACATCCTTTGAAAAGCTCTTTGTCATTTTTGTTTTTCCCCGCGATACCTGCTGGGTACCTACCCACCAGGTATTATGAGAAATTTGAAAACTACCTGGATTTAGGGTTTTAGGGTTTAGGGTTTACATTTTGTGCCCACCTTTAGCTCCACCCCAGGGCCCTTTAAATCCCTGCCCCTCGGGCTTTACCCTACACATAAAAAGCACATGATGTGATCAACATGGCAAAGTGCATTGCAAATGAGCAAACTTTAGGTTTAAGACAAACTTTAAAACAATAATTTCTGTAGAAAGGAGCTTTTTTTTTTTTAAAAACTCAGTCCACTTTAGTGGACTGGTTTTCTTTTTACAAAGGAGTTTTTTTTATAAAAGCAGTCCATTAAAGTGGGCTGTTAATTTTTAATGGACTTGTTTATGTCTATAGACCAACCCAATTTGAACAATTAATGTTTGTACACCATTTTGTGATGAAAAACAATTGTTGTCTGAAAACAACTTTGAATTTTCATATCTACAAGAATGTCAATTAAAAGGAATTTTTACAACATCATGAAACTTCACAAACATATTAATTACAATATGCAAATCGGAATTTGTTTGAAAATGAAAAACAAACACAACTTTTTTAATTATTTTGGGAAAAATATCCATATTTACATTCGACATTAAAAATTGAAAATATGAAATTTACATATGAAACAAACATGAATGAAAATGTATACAATATGTTGAACATGATTTCTAAGAAAAATACAAGATGAAATACTTAATAATGAACACTTGATATTTTACACAATATTTCAAATGAAAATTTTGAATGAACTTAATTATGTAAATGAATCAAATTTTGGAACTTTAAAATATTCTAAAATATTTGCAAAGGGTAATGAACCCTATTTATAAAAAATTATAAATGTGGAACACTTCCACTTGCAAATTGTGTCCTTTGAAATCAAAGGATGAAAGATTGGTGTTGAGCACCTCTAGAAGTATAATTTAATATAATACAAATAATTTATCAACGTATAAATATTTATAATATATTTGAATATTAAATAAAATATTCAATTGGGTACTGTTACAAGCATTTTAGTTGTTTAGAGGACCCATGCTTTTGAAGATTTTGTTTGATGTTCATAATTTTATTTTAAAATATACAGTTTAATGTTCAATGATATTTTAATCATAAAGAAATGTCTATGATCTTCATTAGACTACAATAAAAACTCAGTAAAAGGGTTGATCATACTACATTAGTCAAATTAGTACATTAGTTGTATTTAAAAGTTAATAATTAAACCATTTTAATTGCATGAAAATTGAAAAATATATAATACATGTGATATTCATGTGACTATAGTTCATGCTGTAATTATTCCTTTTATTGATTTTTTTAATACTCTCCTTCAATTTGTATTGTCTTGTTTTTTTTTAATTTTCAATAAATAAATGCCTAATTCTTTTGTTGTTTATTGCTACAAAGAAAAATAAACATTAAAAAAATATGAGACTGTGTATAAGTAAACATATATTGAGTATGTTCATCCAAGGTTTTTTTTCAATGGACAATATAGTTTAATCAAGGGTTTCCATGATTTCACAAGGCTAACTAAAAGAACTTGGGAACTAAAAAATTGGAGAAGATAGATTTTTTAACAATTAAAAACTTTTGATTCTTTTAGAGGTTTTTCTTTTTTGATAATTTTATTCATTGAGTACATTGTGTTACAAATCTTTCATTAAACATATTAATAATGAAACATCCATATTTCCTATGTATTTAAGTTATTAACTTGTACATCTTAAATTGTTAAACTTGTTTTATTATACATATATGAATGTTCATAATATAACATTTGAAATTCTTCCTTATTCAATATTTTATTAACATTTTTCAATTTGAATGCAATAGCATAAAATATATATTATGAAATATTATAAACATAAAAAATATTATTGTGCTTTAATATCTCCCATAATTCTAATGATGATTGAAATTAAACACTTTTAAATTAATAAAATGATAAACAACAAAGTGTATATCAAAATATGAATATTTATACTTAATCAGTTGTTTCATGTGCACATAGGTAACGCAAATTAAATATTTTATATAATGTTTGTAATATTGTTGAATAATACAATGTTGCATTGACAAAACATAAAATTCCATTTTGAAACCATAAAATCATCTATCAAACACACAAATTGAAATATCTCATTCATAAAACTTCCTATTATGTGAAAAATAGATGAATAATGCTTAGAATAAAACATCAAAACATAATAGATGTATTTTTCAAAAAAGTAAAAATTAAATAAAAAATTAAACTTAATTTGAACCATTCGAATTAATTCAAATAAACTAGGAAAGAACTCATAAACTATATTTGGTAAGAAGGGAAAATAACAAAACAAAAAATTTGAAACTTTTTTAATGCACTCACATCTTTATAATTGAAAACATTTTTTCAAGTTTATTTGCAAAGGGTAATGAACCCTCTTTATGAAATTTCATAAATGTGAAAGACTTCCACTTGTAAATTGAGTCCTTTGAAATCAAAGGACGAGAAATTGGTGTTGAGCACCTCTAGTTATAAAACTTAAAACTTATTGCATAAAAAAGATTAATTGTTAATGATATATACAATATTGAATATAAAATGTTATGCATTGGATATTGAAATATTCTTTTTCCTAAAAAATCCAATGCAAAAATTTGAGTTACAAAATAAATTAATTTTTTTGTAAAGATTTGATTTAAAATCTGCCTTATATTTGGTATCTAGAAATTGAATTATGTAAAATGTGTATCTCTTTTTTTATTATTGTTACAAAAAAAGAGACATTTAAAAAATGTGAAAAATGTGTACAATAGTTTTTTGAAAAGTTGTTTATATATACAAATGTAGGTTTAAGAAAATCATAAAACATCATTCTAAGCATATTTTGTGCATAAACATGAACTACAAATATTTACATCGTTTCAATTAATATATAAAAATTATAAAATAAACCAATAGATGTGGGCATATGTTGTAAATGAACATATATTAAATATGTTATCCAAAGGTGTTCTTCTCAATTGACAATATACCTTAATTAATGGTTTGCAAGGTTTCATAAGGCTAATTAAAAGAACTTGGAAACTAATTGGAAACTACAAGTGTCTTAAGGATTAGAAGTTTGGATCCTTCTCGGATGTTCTTAAAATAATTTTATTTATTGAATGTGTATTTTTATAAATCTTTTATCAAACATATTAATAATGAAACATCCATATTTCCTATGTATTTAAGTTATTAGATTGTAAAAAAAATTACATTTTAAATTGTTAAATATGTTATATATATATAGTTATATATATATATATATATGAAAGTATTTTCAATCTTTTTTTCAATTAAAAAAGTTGCAAACATGCATGCAAACTTGAAATTAGAACAAATTTATATATTGTAATTGGGAATGACATGAAGATTGGGAATATTTTGTAGACAAACATGACTTTTTGAAAACATATAGAATTTGTATAAGTACAATGCACACTATGTAAATGAATGACTTTTTAAATAATATATTTTTCCATGACAATATTTGATCATGGATTAAAATAGACACTACAAAGGTTTTCTAAAGTTAACTACAAGATTTGAAAACTACAACAAAATTGGATTCTCCTAAAAAAGTTTTTCATAACTTCGTTACTCAACATGCATTTGAAATGTTTTTCCAAACATTGTAAATGTTTTTTCAAATTGTAAATGACTATTTTACATAGATTCCTAAGTTATATGATACATATATTTTTGGAAAATCACATGTGAATTTGCAAATTTTATGTTAATCTTTAACATGGATGTGCAATTAAACAAATGCACAATAGAATGATAGAATGATAAAACTAAATAATTTTTAAAAATAAAAACTGATTTAAATATGTGTATGTTTTATAAATGTACAATGCATAAATGAAAACTTGATAATTGAAATTAAATACTTTTAAATAAACAACAAAGTGTACATCAAAAGGTGAATATTTATGATGTGCATTCAAATATAAAATGGTGATGTATTATGTATTTAAATACAATATTTACTAGAGGATCCATGAAAAAGGTTTAGGTTCAAGGTGAATTATTTTGACATCTAAAGATTATAGGTTCTAAGAACTAAAGGAGAAATACAACTTTGAAGGAAGTAACCTAGGACTCAAAATTATTGACTTTATTTTCAACATTATGCAAAATGTGTGTTTATTGTTGTTCATGTAACAAATTGCATGGCTTGTTTCAGATGATGGATACCCCATTAACATGGCCACAAAGAGAAGACCTCGTGGTCCAACACTATATTTTATACTATGAGTAAGGGCTACAAGAATAAAACAAACATTCCAACCCATAGATGTGATGTAATAATATACAACAAACATACAAGATATATACAACTAGAAAATTAGAGAGATAAGACTATATCATGCACAAAAGCTTGTGAGCTTGGCACTAACATCTTTCTAGAGAAGGTTGTTGGTGGAGTAGAAGCAATAAAACCTAACCCGTCATTGAATTCCTCCAAGAAATTGAGATATTCCTTGTCCAATATTTCATAAGAATTGATAAGTTCTCATTAATAACAATTGAAGTTATATTTGAAGTGAAGTTTTTAATGAACTTACAAAAAATCTAATCAAATGTTAAAAGGCCATCACAACAAACTACAAGAAAAAAAATGGGAAAATTATGAGAAAACGCCTAATTAATAGAAACAAACATAGAAAACAATATGAAATAAAGAACATTACAAAACATGGATCAAATCCCTTACATGTTCAGTGATTGTCAACAACGTGTGATATTGACTACCTATTACAATTAAATTCATCAGTTCATACTACTAGTCACTACTAGTCATAGGCCAATGTCAGTTAATAATTGCCTAGAAACATGAGTGGGAGAAGCCAAAGTGGTGGCAAAAATAAATCTTGGTTTGAGGAAGTTCTTATGGAATTTCAAAACAACTTTTAAAAAATGAAAGCATAGGCCACATTTTAGTTTAATGGGAAACTACATTAGAGGAGGAAAAGGTCATCCCAATCATTTATTTGGAAATGGAATAAATGTTATTCAAATCAAACTTTCAAGTTAGAGGTCACATGCACATACCAACTCCATCCACACAATATCTAAGTCATAATTAATAATCATTCGTCAAGAATGCATATGTTTTGGCTTTTAGCAACCTCCATAAACTATTAGAATGAAAGATGGAATGTAGTAAGATAATAAAAAACTCATGATCGTAGAAGCATGAATGCTCAACACAATACCCCAAGCAACCTATAACCTATCTTTTTATGAACATAAGCCAAACACTACATCCAACAAAGGTGTTTTTTTCCATGCATTATATAAAATACATTGGTCAATCAACTTTTTAATAAAATGGAACATCAAAGGCACCCCAAATAATACATACATATTTTTCATTGAAGGCTCCCAAAAGTACATACAAATATTTTTTCAAATGCCCAAAAATACATAAATATTTTCCAAAGTACCTTCTGGATGTTTTAAGCAAATGATAGAAAGTGTGCAAAATCCAAAAAAACTTACAAAGATTTCAAAGAAGGAGCAAAAGTGTCGCAACCCCACTTTGAGGGAGTTGTGAGGTCGCCACTCACACTCCCGAAAATGGGACTTGAGAGTCCTTCGGGACTCCCAAAAACTCAGAGCGTGATTGCAGGGGTCAAAACACCTCACATTGAAGCATTCTTTATACCGTTCTTTATACCCTTTGAAAGGTCTTGAAGTGTAAATGTCCAAAATGGCCTCGCATGAACCATTTGGACATCTTCAGCACAAGTTATGGTCGAAAGAAGGGCCGAGAGTCAAATTGGCAGTTTGACTCCCGACCACTAAAAGTCGAGAATTGACCCGATTCCGGTGTGTGTAGGTGAAGTGCGACACACTGTTGGAAAGTTCTCGAGGAGAGCTACGACCCTGGTTCAGACCTCATCTCGATCTGAGTTTGGGGCGAGAAGTTATGAGCGCCCAAAGTCCCGGGAGTCCAAACCGGGATAGTTTCGGGACTTCACTTTGGGAGTCCCGGGAAAAAGAGCCATTTGGATGCAAGTGCGACGGAGAGCTACAGAGAATACTATATGGGGGAAGGTGGTGGCTTCCCCTGAGTCCGGGCCGTGGTGAGTCAAGTGAGTCCAAAGTAGCCCGTGGTTTGTCCCCAACACCAAAAGGGTGCAGAATGAGTTCTAACCAACTTGTTAGTTGGATTTGGATGTAGAACCGTGTAATTGAGTAAGCTTGTCCCTCTTCCTAGTCTATCCGAGAGCTTTTAGCATGCCCCTCTCACCCCATGTAGTGCTAGAAGCTGGGAGCGTGTCCCGAGTCCTAGAAATTCCACAATTTGAGTAACCTAGCCCTGACTTGGGGCTAACTTGGGACTTGGGAGCGCGTCAAAGAGAAATACCCATTGGTTTTTGAAGGTTTTCAAAAAAAATTACCCTAAATGTAAAAAGGTTTGTGAAGTCTTTAAATTTCAAAAATTGGGATAAGCAGGGTAGATTGTAGGTGGTGGTGCAGTCTGGGAGCTTCTGCCCCCATGAGCATGGTTTGTAGCTAGAATGTTTGGTTATTCAATCACTAATGAAGAAGGTCTAATTGTCAAGGACATGAATAATCACAAAAACAAAGGTTGAAAAGAAGTTCTAAATTTAATTTTCAAATAAGGAATAAAACAAGATTACGTGATTCAAAAATAAGAACACAAGATCTAAGAGCAAAAGTACAAGATGTGCATGATGAACGTGAAGACGAATCTTTATTATGTTAACATATGCAAATATGAACATGAAAAGAACTTGACAAGGTTATGGTGCAAAATTGTGCCTAAGACTAATGTTGAGCATATTGAAAGAAATGAAAGGTCCTACTCTTATTTATAACCCTTTGGGGACCTAACTCAAAGAAACTTATAAAAAGGTTTCTATGTGTGCATTAAATAAAAAAGTTTATTGGGAACCTTCCTAATTAGAAATCAACTATGAGTTAATTAAAACTTAACTAAAAGTTAATTTGGATTTAACTAAGAGTCAAGTATTAAGAGTTAACTATATTTAATTAGGATTTAATTAAAATTTAATTAAGACTTAATTACAAATTAACTAGACTTAATTGAGACTTAAATAAAATTTAACTAAGAATTAACTAAAAGTTAATTAAGACTTAATTACAAGTTAACTATTTAAACTTAACTGGGATTTAACTAAAAGTTAATTGGGACTAACTAAAAGTTAACTATAATTTAACTGAAATTAATTAAAACTTAACTAAAAGTTATGGATGAATATTATGGATGAATTCCATCTATTGGAATATGGTGTTTAATGTTCGCATCCATCACAAATAAGGGGGAGTGGCCCAAGTCAAAATGTTCATGATACATTGATTTTGCACCTAACAAAATATTGTTGAGTTAAGGAATGAAATATTTTAGGTTGTAGGGTCTATTTTGTCTTCCTTATAAGGCAAATTTCAACAAGTTGATGTTTTCATTCAAAAATTCATCACTTGTGTTATGAATAACCTTCATTCATTGGCTACATTTGAATGGTGAATCAAATGATGATGGTTTGAATCTAGTATATTGCCACATGTTGGAACTCAAATCCACACAAATGCAATTAAATGTACAATCTTGTTTTGAAATTTTAATTAGGGAAAGAAGGTAGATAGGATGTGTGCAAATGTTCAATGGGACATAATGATTTTATTAGTTTTGCAAGGTGAATTTGGGATTGTAAATCCCAAGTTTCAAGTGAAAACATCATTTGCAAAACTTGCAGTGTAAGGCTTGACATTAAGAAAGGATCCATGGAAAACCCTTCTACTAAAGCAAGCATAATAGATTCAACATATGGGAAAAAAATTGCTTCAATATGCCATCAGATGTGAATTAGTTATTCATATCACCAATTTTGTAAAACGCCTTTTATCTTTTGGAATTCAATATTAGGATCTTGGCAAAATGTCCAACCTACTATTTTCAAGTTGGAATTTGATAGCTAGGAACAAATTATTTGCATCCAAGATTTTTTTTGCAATTATCACATCAAGGATTTTTTTGATGAAGATTTATTCATTTAGAAAGAATTTTAAAGTTTGGGAATAAAAAACGTGTGGCTGTTGTAATTTTTGAAAGGTAATCTTTTTGCATTAACAAACCATGGGAATAAAAGAACTTTGATTTTAATTTATGTTTAGAGGATTGGGTGAATGGGTGGATTGATTGATCCTTGGTTAATATTTGTCCAATTATATTGAAAATTCGAGGTCCAAGGTGCCTCAACATTTGTTACCGAGTTTTAAATGCAACCTAGCATTAACATGTTCATCGTGTTACCTAAATCAAGAACAATGTGAATCCTTTTGATTGATATGAAATGAATTCGGGTGCATGCCTATGAGGGTCACTTCCATTTTATTCCAAACAATATGCAAAGAAATATAGGGTGTAACTTATTGAGAAAATATATATTTATAATTTACTTAAATGTAAGGAGGGTGCCTATATTTCATTATAAAAATATAAATAATATATATTAAAAATACCTGAAATTTATTTGAAATATGTTATTATTTCATAACAAACTTTAATATACCCTATAATTTGAAGTCTCTTTTAAAATATATAAGGAATGACCTCCTCAAGAATGCTTGTTAGGGAAAAATCTAGATGCCCATTGAGCTCCCAAAGCTAAAAAACTCAAAATGCAAAGGTTTACATAATTAAAATTTTCAATTTGATATTGTAAATGAATTCACATGGGATCCGTGCAACAAAAGTTGGTCTTCAAGTTGTGATTTGGGCAAGGCTTCGTTCTTTGGTTACATTTCAAAACAAGTGAGGTTACAAAATTAATCAAACTTGATGGGTTAATGAGTTTTAGAGCTTTGTTTAAGGTTGGTCAAACTTGGAATTCAGTTAGAAATAGTGCAAAATTTTGTTGTGGCGAGATTCTTGCATCATTCTAAGTCAAAAAAAAGTTGCAACCTTAATTGAACTTGAATAAAGGTCTTCCAATTGGGTTGCATGATTCACATAGATGGGATTGGATGAAAAATGCAAGGTGGGTAGATCTCAACATAGCCTTTGAGATTACCCCAAGGTGAATATCATTTGGATGATTTAAAAAAATGTTCAAGAACTTTGGGAAGTGAAACTTGAGAGCCTTAACATTGGTTAACAATAGTTCATCTTGGGGAATTTCGCCCATGTTGTAAGAAATAAGCTTTATGATTTTGCCAATCACTTCGGGGGTTTTGTGCTTTGGACATGCATTCAACATTCTTCGCAAAATGGTGTTTTTTTTCATTTGGATGGAGAGATGTTTGTTACATTTTGGAGGAAAATAATCAACAAATAAACTTCTCACAAATGCATGAACATAAATTGTTGAAGTTTGAATGGCAACTTTGGTCACAATCCAAAAAAAACTCATAGAAGATTTGTTCAAACAAACTAAGATTGAATTTGTTTTTGCTTCATAATGCTACCATAATGGTTTTTGCACACAACCTACCTCATATCAAGTGGAACTTTTTTCCCACCCATAAATTTCTTTATTGAACTAATGATCTAATGAAGATTGTTTATACAATTTAATTCATCTTGATTTGGGTAATTTATTTATTTATTTTTTAATGAACTATTTGCACTTTTTCTGAAAAACCTTCAAACTTTTTTCCCTCATGTTTCTTTTTTCCACATGTCGTTCAATTTACTTTAGTTTTTATTCAAATGATTTTCCTTTCATGAATTTTTGAACTAAATTTGATGTCAACTCATGTTCCTTTTGCTCGATCCATGTCCATCTTGTTATCTCGTTTTTTTTCTTTTGGTAAAGGAGTTGTTTCCTCCTCTCTTTTGGGATTTTCTTGATACATCAAAAAGGATTAGGAAGGAATGATAGTCACAAAGTATTTACCAAAAAAAAACACTTAAATAGAAAAAAAAATAGTAATGGTCCAAAATGCAATTAAAGATGATTTATAGAGCAAAAAAACAAGATTGCCATATAGGATGTAGGTGCAAGTGGAAAGGTTATTCATATACATACAACGTTTGGGGATAAATAAAGTAATCCATTCCAAAATTAGGAGGTCTTAAACTTTGTTCACACAATTTCCACATCCTAATTGAAGGTTAGAGGGAAAAAAATCAATGACCACCTCACAAACTAAAATTTGGCATTAGCACGAATTGTACATGAATGACAATAGATTCATTTGACCTCCAATGCTCAAATCCATCATAATTAAACATCTTGCAAATATGCAACTCATACATGGACATAATATGCATACATCACATTACTTCCCTATGTTCACATGTTCTATTGACCACATGGTATGTACATTGTAATATGAATATAGAACATATGCTTTGGTTGGGAGCATGCATCATATAAAAGAAATCATATTTTATGGCAATCTTCACCCAAATCCAACATGAAAGTGCGCCCAAAAGTTCAAAATTGGGAAATAACAACAACACAACACATGAATGAAACCAAGGTCACAAACCTTGTGTTACATCTTTTTAGCTCGAGGTGCAATCATATCATTCCCCTAAGATGCCCAATGGTATGTTATGCCTATTAGTCATTCTTTGAAAAATATAACTTTTTTTGGTTATTAAAAGATAAGCATTGTGCATGAACACAAGTGGGAAAGTAAAGGCTTTGCACATCCAACAAACATGCAATCAACTAAAGAGGCTATGCATGAGGCATGGATGGTGCCACCCAAAATTGCCCAACATATCCTTTCATGTTCAGGGTTGATTTGGTAAGCATGGATATCAACCTTATGTCATCGAAATATAGAGGGTTACAAGCCATGGTAACTTTAGCCTTTAGTGGGGGGTCTAAGGGATGAGAGAGCACATGCAACAATGTGGTATATTCTAGATTTCCTTACATACCTAGAGCTACACCAACCAAGACCTTAAACCTAAAAACCTGACCCAATTTTCCACCCTCTTTCCAAGTACATTACTCAGCATATGTTTCCACCTAGCCTCCCAAACACCTTCCCAATCTATAATGTGTGCCCAGGAGGAGGCATATTCACATTAGGTTTGTTTTTAATGTTAAGAAATGGCCCTTCACATGAGGGGGTTGTTTGCTGGGCTTGGGAACTCAGGCACATGTTTGTTGAATAATTAATTAATTAAATTTGAAGATTCCATTTTTAAAAAAAGAATATTCCAGAATATTTTGGAATATTCTTTATTTTCCTCCACAAAAAAATCTCTGGGGAAAAATAAATAAATAAATAAACAAAATTTTGGGGCATTTTTAAATAATACAGTTTGTGCTAAAGCTGCCAAGATACTATGGTGTTAAACTGCAAAATGTATGCACAATGAAAGAACTGCCCAAAAACCCATGGCCTTTTGTGGGCTGGTTCTTGCATGAGAATCGTGGGTTCTTTGAGTTTTGAAATAACTGGAACTAGAGGTTCTTTTCATTGAACGATCCAAATTTAACTAGCTAATTAATTAATTAATAATAAATGGGCATACAATTACCATGTGTCACCATATAAATGATTTTTAAAAATGAATGTGTGTCATCATCTCAATGATAGAAGCTTTGACAATCAAGATTATTATTTAAAAACATTGTTTGAAAACATAAAAAATTAGTTAAAATCACATGTGTTTTCAAACAATTCACCTAATCTTAAAACATGTGTCACACATCAATTAATTAAATTATAGATGCAAAAATAATTGCATAGTCGTAATTACATTAAATGTATACATATGAATGAATGTGTATATTTGTACCATATATACGTGTTACATACATATTGTCGCATGCAATTGAATGTCATGTGCAACTACACAAATTATAATTGCATGTGTCATCTGAAATTGAAAATCAATTTCAAATGATAATTGCAAAAACTCATTTTTCGACTAGTGCTCGAAGCAACAACCACACACACAAGGCAACTAGGACCAATAAAGCTCTTGCAAAAAAGTGAAAGAGGGAAATGCATAGATCAATCTTTGAAAAAAGCAATGAAAGCAATGGAAAGGGGAACAACCCCATCAAGGAAAAACATCTGGGTTATGGAGCATACCATTATCTTCCCTTATCATCTAAATGATCAAATGATGAACATGAAAATTGGGTCTAGGGGAGAGTGTTGATGGAGGAAGAGGATGTTGCCATAGCCAATTGGATGTAATGTATTGGCAATGTAAAAGATAGGAATTGTGCTCATAGGTGGACTAATAAAAGCATGTAGGGTAAAATGTGTACCAAAATGTCAATAGGCCATTCTTCATTTTTGGTAATAATTTTTGCATTGTATATGGCCATTAACTCTAGCTTTACTACTTAATAGCCTAAGGGATTTTGCTTCCGTCTCTTGGTTTATTGGCTCTGCTTTCAAGGGAGAGACAATGGGATGCACCAAGAACCATGCCAAAGTTTTGGTATCCCTAAATTCTAAGGTCATGTGGAGTCCACAATAGAAACATTTCCAGCATCACCAAATACTTATTGATATTTAATGTTAATTCTAGTTAGTAATAAATATTATTAATAAATGCTTGTGTAGTTGTATTATTATTATTATTATTATTATTATTAAATAATATTTTGTAATAACTATGATAACCTATAATGACTAATAATATCATAACTAGCTTAGCTTAAGGTACTTATAAGCTAACTACTATATCATACAAACCATTTACTATTTTTTATTATATGACCAAAGAAGATGGGATATATTTTGAAAAAAGTTTGAGGTCAAAATTTTGTTCATCTTGTTTCATTTCTTGTGTTTTTAAAAAAAGGTTATACTTAAAAATGAAAAATTTCAAAATAAAATAGGTTTTTAATAGGTTTTATTTACCAAAATTTGAATATTTTATATAAGTATATTTTCCAATTAAAAATTAAAAATGAAAAAATTATTGAAATTTTTTTTAAAAAATATTTAAAAAATTTATTTGTCAAATAAAATTTGCGAAAGCTTTAAATTGTTGATGAATAGCCACAATGTGTAAAATCTTGATTTTTTGAACACTTATGTAAATCATATGGTAATTTAACTTCTTAAGTAGTTTAGCCATGGTTAACTTAATCATAGTTAATTTAAGCATGATTAATTTAATCTCTTAATTAGTTTAACCATGATTAACTTAACTATGGTTAAATTAACCTCATTGTTAATTTAGCTAGAGTTAACGTAGTCATATTTATTTTAGTCATGATTAATTTTAATCTTCTAATTAGTTTTAGCCATGGTTAATTTCACTATGATTAAGTTAGCCTCCTTATTAATTTATCCCTAATTAATTTAGCTTTTTGGTTAGTTTAGCTATGATGAATTTAGCATCCTAGTTAATTTAGTCATGGTTAGTTTTGTTGAAGTTAGTTTGGCCATCCTTAATTTAGGCTTCTAATTAAATCAATCATTTTAATCATGATTAATTGAATCATGGTTAATTTATTGTTAAAATTAGTTTACACATGATTAATTTAGTTTAGGTTAGTTTAGGCATGGTTAGTTTTGTTTAAGTTTGTTTAATGATGATTAATTTAGTCTTTTAATTAGTTTAACCATGATTAGTTTAACTTAAGTTTAATCTTTGTTTAACTTTTGTTAGCCTAAGTTTAACTTTAGTTAATATGGGTTTAACCTTAATATTAGATGTATAATATTGCTATACATAACCTAAATAGATATATTGAATATATTGATTTTTGTAAGTATTAATTTAAACCATTATGTTTATCACACATGTCCATTTTGTACATATTTAGTTGCATGTTAATTACACACAATCTTATGGCCCAAAATTTATACACTATCAATTGTATAATTGCAAGCATGATTGATTTAATTTACAATCTTAAATACAGAAAATTTCTATTAATGAAGCTAAACATTTTCCTTTTTTTGTTGCTAGTTGTTATGGCACATCACTTCTTTGTCTATGAGGGATGTTTGGAATCATGCCTATCCCTTACCTCTTGGCTCAAGCCTCTAACAAATAAAAGATGTTTTTTGGCCCTATAAGGGGTACAACCTTGTGCCTCATGTGATTAGACCAAGATTGCAAAAAATATGCTAGATTACAATTACACAAAACATGTGATTCTAATATGATCAAATTGCAGTGCTGTTCAAAATCCTCATGTACTAAGTTAAGATCATTTGTTGTTGTGCAAGTTGTTGGAATGTATTTCAAAGTTTGCAAAATTGCAACCCTTTGAAACCTCCCTCTTTTTGAACATGATGCCCTAGAGCTTGAAATTGTTGAGTTTTGTATCTAATGATTGAACAAGAACTTATTGTATTTGATATTTTAAAGATTGCAATTCCTAGCTCTTCTCTAACTTTCTTCTCATCTTTTGGTTTGTCAATTACTTGTGAATTTATTAAGTGCAAGTCTTCTATACCTTTTACCTCAACATTAAAATCTAGCTTTAATTCCTTTATAACTTTTACCTTGACTTTGAAATCAAAATCTGATTCTAGTTCCTTTCCAATAGAAACCTTGACCTTGATTAGTGCTTCTTGATCTTGTATACTTGCTTTCAAAACTATTGCACTTGGAATTGTAATCTTGAAAAAACTTGGACCTCATTGTCAACTTCTTTATTACTTTAAACATGATATAAAATTTGAAATTATGAATTGTAGAAGGAGATTTGAATTGTATTTTGAATATTTGCTATCTAATTTTTGGTAGGACATTAATGTTTCAAAACTTGGGAAGAATTTGTACTTTGTGTCCTATAGGGTGCCCATAAATGTCCCAATCCTTAAGATTTGTAGTTTGTTGCTTTGTTTAATAGTTCAACCTTAACACACAATTCTAATGTTTTTGTTTGTATGTTTAGATCTCCTTGTTTAATTAAACACTCCAACCCTCTTCACCAAACATTAATCCTCCTTGAGTGCTCACGTTACAAGGTTCTTGACTCTTTCATTGTCTCTTCAACAACCTCCAGAAAAAAAACAAGAACAACCTTTTTGGGTGTTCATTTCCTCACACATTGTTGACTCTTAAATGGTCATATGTAACAACAAACAAACACAAGGATGACTGAATTTTTTTCAAAATCAAATAAATTTACACCCAAAACTGGACACAAAAAAAACCATTTCAACTATCCTCGGTCAAAATACTAAGCGATTACTTTTTGAATACAGGTGTTTGCCTTTGAGCATTTGGGTGCATGGTGTCTAGATATCAAGTTTGCAGTGTTTGGATGTTGGGCCTGCACGATGGGGTGTTTGGTGGTAGGCCCATGAACGGTGTTGGGTGTCTCTGCCTACTGCAAATCAGATGCATCATGATGGGGTTTCGAAGCCATCATAGTCAGAAGAAAAGCACTTCAGACTGTGGATTAATGCTCATTGAATAAGAACACAAAGCTAAACAATTGTATATTGGTGGAAAAGACTTGACTAGGCAGTTGGGGTTTCTATAATGCAAAATCATTATTACTATGATAAGCTCCATATGACCCAGCACCCACTAGGCCATCATCCACAAAAATCCCATTCCCAAGTGAATTAGGATGATCATCCCTAACTCATGGGCTCACTCTTTGTTGGGCAGACTATTGCATTGGATCCAACTTTTGAAAGTTTTACCTTATTAGAACCTATTTCACATTCGTCGAACTGGTTTCTTTGGTGAAAGTGTTTAGATTGTTTAGATTGGAATGGATTTTTTTGCTGTTAAAGAGTGTGGACACAGTAGGTAGATGTACAACATCTGATCTATTGGCAGGGCCAGTGTGTTTGTGATGCCTTGTTCCACTCAAACCTACCATGCCCTCCCCACCCAAAACGAGCCCTTTATATCTCTGCATGTGTGTGTGTGTGTGCGCGTGCACGCGCGACAACACAAAATTCATCAACTACAAATCATAGTTGATGTTGTTTGTCATTGTGTGCTCCCTAGTCAGTTCCTGCCCAACAACCCAAGCACCGAGTTGTGTGTCAGCTACAAAAAATCAAGAGCTAACTGCAAATCATAAATTGATGTTATTATTGTACTTCCTATCCAAAATTCAAATAATAAGAGATACATATGTGTGTGTGTGTGTGTCTCTGTGTGTCTCACATGCACAAATACCATCATATACAAATCATAGTTGATGTTATAACTTATTATTAATACTTTGGAGTCTTCTCTACTCAAAATGAGCATGTATGTTCACTTACACAAATTCAACCCCTACACAATCATAGAGCAACTATGATCATTCACAAAGTACCTTTGTTTTTGTTTCACCCATGACAAAAGGGAAAATTGTCATCCCAGGAATGGTTTCAAACCTAATTAATTATGTTGAGCTGACACAATGATGATAAATCAGCAAACAGGTTTAACTTACTAATTGGTGGTGGTTTGGGTTGTTGGAAGTTGTGATTAGGTGTTTTGGGTTGGTGATACAAACACAAGATACTACCAATAACAAGATGTGTTTGATTAAGTGTTTGGTGGAGTCCGGATGCTTGTGATTAGGGTAACTGAGCTGCTAACAATTAACATGTGTTTAATAATAATCTGTGAATTAGTTAGCTGGTGGGTTTGGGTATTGTGATTATCCAGTGCTGGCTTGCTAAAGAAATGTATCTATGAAGCAAGGCAGTTTTGTTTTGTTTTGTTTGTCTCATTGAGATCTCCCTCCCAAATCATCATGGCATTTCATGCCAATCTCTTCTTGTCTTTGGAAATGCTCTTGATGTGTAGGGTGCACCGACGACTTGGTTTGAAATTGTTTGGAGCTCCAGTGTGGAAGCTATTGATTATTGAATCATTTCCTCCATGAAAGTTAAATAAAATGAAAACTGAAAAACTGCATTGGAATTTGGGGGGCTTTCTTGGTGTTGTTGGAAAGCCGTCAGTGAGTTAGATTTAATAAATTTTATTTCATAAATTTCAGAGATAAGCTGTGGAAGATATTGATTTTTGGGTGGATTTTGTTGGTGAAAATTCAATCAAATTGCACAAAATTGTGTTTGGAAGGAAAAATTAGTTGAGCCCTCAATGTGTTCACATTGGCAAATTAAAAAAAAAATTCAGACCTGAAAATGTGAAAAAAAATAAAGAATGTGTTCACACTTGAGCCAATAACACAGGCTACACTAGTGTGTTTAACCACAAATATTGGTGTTTGTTAATTTGGTAATGGGTAATTTGGGCCATGGGGTTGTGATTTGATGCCCAATAAGATGTGTTGATTAGGTGGTGGGTTGGGGGTTGTGATTAACTATTACTATAGTGCCTTGGTGGCTTCATCACAAATTATATATTTTTTTTAACGTCAAAATTTTCAAAAAAATAATTTTCAAAGAGAAAACTCTTGTGAAAAAAATGAAGAATGTTTTGAAATAATATTTTTTTGAAATGGAAATTTCAAAAAATTAAGTAATTATTCAATAGACATGTCTTGAAGGTGCCAAGGGACTATGGTAATAAAATGTGTTCAACCATAAAAGACTAGTATGACAATTGGCTTGTGCCATTAGCTGAAGTGTGAACTTGTTACTAGACTAATTTATTTTGAATTTTGAATTTTGATTGAATTTTCAATGACAAAAATTACTCCAAATTCTATATCTCCACCTACATATATTGTAGGTCTAAATATATGAAATCACCTCCATCAAAATTTACTCCATTAAACACTTTCCAACAATACCAAAAGTGCACCCAATTTCTTTCATTTTAAAAGTTTGAATTTAATTTAATTCTCAATCAGAAATTGTTCAATATCCAACAATTCTTGCACCCCATGGTGTCGCAACCAAACAAACTATTTATCCTTTAATGAATGGATGTTGATTACATGGTGAGTTTAGGGTTTTGATTGGGTGCTAAATGGGTTTAAGATTTTATGTTTATGTCATAAAACTGATAAGTGAGCAAGGAATTAAATACTAAGTACTTAATTTGTAGGTCCAATAATTTGATCAGAAAAGTATATATTATGTACATACAGGAATCTTCAAAGTTCATATTCGTTGTTTTTTGAATTTTATCTATATATAGAAAAGAGTTATATTATTATAGTATTAGTGTATTAATGTACAAAGGTTGTTGAGGAGTCTTGTGTGCAGAATTTAATGAGAAAATTATGTGTGTTGTAACTAGGCTATCCAGTTGTAATTTAATTTATCAAACATTTTTTGATTGCAAAAGACAAATTATAATAGACATAGTTTTGTCATAGTGCAATGACATAGTTGAATTTGGTGGTATGATTTTTCTCTCTCTTTTTAAACGAATAAATTCAGTTAGTATTTAGATGTGTAATAAGGTTTGGTAAGGTTGTGAGAATTTTAGAAGATGAATGAAAATAGTAGAAAGAGATCATTATTTACAATGTCCAGCAAAATAGGGTTGTGTGTAGTACTGAAGATTGTTTTTTCAGGAATGAGATTGTTGGATTCGATGGTCTGAACAATTTCTCTTAGTTATCTTGTGTGTACTAACAGTTCGATAAATTTTTTCGTAAACACCAAAACCCTGAGTTTGGTCCAAGACCGGGTGAGGCTAAAGGAAAAAAGACTGCAAAAAAGTACATTAGCCTTCAAGGGGTGAGGATGAAACTCAGAAATGCAACATTTTTTTGTGGTAAGCTGAAAGTTTCATCCTGTCTTGAAACCCCCTCCCCTCTTTCATTTTTCATGAGCGCCTCCACTGTTTCTTGCATATATTTTCACTGCTCCTACCTGCACAACTACTATAATTACTCTCAAACCTTGTGCATTAAATGCTGAGTTTCAACATTTCGTACCCAAGTTTAATAAAACCTCCTTACTTTGAGGACCTCACTCAAAGAGGGGATAGGCGGGTGACAGGAGGCCCAAAGACAAGGTGACCTTAAGGAAAACTCTAATATGCAATAGCCATTTACAAATATGGTACTTTGTTTTTTTTTGTTTTCCTGTCTTATATTTGTCTCAATCTCTCTTCTCTTGTGGGAGTTGGAACTTGGGAACACAATGCCCAAAACACATAACTCTCTCATTTACCTTTCTGTACCACACTCTGAAGATCATGCCAAAATTCCCTTTTTTTTGGGGGGGAGGGTTTATTACTACTACTGCAACCAGATGTTTTTTTTTTCCCACTTGTTTTTGCTTTGTACATGACAGAAAGGAGAGTTGATTGAGCAGAAAAGAGGCAGCCAGGAGAGAGACAGAGAGACAGAGAGAGAGGAGACAGATCTGTAGCCAATACTCAAACTGCAAAAAAATTTGCAAGCTGCACAAGTTTTGGGTTTTTCTGATGGCAGAGACAATAGGGTAGGTGTTTTGCATTTTGTTTCTGTCAGGAGGCCACTCTGCAGCAACAAAAGCAGTAGCAGAAAGCTACAAACACTCAGCTTGCTGAAAGACCTTCTGATGAGCTTTCTCTAATCAGTTGTTACTTCTGTCTGTAGCATTCTCTCCAAAGATTATTGGTGTTTTGAAAACTAGACTTGTTCATCATGGATCAGCTCATAGATCATTTGTGGGAGCTTGTTGTAGAGGAGCAGCAGCTGGAGGAGCTGGAGAAGAAGGACCAAGAGTTGTTGGGAGGATTTGGGCAGAGGAGCTGGAGGAGGAGAAAGAGTTGTTTGGAGGATTGGGTCAGAGAAAGTGTTGGGGATATATGAAGAACATGAGGAGATTTTCTGCAACAACAAAACGCAAATGCAGCTCAACTCAACTTGGTTGTTGTTGTTGTTGTTGTCAGAAGATGGCAAGAGATGATCAGTAGTTAGTAGTAGTAGTAGTAGTAGTTTACATTCTCATGTTGTCCTGCAGGACTCTCTGCAAACAAAATCTTGTTGGCGCAAAGTACTTAGAGCTGCTGCAAAGATTTTCGTAAGCTTGCTACAAAGATTTTGAGCTAGCTGGATGGAGCAGCTGCTTCTGATGAGCTTAGTTCGTTTCTGCAAGGACCCATTTTGTGGAATGAAGAATCTATGAAAGTGTTGGGGTCGAGAGGAGGAGAAGATGAAAGGTTTTTTCAGGGAGGATTTGGGTCCTCCTTTGATCTCCACTGTTCTTCAAAGAGAATGGCCAAGACCCACAAGAAGCAGAAGCAGAAGAAGAAGAGGCAAGCAGCAGCAGGGTCATGATGTTTTCAGCAGCTGGAATGAGAACTGGGAGATATGGAGAAGTTCAGGAAGAACAGCAGCAACAACATTGGTGATGCTGCAGCTGCTGGCTTTGGTGGTTGTAGCAATGGTGATGGGAGGAGCAAGAGCTGAGGTTTACATTGTGTTGATGGAAGGAGATGCAGTTGCTCACTACAAAGGTGGAGTTCTAGGCCTTGCTGCAACTGCACATTTCTTCTCAAAACAAGGAAGATCTGAATATCACAGGTACAAACCTACACTGCTCAAAACCTTGCACAAAACTACTGCTGCAGCAAAAACCTTGCACAAAAACTGCAATAGAATTTCTGGCAAAAGGGTATTGGATGTTTCTGTGTTTTTTGTCACGGATATTGGGAGATTTTGAAGATCTGCACTTTTTGTGTGTTGCTCTTTTGAGCAGATTGGAACAGAACAAGGATGCGGTCCTTGCATACAAGGCACATTTGAGCTTGCAACATGATAAGATATTGCAAACAACATTTCCGAACGAATCTTACAACAAACTTTACAGCTATCATCATCTCATCAATGGCTTCGCTGTACAAATGTCTACAGAACAGGTAAGAAGCTGCCACCACTGCTGGCTTCCATGATGTTGTAACCTATCCCTCTTCCCAAGTTCCTTTCTCATGATCATTTCTCATGCAAATTCTCTTACTGCTGGAAATCAAATTCAGTTCTCATTAACAATTTTAGGTATGGTTTTGTGTGATGAGATAGATGTACATGGAAAACAAAAGAAAAAATAAAATTGGGTGTGTTCACATATGCAACATTTGACATGTTGATGGTTGCTGTTGTTTGTTTATTGGTTGATTTCTAAAAAAAGGCACAAGTGCTTGAAAGGGCATTGGGTGTAATGCGAGTGGAGATGAACTGGAAAGTGTCAAAGCTTACAACCTACACTCCAGATTTTCTGGGACTACCCAACGGAATTTGGTCACAGGAAGGTGGAATTACAAATGCTGGAGAAGATGTTGTGATTGGCATGATCGATACAGGGATTGATCCTACACATCCCAGCTTCTCATCTGTGGGTTCAAAGCCATATGGTAATGTCAGTCACTACACAGGGATTTGTGAAGTTGCTCCTGAGTTTCCTCAGGGCTCGTGTAATGGCAAAATCATTGGTGCTCAACATTTTGCTGCAGCTGCCATTGCAGAGGGAGCTTTTAATGCTTCTGTTCAATTTGCATCTCCCTTGGATGGAGATGGACATGGCTGGTTAGTCTCTTGTTCTTTTCTCTTGTTCTCTTCTCCATTTCTCCAAATCAAATACAGTACCATTACAAACATTTGCAATAAAAAATCCTTCTATTTGACTTTCAACCACAAACATGGTGATTTCTCAACTAAGCTTTGTTCATCCTGTGTGCATGCATGTTTCTACTGCAATGGGTAGCCACACATCAGCAACAGCAGCTGGAAACTATGGAGTACCAGTTGTGGTGAATGGCTATTTCTATGGGAATGCAAGTGGCATGGCTCCTCGAGCACGGTAAGCAATACCCAAAGAATTTTTTTGGGATTTTTTTTGAAGCAAATCCTTTGCCTTGGTCCTTTGGAAAAAAACCTTTAAATTTAAGAAGAAAAGCAGCAAAGTTAGCTTCCTGTGATCATCTCTCTCTCTCTCTCTCTTCAGGGTCCATGATATCAAGGTCTTCACATTCTTCCTGCCGAGCATGAATGCTTCTAGAAAATAATATAATTTCTTAAATTTTACGTACTACATGCAGAAACTGGCGTAAGTGTATTTACACCAATACTATCCAGCAATTCCAACCAAGTTTTTTTTTGTTCGGTTTTTTTCTGGGCCAGATACAAATACATGGCTACTAGATAAATGGGCCCCATGAAACTTCCCAAGTCTGAAATCGACACAACCCAAGCTGGACAAAGCAAGTTAGTGTTTGTGTTTAGAAGAGCTGAGAAGTGTTGCGGGAATTTTCAGGATTGCAGTCTACAAAGCTCTCTACAGGTTTATTGGGGGCTACATTGCAGATGTGGTGGCGGCAGTTGATCAGGTGTCATAGATTTTTCTTTGACCTAACTTTTATTTCTTTACAGATTTTGATCATTCAATTTTTTCCTCTCTGGAAAGAATCTAGTATTTATTACCTATTCAATCAATCAATCAATCAAAAGACTTTTTTTTTAAAAAATTTTAATTTTTTTTTTTGGTGGGTATTGATTTTAGTTGTTGCTTTGCAAAACAGGCAGTTGCAGATGGTGTGGACATACTTTCACTTTCACTGGGACCCAATACCCCCTCTGGATACTCAAATGTCACCTTCCTGAATGTCTTTGATATAGCCCTTCTCTCAGCAGTCAAGTCAGACGTGTTGGTGGTTCAAGCTGTTGGCAATGGTGGGCCAAACCCAAAGACTGTGCTCTCTTTTAGTCCTTGGATTCTGTCTGTGGCTGCTGGTGTGGACGATCGCTCTTATCCCCACTATGTCACGCTTGCAAACAACATGAGCTTTTCAGGAATGGGCTTGGCACGTAAGTGACACTTCTTTTGTGTGTTTTCTTTTCTTTTTGGTTTCTTGCATCATCAAAATGATATGAAGCAATTTACACCTTGCAATGGAAAGGAATAGAAAAGGACTAATGGGTTGATGCGGCAGATCAGGATTGTTTACTTAGTCCTTTTTTTGAATTGCTATTATTATTTATTGTGTTGGTTACATTGCTTGAAATGTGCTTGAAAGCACTGGTAAAATAAGCATTCACAGTTTTATTGTGTGGTTCATTACATTGAGAATGCCCCCATCTTGGTGTTCATGGTGTGGCAGCCTCAACTCCTGGAGAAGGGTTTCAAACACTGGTGTGGGCAGATGATGCAGCTCTGGGTCTCACAAACCCTTTGTCTAGCCCGAGCGATTGTCAAGACCCAACTATCTTGGATGGGAGTTTGCTCCAGGGCAAGATACTGATCTGCACCTACTCCTTCGACTTTGCATTTGGTTCAGCTTCTTTGCAGCAAGTCGTAGGAACTGTGCAGACATTGGGTGCAGTGGGATTTATCATGGTGGTGCAATCTGATCTTGGACCCAACAAATTGGACCCCATTCCATTTGTAGTGCCAGCTATTGTCCTCACTTCTCTTCAGGATTCACAGGTACTTGATTTTTAACACCACTCTTTTCTTTTCTCTTGCGCTCTCTCTTTCTCTCTCCCTAAAACCCTAAACCCCCAGCATTGCATGGAATTAACACTGCTGGCAATCTGAGCTTTACTGCAGTTGATGCTTGATTTATATATGTTTGTTTGTCTGAGACAGAGTCTGATGAACTACTACAACAACTTCACAAGCAGAGATAGTTCAGGAAATGTTCTGAAATATGGTGCAGCAGCGAGAATCAACAGTGGACAGGTAGCACAGTACAGTGGACAATGCCAACAAGTTGCACTCTTTTCATCAAGAGGACCTGATGTCGAAGACTCGAGCTATGATGAAGCAGATGTGCTTAAACCAAATGTCATGGTACCTGGTTACCAGATCTGGGCTGCCTGGACTCCAATTGGTATTGATGAACCTGGTTTCCAAGGTAAGGCTAATTTGCATACAAAATCCATCTGCAGTAGCAGTGCTCATCACAGCCTCAGGGTTTGTTTGAAGCTCATATTCAGGTTGTGATTTGTGATGATCACTAGTGAACACTTGTGTGCACAGGTGAGAATTTTGCAATGATATCTGGAACCAGTATGGCGACACCACATGCAGCAGGCATTGCAGCATTGTTGGTGGAAGCACACCCAGATTGGAGTCCCGCAGCTCTTGCTTCTGCAATGATGACAACTGCCAATACTGTAGATCATCAAGGTCTACCCCTCCAAGCACAGCAGCTTTCTGGTCTAGGATCTCTTGTTCTAAATACAGCCACCCCATTTGATTTTGGAAGTGGGGCAGTGAATCCAACAGCTGCTCTAGATCCAGGACTCATCTTTGATGCAGGTCAGCTTCCTCTTTTGTGCTTGCTTGTTCCAAATCAATCTGTCACATATGGGTTTAGGCTTTAGGCTTCAACTAAAACTCTAAACCCTAAACCCTAAACCTATTTGCTTATATCTTCAACTGTAATTGACAAAATTCCTCTTCTTCTTCTTTGTCAGGGCATGATGATTACATCAATTTTCTGTGCTCAGTACAAGGAGTGAGTGCTCTAGCAGTGTACAATACAACAGGGGGAATCTGCTCAGAAGCCCTGCCAGGAGCAAAACCGACAGATCTCAACTTGCCTTCCATAACCATTGCTGATCTGTTGGGCACACGGATTGTTCCTCGCACGGTGACAAATGTTGCCAATGAATCAGAGATGTATGAATTGACTTGGACGAATCCAGGCAATGTGTCTTTAAGTATCGTTCCTTTGACATTTACAGTCGATCCAATGCAATCACAAAACTTGACATTTACCTTGAGTGCTACATACACAACGGATATCACAACGTTTGGAGAGGTTTTGCTGACAGGAAGTTTAGGACATATTGTTCACATACCCATCTCTGTAATGAACAAAACAGTAGGAGTATGATGTCTAGAAGATCCCTTGACATGGTGGCAGAGGTGTGAAGTCTCAATTCTGTTGTTAACAACAGCAGTAGCAGATTTCAGTTTCTTCCTGACATGTGAAAGGGTAATTTTTTTGGGTCCAAGTTTTTTGTAGCAGAACATACATCTTTTACAAGTAGCAACACAGGGGTTTAAGGTTTAGGGTTTATTAGCTTGAGAGGATGATCAAACCTAGGGCTTCTTTGTGGTTTGGGAAATGTTTCAGAATGCAGCAATCAAAAATTGTGTGTTCAGATTGAGCCTCAACTTGCAGCCAGCAGTTTTAGTGTCTGTGCAGAAAATGAAAGATTCTGAACTTTGCTAGGCCATCTCCTCCATTTTTTGAGTATCTAGAATTCCCCATTCCTGGACATTGTAAGAGATCTATTATAAATGCAAATATATTACCAAGAAAGAGCTTCTGTAACATCATGAAGTTATATGATTTTTTAAGAAAGCGATCATAACTTGTAACCCAATTTTGAAATATAATTTAAACAAATATAACGTAAAAAATACCTTGTTTTTACAAGAGTGTTTAGCTTTCTTGAAGATTCTATAACCAAAGTCCATTCCTATCTATCTTTTCCAAAAAAATTTAGTCAAACTATGCATTTTTGTAAGTTAGATTGGGTTTATTTAATGGAAACATATCTTAGGCTTTTGCAAACCTTTTTTTTCACTTTCTCATATTGGCATGCGCATTGAAAAATGCATGGCCAAAAGCAAGTGCCTTGGAAACTTTACTCCATATCAAGGACTTCACAATTCATCAAATATTGTTGAAGAGTTGTTATGGCATTCAAATTTGCACTTTCATTCTTCACATATGCAATAATTTTCATTATTAAATCATATTGATCTAACAATTTAGTTAGGTTTCTTGTCGAGGCCTAACTTGTGGTTTCATTTGTCTTAAACAATCCTACTATAATATGTTGAGGTTGTCAATTTTCACTCAAAGTTAATCACCAAGGCAAAAACATCATGTGCTCCTTCTGACATACACAAGTCAAAACTAGTTGTTGCATAATACCAATGTTTCAATTTAGGTAAGAGATACTATCATTTTGTCTTCTCCACCAAATAAAGCAAAACCTTTTGTGAAAACAATTTTCTTAATGAAAACACAATTCTTGGACATAAATGCATTACAAGATGTTTCAAACCGAATTTTTTCAACAAATTGAATAGGGAGATGATTTTTGATAACCAAAAGGGCAAGGTCTTGCATAAATTATTTTGTTGCACATATTTTTTGAATGAATTTTTTGCAACAAAAAATTCTAATATTTTAGAGCTAGACACATTAGGTCTTTTTTTGCAAGTTGTCTTTCCAATACAACTCTTAATAGAAAGTTTAGTTTTTCCTCAAATGTTTTTGCAAGCACATCATCATTTGCATCCACATGTTTTTTTAGAGTTAATATACCATTTTAAAAATATTTTATAACTCCTCTCCTTTCTTTTGTTCTTGGATTAAAAAGGACAAGGTTAGCATAACAAATCATACAATGCATGAGTTAAGGTATTTTTCCATCAACAATGTTATTGTCAATTATAATATAAAATGACCAATGGGTGGAATCATACTAACATGTACCATTAGCATTCATAACCATTGTTTAATTTTTTGAATTTTGGATGTAAAATTATATATATATATATAAAATACATTATGTACATATCATAAAAATTTGAAATTAATCTAATCATAAAAAAATTCAAAATTAAGACTTTTAAGGACTTGTAACCATTGTTTAAAAATAGTTTTAGCACTAAAAGCAAAATTTGAAAAAACATTATGGCATATTTTGAGATTTTAAAAATATACACCTTAACATACTAATATCAATAAAAACTTATATATATATATAAGGACATATTAAAAAGATTTTAATAATACTCTCTAAAAAAATAATGAAAAAGTAGTGGTCCAAGGGGGCATGTGTGGCTCCTATAGCATGGTTGGACCCCAACACAATGCATTCCTATCATGAACTTTCCATTTTTGTCTTTGGACATGCAATTTTTGTAAATTTAATTAATTAATTTTTTCTTCACTTTCAATGGCACTAGACTATATTTGTAGATTTATATCTTTTTGCATAATTTATGTTAAAGATTCCTTTCCATACAAACTTGATTAGGGAAAATTATCCCGAAATTCATTTTCAATTATTGTTTCATTTTCATTTGTCCTTGAAAATACCATTTTATAACAATTTTCAAAAGTGGTGTGATTATAATGGAGAAGACAAAACAAAAAAAATTGTGAATCATAAAATGGGTTAAATGTTTTAGGGTTTTTAAGGTTTAGTTTCTAAATAAAAATCAGCTAAACATTTATAAACATCCAGAATCATTTACACCTAAGTATTTATAAGCAATTACAAGAGAGAGCACTTCTAAGCATAGAAAAAATATAAAACATAAAAGAGTAAAAACTTGTTTTTTCCCAAGCTTTTCAAAAAATTCCTACAAAAATAAATTTTAAAAATTACTAAAATAACTTGTAAAATAACCCAAAAAAAAAAGAAATTAATTTGGAAAGAAAAACCAATAGAAAAAAATTGAAAAAGGAAATAAAACTTACTACTTCCATTAGTTTGGAGCTTGTTGCCTCCAAGCTTCCTCTAGACTTGTAGCCTCATTGTTCCAACACCCCAAGCCCCTTGCCCCAAGTCTGAAAACTTGAAAAAAAGAGGGTGGGGGGGGGGGGGGCGGGGGGGGATTATAAATTGGGGCAAGAAAAAAATAAGGCACAAGGTGAAAATAAAAAAAAAAGAAA
>Ga0116229_10002279_pt1 | contig 30924 bp, 31 predicted proteins | sample S1TSphgellanicum_3_FD_87313 | JGI IMG/M metagenome (GOLD analysis project Ga0116229, IMG submission 87313) | Host-associated microbial communities from peat moss isolated from Minnesota, USA - S1T2_Fc - Sphagnum magellanicum MG | ecosystem: Host-associated > Plants > Peat moss > Unclassified...
ACACTGTATGGCGGGATGTCAACCAAACTGCGTTTGCTACGCATTCCGTTATGCAAGCGCCCGCTACTCACTTAAGTAGCTGATATTCCAGCATTCTTGCTACGGTCATAGACCGCCGCTACATTAATGACTCCACACAAAGCGCCAGGGCTTGAGCGCCCAGACGCCGGCATAATTCACGCCGATGCGCGGGGTGCGTTTCACTTCGCGGGCGGGCACCTTCACCCCACGATCCTCGATCCAGATTGATTCGCTGAGGAGCAGATCGTGACGGTTATGGTGCATCTCGATGCCAAGCGCGGCGCAGACGCGTCCAGGACCGCTCGCCCAATCCTTTTCCGCCACGCCTTTCCGGCGCTTCCGCACCAAGTCGTGGCCCGCCGTGATTCGCACCGCCCGCACCAGCACGGCCACGGGTAAATCCTGCGGGCCCGTGACGATATTGAAAAGCCGGTGCATCCCGTAGCAGAAATAGACGTAGGCCATGCCGCCGGGCGCGAACATGATTTCCGTCCGCGCCGTGCGCCGGTTTCCGTAGGCGTGACTGGCTTTGTCCTTGGGACCGCCGTAGGCCTTCGTCTCGACGATCATCCCTTCCGCATAGCCATCCGCCGCTTGAACGCAGAGAAATTTCCCCAGGAAGAAGCGCGCGATGCGGGTGGGGCTTGGGTCGGCGTAGTCCTCGCGCGTGAGTTTTCTGGCTGAAGACATGACATTTTTTAACAGGAAAACATGAAAACAGAAAATACATGAAGAAGACAAAGGTGCTCGTTAAGAAAATCCTTTCCTGTATTTTCATGATTTCATGTTTTCCTGTTAAAAGCTTTTCGCTTTTTTCAGTCGTTAATTTTGTGCATCCAGTCTAAAAAGTTCGTCCCCCTATGCCCTCTCCCACGCACGCCATCTGGCCCACCCTGCCTCCTCAACTCGCCAACGACATCCTTCTCTCCGTCCAGAAAGGCAACAAAAAGCTCTATCGCACTGCCGTGGAAGTCATGGCGCCGCGCATGGGCATGCGCGTGCCAACACTCCTCGAAACGCCGAAGACCCAGCGCCATGCCACTTGGATTCAAATCCTCTCCCGGCCCGAAATGGAAGTCCTCAGCTTCAACCTCCTCTCCACCTGGCTCATTGAAAACCAGCGGCCCATGCTCTGCGCCTGGCTCGACGCCCTCGGCATCGAGCACGGCGAGAACGGATGTGCGGACAACTTCCCTCCGCAGCCCGATGAGGCGCTGCTCAAGAAGGGCGTCGACGTTCTGCTCGAAAAGTTCGATCCGCAGATCGTTGGCGTTTACTTGCGCACCTTCAACCAGATCGATGAGACGCAGTGGCTCGCCTTGGACGAAATTTTACGCACGGACAAGCGCCTTCAAGCCAAGCCCGAAACCGTTGCCAGCGCTTAAGTTAATATTGAGCATTTGACGGACGCCTGCCTGCCTTTACGCTTATTAGTTCAACCCTTAACCAGAAAATCCTATGGCTCATAAATACCCCAATAAACAAGATGCTCTCCTCGCCAAAGTGAAGGGCAAGACCGGCAAAATCTCCGACAAAACCCACGAAGAGCACCTGAAGCTCTACACCGGCTACGTCAACAAATCGAACGCGCTGCTCGAAGCTGCGGAAGCGCTCGGCACGCCGGACCCCACCGACGCCAAGGTCGCCAACCAGATCTCGTCGAAGCTCCGCGATATCAAGGTCGATCTCACCTTCGCCCTGGGCGGCCTGAAGAATCACGAGCTCTACTTCAGCATCCTCGGCGGCGACGGCAAAGTCAGCGGCAAGTTCGCCGAACTGGTCGATCGCGACTTCGGCTCCTTCGATAATTACAAGAAGGACCTGAAGGCTACCGGCATCGCGGCCCGCGGTTGGGCGTGGACCGGCATCGATCACGAGACCGGCAAGTTGTTCAACTACATCGGCGACGCGCAGAACACCTACCCGATTTGGGGCGTCACCCCGGTGCTCGGTCTGGATGTTTACGAGCACGCCTATTACGCCGACTTCTTCACGGCCCGCGCCGGGTACATCGACGAATTCCTGAATCACGTCGATTACAGCGCCGTCAACGCGCTCCTGCCGAAGTCGTAAATCGATTCGCCGACTCTGCTAGCCGGGACAACTTGTTGTCCCGGCTACCATAAATGTCGGCGGCCATAGACCGCCGCTACAGACTGACGGCTACCCTTTGGTCGTTCCACCGGCCGCCAGTTTTTTCACCACGTCGACGGGATGATGCGGCAATCCGGAAAGGGCCAGAATCGCGGCACCGAGAATCGTGCCGGTGATGGGAAAGGGAAGTCCGACCATAAAGGCGCCCAGGAACGCCTTGCCGAGCGCGGCCGGCATCGCGTCCTTGGTCCACTTCAGTTGGACGGCGAGGACGAGGGGAAAGCTGGCGAGAAAACCCACCACGCACATCAGGGGCAGAGAAAGAAAACCGGTCACGAAGTCGGTGCCAAAAATAAACCAATCAAGTGCGAGAATGATGACGCCGCTGGCGGGATGATAAAAGGTGCGCAGGCCCTCGAAGGGAACGGGGTGGCTGTTTTCCGGTGGCGGCGGAGCTTGCTGGTAAGTGTCCTTCGGCAAAGGCGGCAAAACATCGACCGGGACAGACTGGGTTTCAGAGGAACCAGCGTTCATGGGTTTAACATAGCATATTCAGGAGGAACTGCCTACCAGCCATGAGTTGGCCGTAGCAAGCAGCACAAGCAACAGGGACAGTAGTTCAAAGCCGACCGTGATGATCCCAATGCGAGCTAGATGGGGCAGACTCCTCACACAAGCAGCCGACGTAAGACAAAGCATGATCAAACAAACAAACGCCAAGGGATAGAAGGCCGGGGTAAAATCGGTGAATTCAGCCAGCCGCCTACTGATTCCAAGCATGCAAAGAACTGGCAAGATGATTGTCCCTGTCCAAAATATCCAGAAAATTACCCGCAAAAGAATCCGGGCTGACTGAGGAGCGCTCGCTTCCATCAGGGGAAAATAGTTAGAGAACCTTCGACAGCGCCGAGACTAGCTCGGCTTGCTCAGGAGGACGGCTGCATTATTTCATCGTGCCCGGATGCTCGATGTCCTGCAGGTGCAGGTCGAGCGCGCGGACGGAGCTTTGGATTTCAACCAGCGAAATGATGAGCGAAGCGATCATGAGAATGAGGCCAATGCTGAAAACAATCTCAGCCGGGATGAGCAGGCCACAAAAGAGAAGAAACATGCAAATGGTGCACAAGAGAAGGCTCAATACGCCGCAAAACTGCATGTTGCGGACGAGCCGGATACGCCAGCGCAAATTCTGAATCTGACCCAGTAAATGGGGCGTTGGCGCGGCCTTATGCTCGGCGTGCAGCCTACGGATGACAGCGGAGATGGCGACGAAGCGATTCGTGTAGGCCAGCAGCAAAAGCGAGACAGCCGGAAACAAAACAGCGGGGGTGGTCAGGTTGATTTCCATGAGGGTTTTTATGGGTGAGTTGCGCTGGCGTAGGGCGCCCGGCGCACGCGAATGAGGAAAGGGGCTTCCACGGCGTTGGGGTCAAACAACTCCGAAATGGACGTGGAACGATATTCCCTTTCCTCGTGGGCCTTGAGAGTCAAAGTGATCCAGCTTCCGGCGTTCAACGGGTTTCCTTCCGAATCCTTGTAAATCGTCTGCACCTGCAGGTTGAGCGAGCGCGCCGTTTTATTCTTCAGGCCCGCAAAAACCGACAGGAGATTATTTGCGCTCGGCTCCGAACCCACGCGCAGGATGGCGAGCTTGCCCTTCAGCCCGGCATCCACGTCGATGTTATCGAAGGTTAAATCGGGATCCGCAGGCGCCGCTTTGATCGAGCCAGGCGGGTTATACACATTTTGCCCAACCGGCGGCGGCAACGCCGGGTCTGCCATCGTGTGGTTTAAAATGACGAGAGCGCCGAGAGCTATCCATCCCGCCTGCTTTATTTTTATCGCACGCATGGATGTCGTCGCCTCGACCCACTCTTAGAGGTTACCGCCTCCAGTTGGCGAAGGCTCGGTGGTCGTCGGGGTTGTTAGGTTACCCTCGGGCGCAGGCGGCTGCGTATCGCTCGGCGGGGCGGCTGGAGAGGAATCCGGCTCCGTTGCGGGCTGAAGGTCGGCTTCCTTGCGAATCTTATAGAGGCCATCGAAGAGGACCTGGTTGCTGTGGACGTCAACAAACTGAACCTGAATTCGGTAAAAGTCGGAAGCGACATGTCCGCGCAACTCGGCCAGGATTTGGAAATCGGGATTGTCCGTATTCTGGACGGGCTGAGGCTGCTCTTTCTTCTTATGCTTTGATGGCGGGATGTAGGGAGGCAGGGTGTGCTCGACAAAGCGCAACTTCAGACGGGTCAGCAAGAGAAGCCGATCGCGCAGGAGGGTGGTGTACGGCTCCGTGTTGATCGGCTGATCGACGATGCTGGTGACGCCCATGAATTGAACCAAGGGTGGGACGGTGGCGTCGGCAACCTCGGGAAGGTCCATGATCGAATGGGAGACCAACTGCCCGACGATGGCGATGTCGCCCGCATCGATCGGTGTCGGCGGCGGCGTCCCGACGGGGGGCTGCGCCAAATGCGAACCCACCGTGCTATCCTCGTCTTGGTTTACCATCGCGCACGCCGCGAGGATCAGGGCAAGAGCGGCGAGGGTCAAGTTACGCGCGAATCCCCGCGTTCCTGTCACTATCTGAGATAAAATCATACGCCCGATACACTAGGGCAAGTTTTCAAAATAGGGCAAGGTTGCGTTGCTGCTCCTGGCAGTATTTCCAAGAAAGTTCATTTTCCATCATACAAACGCGCTCATTAGAGATGCTGCTCAGGCGACAATATAAACTGTCTTTGCGCTCGTGCGCTCTGCGGCTAAGATTGACGATCAATGCGTTGGGCTCGGCCGCGCACCATTTCATCATGCCAACTTCCACCGCCCCACCGATCACGCCTTATCGCTGGATGATTATCGTCCTGGGCGTGGCCATTGCGATCGTCGTGTGCTATCGCTCAATAAATGCCCCGCCGGCGCCCGGTTCTTCCTCGGCGCTGCGCAGACTGTCGATTGTCCCGCCTTTTTCGCTGACGGAGCGGAGTGGCAGGACGATTACCAACCATGACCTAGCCGGGAAGGTCTGGGTGGCGGACTTCGTCTACACGACCTGCCCCGGCCCCTGTCCGATCATCACGGCGGGCATGGCCAAAATTCAGGATGCCTTGGCCGGCGACCCGCAGGTGCAACTCGTCACCTTCACCGTGGACCCCGACAACGACACCCCGCCTGTGCTGGCCGCCTACGCGAATAAATTTGGGGCCGACCCGAACCGCTGGTGGTTTCTGACCGGTCCGAAACAACCACTCTACGATCTGATTCAGAACGGGTTTCTCCAGGTGGTGCAGGATAACACCGGCCAGCCGCTGCAGCCAGGGCAGTACAAGGTGACCCACAGCACATATCTTGCTTTAGTCGACGGCGATGGAACCGTACGCGGAATTTACGACGGAGTCGGCACCGACAGCCGGGCGGACCTGCTCCGCGACATCAAAATACTCGAGAAAGAAGAAGCACAATGATTAGAACTCATATTAAAAATAGGCCGGGGCCGCGCCGGGAGGAATTTGTTCCAGCTGGCAAGGAGTCGAGTGAGGAGCATAGCCCAAGCTACGTGACGAGCGAGCGACGAAGCCAGCGGGGCAAAGACCCCCGGCCCGAAGGGTTGCCAATTTTTGAGCCTCTGACTTTGTTGCTCGTCTGTCAGAGACCACAGAGGGGATCTTCCATCCTCGCGCCTCGTCAGAGGCTCAAACAATAAGGCAACGCGACCCATGCCTATTTATAATATGAGTTCTTCCCTCACAACGAACGAAACCCGCACGCCGCCGGGCATCATTGCGGCCATCATTGGCGTCAGCGCGGTGGCCAGCCTGTTCCTCTTTTGGCTCATCTATTTTCATCCGCCGGTCGACGTCGCGGGAACTCAACTCGCATTTCTGCCCGCGCTCAACGCTCTGCTCAACGCGCTGGCCGCCATCGCCCTCATCACAGGCTTCGTCTTCATCCGATCCAGCCGTATCGCGGCGCATCGCGCCTCGATGTTGACCGCGTTTGTCTTCTCATCGCTTTTTCTCGTGGCCTATATCACGAACTACGCGCTGCATGGCGAAATGCATTTTCAAGGCGTCGGTGCGATTCGCTGGGTCTACTTTCCGCTGCTCATTTCGCACATCATCCTGGCCGTCCTGGTCCTGCCGATGATCCTTATCACTTTTTTTCTTTCCTTGAGCGGGCGGTTTCCGGCCCACCGAAAGTTGGCCCGCTGGACTTTTCCCATCTGGCTCTATGTCTCGGTCACGGGCGTCATCGTCTATGCCATGCTGGCGACATTTCGCTGATAATTTTGCTAAAGTTTTTTTGCGCACACTTCACTAGCTTTTTACGATTCGTCGTGTACGATTGGAACTACGGAGAAAAGCCAGTCGAGCCCTGAAGAATTTGAAACGAAAGTTCGGGTCTCAAACGCTCTTTGAAACATCTTTTACCGGAGGACAAAAGACCTAAGTCTGGGTCACTTCCGGTTTACGCTTTACCCTGGGGTGTACGTGTTGCTGGCCTATGTCTTTCGTCCTATAAACACGACCTAGGAGGCACTTAGTCGCAGGTTTAAACGCCACGCCTTCACTGGAAGGCGGGATCTCCTCGACCGTCTCCGACCTATAGTGAGGGTCGAAAGTCCTGCCTGCCACGGCTCTCCCGGGGTAATATTTTTTCGCGCAGACGTGCGCGATCAAGACCGCCGCACCAATCTGCCACAAGCGCAGTCGTAAAGTGCGGCGGTTCTTTTTTTATCCTGGAGGGTCGGACTCCGTCCCGACCCATTTGTCCATTACTCGCCCAAGGGCGGCTGGACAGTTCGAGTTCGCGATTATTCAGGCGGCGTCTTTCCAAGTGTCCGATGCCAAACGCACCTATCAAGAATAAAAAGGGGAAAATAGAAGTATAACCTCCGGTTCCATCGGCGATCACCATGACTATTGTGAAAGCCCATCGGCTCCCAATTGTATTCTGGGCCATCAATTAAGCTACCAAAGTATTCCGGTCCATATTGTCCTTGCGAGGACAAATAAACATAGCTCCCGGCGTAGATCACCAAGATGATGCCAAGTAAGACTAGAGCAACCTTTGAGCGGCTTTTCACCTATTCCAACAATGCAATCACTTCTTCTAAAGTCCAGACGTGTTCGGTAACGCCACATCCTAGCAACGGCTATCTTGTCATTCCCCCCATTTCGCGCTAAATCTAAGCGCTTTCCATGTCATTCCTCGTCCAGAAATATGGCGGCACGTCGGTCGGCAACCCCGAACGCATCCGCAATGTCGCCAACCGCGTCGCCGAGTCGCGCAAGGCCGGGCACAAGCTCGTCGTGGTCGTCTCGGCCATGTCGGGCGTCACAGACAGCCTGATCAAGCTCGCGAAGGAGGTCAACCCCGAAGCCTCCGCGCGCGAACTCGACGTCCTTCTCGCCACCGGCGAGCAGCAGACCATCGCGCTCCTGGCCCTGGCGCTCCACGGCCTCGGCGTTCCCGCCGTTTCGCTGACCGGCGCGCAGGCCGGCATCGTCACCGATAAATTCCACACCAAGGCCAAGATCCTCAACATCGCGCCGAAGAAGGTGCACGAGCATCTCGACTCCGGCCATGTCGTCATCGTCGCCGGATTCCAAGGCCAGAACGAAGAGGGCCACATCACCACGCTCGGTCGCGGCGGCTCGGACCTCACCGCCATCGCGATGGCCGCCGCGCTCAAGGCCGACACCTGCGAAATTTACACCGACGTCGACGGCGTCTACACCGCCGATCCGCGCGTCGTGCCAAACGCGAAAAAGATTCACGAGATTTCCTACGACGAGATGCTTGAGCTCGCCAGCCTTGGCGCCAAGGTCATGCAGGCGCGCTCAGTCGAATTTGCGAAAAAGTTCAAAGTGAAGTTTGAGGTTCGTTCGAGCTTCAATCATAATCCCGGGACGGTCATACGAGAGGAACACGCAGCCATGGAAGATGTCGTTTTACGCGGAGTCAGCCTGGAAAAGAACCAGGCCAAAGTCACCATCATCGGCGTGCCGGATAAACCCGGTGTAGCCGCGGGCCTCTTTTCAGCGCTGGCCGAGGCGGGCACGAACGTCGACATGATCGTGCAAAACGTCTCGCTGGCCGGCACGACCGACCTTACCTTCACCATCGGCAAGGACGACCTCCCCGCCGCGCGCAAAGTCATCGAGGCGCAGGTGGCGAAAATCGGCGCGAAGAGTCACACCGCGCAGGACGGCATCAGCAAGCTCTCGGTCGTGGGCATCGGCATGCGCTCCCACACCGGCGTGGCGGCGACGCTTTTCCGCGCGCTGGCCGAGGCGGGAATCAACATCCAGATGATTTCCACCAGCGAGATCAAGATTTCGGTCATCATCAACGAATCCGAGGGTTCGCGCGCGACGCAAGTGGTGCATGATGCGTTCAAGCTCGGAACGTAGCCGCGCTGGTAAGAGCGTGGATGGAGAAAAACGGCACTTTCCGTCATGCGTCCGCCGTCTTACGACGGCGGCTACACTAATTTTGCTCGGCGTGCTTTTTCTGCGCCAACTCCTCTTTGAGTTCCGTAAAACTCTGGCCCACCTGGCTGTCCGCATTGATGGTCATCCGGTCCTCCGTAAACGAAATGGCCTGGTCCGCCAGATCGAGCTTGTCGTTTTGCAGGCACATTTTGATGTAGGGATAAACGATCTTGCTATAGAGCGTCAGGCCGCCGTCCTCGCCAAAATCGCGAATGGCTCCCTCGTACGCAATCCGCGCGCCGTCCCAATCCTGGGCCTTCATCTTCGCGCTGATCGTGTCCGCCCCGGCCGCAATGCCGAGATCGAAGCCCTCGCTCCGGTTTTGTAAAATGATGTCCTTGAGAAGATCGTCCGCGCCGGGATCGTCGGCGGCCTTCAGGTCGAGATAAAGCCGCTTTTGCCCCTCCACCTTCATTTCCGGATAGCTTCCAAATTGGCTGATCCAGTTCCCGTAAAACTCCTTCTTCTTGTCGAGATCGCCGCTTTTTTCCACCAGCACGGCCTGCATCCGCCACGTCCCGGACCACTCCGGCATGATCGATTGCGCGTCGTCGAGAATATGCGCATACGAGGGATCGTTCTCATGCAGACGGGCCCAGGCGAGCGCGTTCATCGCAGGCTGGAAGTTTGGATCCTTCGTCCCGTTCTTGAAAAAGTTTTGCAGGACGGAATCGTCGATGGGCTGCCACGTTTGCGGATCGACCGCGAAGCCCTTCGGAAAGTCCTGCTCCTCATAGCGCCCGCAATCGAGCTCCCACTTGCCCGAGTTGGAAAGATAGCCGAACCACGCGTGCGCGCCATCCATGCCGTAGCCGGTAAAACGGATTGTGGGAATGCCGCGCCCCTTGCCGAGAATCTCCGCATAATAAGCCTGGTCGATGCAGATGCCGCCGTTCTTCTCGATGTCGGAAAGTTGATACGACGGGAACGGCCAGGTGTAAACTGAGGCGGCACTGCTGATGCGGTCCGTGGCGTACTGGATGGAGAAAAAGGCGTCGGAAAACTGGAAATAGGGAATGCGGTTGGTTTGAGCGTAGGCGAGTTCCGAAAGCTTCACCTCGCTATCGACGAGAAACTTGAGGTTCTCGAAGCTGAGCTGCGTCAAATCGAGATCCAGCTTCTTGTCGCGGTTCGACTGCACATAAAAATTAAATCGGCTGACGATATCGAGATCGCCAATGGGAACCGCCGCGTGATCGACCTGCCGATGCGGCCAGTCGGCGGGAAAAGGTTGATCGAAAACGAGAGCGTAAGCCACGCCCAGGGCGGCGTATTCGTGAAGATCGGCGGCATTCGCCTGGTCCAGGCGCAGGATATTTTTCAGCGCCTCGCTTTTGACGTCGAGCGGATCGAGCTTCTCGACGAATAAATGGGAGATGGTTTCATCCTGGCCGAGCGCGATGAAGGTTTTGAGCTGGTCAGGACTGGCGACGACATCGGGGCAGTTGAGTGCCAACCGGATCCATTCGAGGTGCTCCATCCAACCTTGGAAATCCGAATCGGAGAAAACGCGCGCGCCGTTTTGTTTGTAATCGGCCTCAAGCTGGGCCTGCAAGGCATCGACCGCCTTCGGCCAGAGGTCGGGCGTGGGATTTTTTGCCCACCACGCTGCCAGGCTCGCGTCGTTCCACGAGGGCAAAGCCTGCAGTGAGGCCACCTGCGCGGGGCACGAAACCGCGATCAGCGCGAGGATGAGTATCGCGAGACTTTTTTGCATCGGAAGCGTTCCTTCTTCAAGGCCGCCTCGGATACTACCACGAAGACCGGTGTGCGGCCTTACTTTTTGGCGGCTGCTGCGGGTTTGGCGGCTTTCTTTTCAGCGGCCCTCTTTTCAATGATACGATCGTTCTTAGCTGCGCGCTTGACGCGATTGCGAACCTGTTTACGTCCTGGATAATCTCCCATAGGGGATGGATCATGCTCATTTACGCGCGCGACGGCAAGGAAAGACATCCTATTACTGGCGGTGATACATGTCATGAGCCCCGAAGGGTCGATCCAAGCCTAGCCCAGGGCAACGCCATGGGGATAGAATCCAAGCAAAAGACAAGCCCTGCAAGGGCGCACTAAAAGCTCGAAGAGTAAATCGCCCCTTCAGGGCTTTGCCTTTGTCAGCCCGTAACCCAGGGCGTTGCCCTGGGCTGGAGCTAGAACGCCCCGCTGGGGCTTTATGAGCATTATCCTCATTGCCAAGTTGCACTTAAGGATGAGGGAAGGCACTTTTCCTTCGTTAAAATCAATACTTTTGCGGATTTTTTAAAACGGCATCGACGGTCTGTGTCGCCTGCTCTTCTGTCATCGCAAATTCGCGCAAAACGGCGATCAATACTTCCCTATTTTTTCTTTTTACAGCGTCGTCCCATTTGTCGATCATACCGCACATAACGAGCCTCTCGTTAACAGTCATGCCTCCTAATTCTTGATCTGTTGGGCGCGGAAAGCTCATTGGAAATCTTTTTTTGCTATCCGCAGGGCTATCCGGCAATTTCCTCCAGCAAATAACGGTTTAAGTTCGCGCCGAGGTCGAGGTGCGCGAGCGGAAAGGTTTCGTTCGGGCTGTGGGCGTTGCAATCGGCCAGGCAAAGACCAAGCAGGAGCGTATCAGCGTTCAGAATGCTCTTGAACGCGGCCACAATGGGAATGGTGCCGCCCTCGCGGATGAGAGCCGGTTTTTTGCCGGGGAAAAGCCGCCCCAGCGCTTTTTGCGCCGCCATGCCGTACCCCGCGTTCGGATCGACGAGATAGGGCTCGCCGCAGTGTCCGGGCACAAGATCGATCTTCACCGACGGCGGGGTGTTCTTGTGGAAATAGTCCTGCACGAGCTGGAAAATTTTCTGCGGGTCCTGATCCGGCACAAGACGGAACGTCAATTTCGCCATGGCCTTGCTGGGCAGCACCGTCTTCGTCCCCTCCCCCTGGTAGCCGCCGCCGATGCCGTTCACTTCCGCCGTCGGGCGTGCCCAGATGCGTTCGAGCGCCGTATAACCTTTCTCGCCGCGCAGAGCCGGCGCGCCGCTCATGCGCAGCAGCTCAATTTCCTGCAGCGGCAGATGTTTCCACGCCTTGCGTTCCCAAGGCGCGAGCGCCTTCACGTCCTCGTAAAAGCCCTCGATGGCAATCTTGAGGTTTTTATCGTGCAGGCCCGCGATCAGCCGCGCCAGCACCGTTGCCGGATTTTCCACCGCACCGCCGAAAATCCCCGAGTGGAGATCATGGTCGGGGCCGGTCACCAGGACCTCAGCCGCGGCCAGCCCGCGCAGGCCGTAGGTGAACGTCGGCTGTCCCGGTGCGACCATCGACGAATCGGAAATGGCCACGACATCGCAGGCCAGCGCCTCGCGATGCGCATCGAGAAAGGGCGCGAGGTTCGGGCTGCCGATTTCCTCCTCGCCTTCGATGAGGACGATAAGATTTACCGGCAGATCGCCTTTCTCCTTCATCGTCTGCTCGATGCCGAGAATATGCGCGAAGATCTGGCCCTTGTTGTCGCTGGCGCCGCGAGCCGTGACGATTCCGTTTTCGAGGCCGGGATTGAACGGAGGCCGGTGCCACAAGTTGAGCGGATCGACCGGCTGCACATCGTAATGGCCGTAAAGCAGGACGGTCGGGCGTCCCTTCTGCTTCGGGCCGTGCGCGACAAGAATGGGGTGTCCTCGCGTTTCGTGCAGCTTGGCTTCCAAGCCGATGGCGGTGAGCTTGTTTTTCAGCCAGTCCGCGCAGCCGAGAATCTGGTCCTTGTATTTCGAATCGGTCGAGATGCTCCCAAAGCGGAGTAAATCGAGGAACTCATTGAGCGCGGCGTCGGAGGGCATAGAGAGAGTCTTTGGACAGGATTAACAAGATTAAAGGGATTGGAAGACAGGCTGAATTTAGACAGGAGTGACATGAATTACATGAAAGAAAATCCCATTTTTCTTAGGTCTAATCTCATGTCCCTCATGTTCCTCCTGTCTAAATTCCGTTCATGCCTATTTTGCCGGCAACGCATCGGAATCGCGCATCGGATTAGTCTCGATGTCGCCCGGTGTTTGCCCGCCCGAGCCGATGAAATTCTGGCAATTCCAGATATCCCAGGTTTTATCAACGTCGGGCAGCGGCGGATCGTCAATCAGCGTGACACTGGCAAAATTCTTAAAGATATCGGCCCGGGGAGCGTCGGCCGGACGGTCCGGGCCGGTCGAGTGGCCGAGATAAAGAGCGGAATCGTTAGGCGAAGCCGATTGGGCGTAACCGGGCCAGAAATCGAAATGGGTGATCGCCTTGTCCTTGCTTGCCACGTAGACAAACGGATTGTGCGGCAGGTAAAAGCTGAGCGCGCTCGCGGTTTCCGGCGTGTCGGCGATGATGAGGGTCGCGCCCTGGTCCCGCTGGAGACTCTGCACCGCGTCGGCAAGGTTACGCCACGAAATCTGGCGCTTGCTGGCATAAAAACTGGTGACGTTCTCCCCGCTCTGCGTGCGCCGCAACTGATAGCCGTGCCCATCCAACCGGGGCGCGAGATAAAAGGGATTCAGGCCCTCGAGCGATTGCAAAGCCGCCAAAATCAGAACCGTCAGGGCGACCCACTGCATCGTTCGATCGACCAGCGTCAAGCGCGCGACGTAGCAACCTGCGAGGAGAATCAGTGGAAGGAAAAGCGCCGGGACCAACTCGAAACGGCCCTCATGAAAGAATGCGGCGAAGTTTTGCCAGATCAAACCGGGCGCCGCGAGGCTGACCAACAAGGCGTACCGGGGATCGTCCCACAACTGATGACCCAACCTGGCCAGCACCGCCACAAGCAGGATAAAGAAGAGCGGACAAAGATAGAAGATTTCCAGGCCGAAAAAATGAAATCCCTGGTTCACCGAAAAGCCGTGGGTCAAGGGCAATGCATCCATGATTCGCGTATGCGCGACGTCAGCAACCTGCGGCCCTCGCCACCACCAGATCAGCGGCGCCAGGAAAAGGCTGCTGAACACGATCGTGCTCCAGAACCAACCCTCAGCCAGCCGTTCGCGCCGTGACGAACTGCCCGCAAAATAAATAACCAGGCCGACGATCCACCAGGCATTGGGGAGTGCGACGAGCAAGGCCATACCACAGGCCGCGCCGCCCAGCAGCCACCACCAGCCATGGTCCTTTTCAATCGCAAGGCTGAAGGCGAATAAGGCCAGCGCCATCAGGCCGATGCTGGCCGTCGCCTCGGTCATGAAAGAGAGCTTCCACGCGAACATGGGTGTGACGACGAAAAGCACCACCGTCCAGAAAGCGGCGCGCGCGTTGAACCAGTGGCGCGCCAGGTAGAAAAGAATGAAGCCGGTCGTGCAGCAGATCACCGCCGCAGGCCACCGCACTCCGAGCTCGGTATCGCCAAAAAAGGCCGTTCCGATGCGGATGAGGACCGGCACGAAAGGACCGCGCTCCCAGTAGGCGGGGCTGAGGTTGGTGCCATGCCCCTGCAACCAAAGGTAGGCTTCCTGGCCCGATAATTCAAAAGTCTGACCGAACCAGAAGCGCACGACCAGCAGAGCCACCAAAAGAAAAACCGTCCGCTTGCGATAACCAGGATGCACCATAAATTAATCAAAGCTAACTCACCAAACGCAGCGCGTCGAAAAGCAAACACTATTCTCGCCATCACACAAACTCAAGTCAGGCTTAGCTTTCATGCATTTAACTTGGCGCGCCATCCCACGAAAGCTAAAACCGTAGACGATAACGAACAAGCGAAATGCGGGATTCAAGCCGTCACGCCTCCCCTTTTTCTTTCAGTTGCCAGTCACTATAATATGAAATCCCGATTCCAGCCTCGTCTTCTTGTCCTCTTCACCTCCTTGGCGCTCGTCGCCGCACCAGCATTCGCCGATACGCTGCCCGATCCCGCCACGAAGAAGGACGTTCCCCCGATCGCCTTTGTCCAGGCGCGAATTTACACCCGGCTTGATCTCGCCGATTTTACACTGAACGGCTCGGTCAAATCGGATAAAACTCACAAGCAATATCCTCTCCAGCTCCTGACCAAGGGTCACGAGATGGTTTACAAGTTTCTCGATCAGCCCCTGCAAATCCGGGTCGAACTCAATCCCGGGGCGTTCACCCTGGAAAAAAGAAGCTCGGACTCCGGCTCGTGGTCGCCGGTTCCTGCCTCCGACATGCCCAAGTCGATCTTGGATACCGATATCACCTACGGCGACCTCGCCCTCGACTTTATTAATTGGGACGACATTGAGCCGATGGGCACCGATTCGATCAAGACCCTGGATGCCTATGTCTTCGACGCCAAGCCCGGCCCCGGCGATTACAGCCCCTGTCCCACCGTCCGCTTTTGGGTCAGCAAACAATACTGGGCTTTTCTTCGCATCGACGGACTTAACGCCAAGGGGCAGACTGTCAAGCGCGTCGAGGTTCAGGACGTGATGCAGATCGGCAAGTATTCGGTCTTCAAGACCATGAAAGTGGCCAACATGGAGCCCGACAAGGACGACATCGCCAAATCGACGACGTTGATCCAGATCAGCGATGGCAAGGAAGGCTCCGGCCTGACGCAGTAATCCGATGTAGCTGTTTTCCTCGTTCCCAAGTTTCACTTGGGAACGCACTTGCTGAGGCAATTTTATTGCCGATCCCATCATGTTTGAGAGGAAATAAGCGCGAAATGAAATTTCGCGAGGAGCAAAATGGCGTTACCAAATGAAATTTGGGAACGAGGGTACGCAGTAGGTCATTTCTCAAATTACTGCCCTCCGCAGGAGTATCATTGCCTGCGGACAGGTCTCTTGGCATAAGTTGATCTTCCGCCGTGGACGATCTTCCCCTCACCATCTCGACCAATCCCGTTCCGGCCCCACCGCCCGAGCCGCCCGATCCCCACTACGAACGCCGCGTTGCGCTCGCGGCCGGACTCGCCCTGCTTTGGGGCGTTTTCACCCTGCTGGCCCAACTCTCCGGCGCCCTCGATGACTTCGAGCAGCCTCTGCTCGACTGGCGGCTCTCGCTCAACTCCTATCCCGCCCCGCCGAGCGACCAGCTTGCCCTGATCGCCATCGACGACATCCCCACCGACAAGCCCTGGCCCTGGTCGCGCCTCGATTACTCGCTCGAGTTGCGAAGCCTCATCGACTACGCGCCGCAGAGCGTTGTTTTCGAGATGAACCTCAACGATCGCGACACCGAGTACACCTCATTCGACACGACCTTTTCGGATATCGTCAAGCGCGCCAACACGGTTGTCTTCGCCGCCACGGTCCTGACCCCTCCCGCCGACGCGCCGCTCCCAACCAACCTCAGCACGATCCCTTTCCACGGCAGCCTGCGCCAGGTGCCGCGTTTCGGCTCGGTTGTCTGGCCGCTCGATACGTTCGCGGGCAATTCTCCCGTCGGCGCCAACAATATCGAATCCGAATCGGGCTTGCGACTGCGGAGCCTGCCGCTCGTCTTTATGCTGGGCGGGAAGATGATCCCGTCGCTCGTGCTGCAGGCCGCCGCGCAATTGCTCGGGGCCGATCTCTCCGCCTCCGAGGTCCAGGTCGGGCGCGCCGTCTTCCTCCGGAGCACGGACGGCAAGCTGCTGCGCACCGTGCCCATCGACGACGAGGGCCGCATGCGCGTCCGCTTTCATCCCGGCCCGATGGCGTCGTGGCAGGCGAGCTTCGACAACATCCTGCTTTACGACGACCAGCTTCAGCAAGGCATCACTCCGGACCACGATTTGCGCAAGCTGGTGCAGCGACAGGTCTGGATCGGGCGCACCGACCCGGGCGAACGCGAACGCTTCAAGACCGCCGTGGGCCCGCTCAGCCGCGTCGAGGTCCAGCTTCAGGCCGAACGGACCATCCTCGACCAGGATTATGTCCGGCCGCTTCCGCCCATGATCCTGGCCGTGCTTTATCTGCTCATCGGCATCGGCGGTGCGGCGGCGGTGATTCGATACGGCTTCGTCCACACCGCGGCCATGCTGATCGTCCTGGGTGCGTTTTGGTTCGAGTCCTCCCTCCTCGCGTTCCGGCTCTACAACGTCATCCTGCCTCTCCCGAGCTTTGCCATGCTCATTTTCGGCACCTACACGGTGGGCATTCTCGCCTCGTATTGGGACCTTGAGCCGGAGGAAGATTCCCGCCAGCTTCCGCTGGATATTTAGGTAGCCCGCGATCTCCGAGCGCTGGGTTATCGTGGATCGTCGCCCGGAGGTCAACAGCTACCAACAGAATCTAAGGTCCCGAAGTCGGCGCATTCGTTGGCGGCGGCGGGGGAGGAGGCGCGTTCTCATCCGGACCGTCGTGATGAAACATGCCACCCGGTGATCCCCACGGATGCATGTGCCCCGAGAACATTTTCTCCCGTTCGCTTTCCATCTTTTGCAATTCCGCCTGCTGATCGGGTGTCAAAAGGGCCGAAATCTGGTCATCCATCGCCTTGAAGATTTGGGACCCTCGTTCCAGTTCTTCATGATGCAAGGCGTGGAGCTTCTGTTCGGCATCAACTGTGATGGGCTGCACCTTGGCCTGCTGATCCGCGGTCAATTTCAACCGCTGGGTCAGGAAATCGAGCAAATGATCCCTTGATCCGCGCTGCTCCATCGGACGCTTGAAGTGCGGCCCCAGGACGACGGTAAGCGCTACCCCCGTCAGGATTCCGGCAATGAAAATAACGGCCAGCACCAGCCATGGCTTAACCCTCGCGCTCATTGAGTGTCATCCGACGAGACGGTGGAGTCGGTCAGTTGCAAATAATCCGCGAAGGGATCGGTAGTCGAGTCGCTGCTCTCGACGCTGCGCAACGCGGGCAGCAAACTGATGCCCATGATCACGCTGGCCAGAATCAATCCCCGCATCAGCGTGGCAACGTCCCAAAAGCCCGTCTCCACCGATCGCGCCGAGCGCCATGCCGCCAGGGCGCGGGTTTCGAGTCCAAAGGCCGGCCCGGCGAGAGGCTCCCCTTTCACCTGGCTTGCCGCGTGAAAAAGCCGGTTTAGTTGGTCGTCGAGGGGATTCATGGGTTCTCCTTCATTAGCAAACTATAGCGCCGACGCAATTGCGCGCGTGCGCGAAAAGCACGGACCTTGATCAGAGAGCGGCTCCAGCCGGTGAGGTCCGCGATCTCATCCATCTGACGCCCTTCGAGGTACATGAGACGCATCAAAAGCCGGTCATCGGGCCGAAGCACCGCGAGGAGCTTATCGACGAGTTCCTTCGAGGCAACATGGTCGGAGGCATCGAGCTCACCCGGCGATGCGGCCAGGTGCTCCACCACCTTCGCTTCATCCTCGCTCAGATCAGCCAGCCGCACTTCCGGCCGGCGCTTCTCATGCCGGATTTGGTTGAGGCACGTATTAACCGCAATCCGTGAAACCCAATGAAAAAAGGGCACCTTGCCGGAAAATTGATCGAGATGGGACATCACCTTCACACAAACCTGCTGGACAAGGTCTTCAGCGCTTTCCCGCGCGGGAAGATTCGCCTGCACCAGTTTGGCAACGTGTGGATACATGTAATGGAAGATCTCGAGAACTGCCTTCTCATCACCGTCCCGCGCACGCGCCAGGCATGCTGTCACTTCCGCGTCGGTCATATTGAGGCAGACCTCGTCATAAGTTGTTGACCCCCGTGTGCGCCATTCGGTTACAAAATTGTTTTATCCGCATGCGAATCAAAAGCGCGTAAGCGCTTATTTAAAAAAGCCTGTCATCCCGAGCTTGTCGAGGGACCTCTAACTATTTTGCTTCCTGCCTTCCCGACGTCTTTTCACTCCTCCATGTCTTCTTGTTAACAAATCTGATATAATTCACTCGCTCGATGAAATTTACTGGTCTCAACTTCGGCAGCCTGCGCCTGCCCACGCCTCTCTTATTATCGCCGCTGGCCGGTTATACCAATCTCCCTTTTCGCCGCGTCATCCGCGAACTTGGCAGTGTCGGCCTCTGCACCACCGACCTGGTCAACGCCCGCTCGCTCCTGGAAAAGAATCGCAAGGCGCTCAAGCTCATCGAAAGCTGCGCTGAAGACACCCCCCTCGCCGTGCAGCTCTTCGGCGCTGTCCCGCACGAAATGGCCGAGGCCGCACGGGTCCTCGAATCGCTCGGCGTCGCTTCGGTCGACATCAACATGGGTTGTCCCGTGCGGAAAGTCTGCCAAGTCGGCGGCGGCTCGGCGATGATGACGGAACTCGACCGCACGACCAACCTTGTTCGCGGCATGGTCAATGCAGTCCGCATCCCGATTACCTGCAAGATGCGGCTCGGCTGGGACGACGACAACCTGACCGCGCCCGATCTCGCCCGCGCCTTGGAAGACACCGGGGTCGCGGCGATCATGGTTCATGGCCGCACCCGGCAACAGGGATTCGATGGCTCCGTCAATCTGGCGGGAATCCGGCGCGTGGTGGCCGCGGTGAGCCGCATTCCGGTCATCGGCAACGGCGACATCACCAGCCCGCAGGCCGCGAAAATCATGCTCGATTCGACCGGCTGCGCGGGCGTGAGCATTGGGCGCGGCGCGTTCTACAACCCGTGGATTTTTGCCCACACGATGCATTATCTCGAGACCGGCGAGTTGCTGCCCGATCCGAGTTTCGCCGAGCGCATCCGCGTCATGAACCGCCATTTCGACCTGATGATCGAGGTCTTCGGGGAAAACCTTGGCTGCACCATGTTCCGCAAGGTCGGGCCTTGGTACGCCAAGCGATTCGGCCCGGCATCCCTCTTCAACAAGGGCATCGTCCGCATTTCCACGCGTACCGATTTCGAAGCACTCCTCGCGCAATACATCGCGTGGCGCGTGCAGTTCCTCGACGAGAACGGAGAACTGCATCGCAAATACTCGCCCCCGCCGCACGCGCTGAATTTCCGCGATGAGGAGAACGACGATGCGCCCGCCGTTACGCGCCGTGAGGCCATCCCCGTTCCCGCCGGCCCGAACGAGCTTTGGTAGTCTACGGCCGCGCCCGCGTATCCGGCGCCGTCAACATTCCGAAGGGCGTAACAATGCCGGGAGGCGCAGCCTCGGCTTGCTCCGTCGTTGGCGCAAACTTCATGAAAATCTGGGTGAAGTAAATCACGCCGTCCTTGTCCCGCCAGACACCCAGGCCCGAATAGTTGAAGTCGCCCCGGATGTTCTCCAGGTGGTGCGGACTGCGGAGCCAGAGCGCCACGGCTTTTCTCGCCGCGTCATCGGGATCGCTCGTCATCAGCACGTTTTCGCCCGCGCCGCGAAAACCGGTCTTCACGGTCTTGAGTTGGCTGACCCGATCGCCGAAGCCCCCATGACCGAAATCGACCTCGCCCGTCGCCATGTCCTTGCTGTGATCGCGCGCGACTTTCGCGATGGTATCGTCCCACGCCAGCGGAGGCAGTTCGTTCGACTTGCGGTATTGATTGACGAGAAAGAAGGTCTGCTTCTCCAGGCTACTTCGAAAATCAGCGCCATCCTGGGCCTGGGCTGTGCCGCAGGAAAAAATGGCCAGTACAAGGAAAGTGATGACCGGCAGGAATCGCGAGGCAAGCTTGTCTCCAGACATAAATAGATGCGCCGATTCAAGCTCATCCGCCTCCAAAAGTCACGGCACTCGTAGGCAACGCAACTCTAGGAAGAAGCGTGCGGCGTCTCCTTCGTCGGGATCGGCCCGGTCTTCGGCTCGCCGGAATCTGGAATTTCGCCGATCGGTCCGTGAAGATCGGCGGCGGCATTACTGAGCAAATCAACCTTGTGAAACGCCACGCGCGCTTCGTCATCGCGCTTAAGCTTCTCCAGCGTGACGCCCAAATCGTACCACGCGCGGATGTTGTCGGGTACCCAGTTGACCTCGCGCCGAAACGCATTCATCGCGGCCAGTTGATCGCCTTTTTGTGCGCAGACAATGCCCAGGTTGTGCCAGGCGCCGGGGAAAGATTCCTTCAGATCGACGGCGTGCTGGTACGAATCGCGCGCGGCATCAAGATCGCCCAACTTGTGGAAGCTTACGCCCAGATTGAACCAGGCCTGCGGTTCCGCCGGCACGATGATGGTCGCCTCGCCATACGCGGTCGCGGCGCGGCCATAATTTCCCGCCGCATACCAGGCGAGACCGATCTCGTTCCAGGCCATCCAAAGCAGGTCGCATTTGGGATCGGCCTTGACCGCGCGCTGCACCGCCGCCTCGGCCTCTTCAGGCTGTTCAAGCCGGGCGTGGATGATCGACTGGAACGAATCGCAATAAGCCGAAATGGCCGGGTGAAGCGCGGCGCGCTGGAATTCGGCCGCCGCGTGGGGAAAATCGTTTCGCGTGAAATAGATCACGCCCATCTTGAAGAAGGCTTCCGGGTATTCCGGGCGAAGTTCAACCGCCCGTTTGCAGGCGGTGAGCGCCTCATCCAGCTTGTCCTGCGCGCCGAGCGCGGCCGCCAGGTTATCCCACGCCCGGGCATAATCCGGGCTGGCCATCGTGGCGAAACGGAGGGCCGACTCCGCCTGCGGATATTGATCGGTTTGAAAATAGAGCACGCCGAGATTGCACCAGACTTTGGGATGCTTCGGATTGATCTTATTGGCCTTCAGGTAAGTTTCCAGAGCCAGCTCATACTTCAGGTTCAATTGATACCCGAGCGCGGCATTGAACTGCGACGCCAATTCGTCCGGGTCGTATCGTTGCGCTTCAAGAAACGCCTCCTCGATTTCAACCGGTTGGCCGGCCTCAAAAAAAGCCTGCCCGAGATCCGTCCAAGCCTGCCACATTTCCGTTTTACCGGCGGGCGCCTCATTGGCTTTTTTAAGCAGCGCCTGGGCGCGCTTCAGGTTCCCCTGCCCCATGGCGACCTTCGCCTGCGCGATGCACTCCTGCGTCGACGCGGGCAGCGGTTCCTCCTCAACCCCCGTACTGGCCGGTGCTGTCTTCGCGGACTTGGTCAGCTTGGACGGCATGAGCATCTTGCCGGTTTTGCGGATGATATCGATTGCCACCGGCTTCGCGTGCTGGGCCGCGCTGATGCCCGAATGCCCGGCCAGCGCACCGGTGGTTTGCGTGATCTGCCTTTGCACGGCCACCGCGGCCGCCTCGCTTAAAGGCCGCAATTCCCGTTCGGGACCGCCGAGGCGAATCGAACGCTCGAAGTGTTGCAACGCCATGCCGGGCAAACCCAGGTCGCGCAGATAAATCAGGCCGACTTCCTTCAGCAGCGTCGGGCTGTTGTAGGCGCGGGCCAGCCGCGTAAACATGGATTGAGCCAGTGGCGAAATTCGGAGCGGCGTCTTTTCCTGCGCCTTGGCGGCGGCATTGAGTTCCTCGATCTTTTTCAACCCCTCGATGATGACCTCGAGGCTTTTCGTGCTGAGCGGATCATTTTGGCCCCGAGCCTTCTCCAACAGCGCCTCCCAGGAAGTCGGGCTCAACGGGTCCGACTCGATGAGTTTCAGAAATTGAGTGGAGCGTCCGGAATGTAGTGTTGGCTCGGTCATGAGGAAGACAAGGCAAGGAATAGTCGATTCGGTGCCGCCCCACTTATATCGGGCGGAGCGAGGCGAAGCAAGACCTGCGGAGGGCAGATTATGCCCGGCACTTTTTAGTTAGTCCTACTTAACCCAGCGCGCGCGATAGGTTGCGCGTCCTTCAGCATCAAAGGTTTGCTGAAAATCAGTCCTGGGATCGTCCGCCCAATTCCATGCCGGTGCAGCCTTAAGCACTTTGGCGTCAAGCACGGCTTGCTGGGCCGTTTCAAAGTAATGTGCATGGTCGGTCGTGAAGCGAAGTTCGCCTCCCGGCTTCAACGCCACGGCCAAATCGCGTACGAATTCGGTTTGCACCAGCCGCCGCGGCCAATGCCGGCGCTTCGGCCATGGATCGGGAAAAAGAATATGCGCGATGGAAACACTTTCCGGCGGCAGGAGATAGCGCACCGTGTAACCGAATTCCAGGCGCAGCACGCGAAGATTGGCCAGCCCGGCCCGTGCCGCGCGCTTCTCGATTTTGCGGACGCGACCAAGCAGCCGTTCCACCGCGAGCAGATTAATCTCCGGATGTTGCCGCGCATAAGCCAGCGCGAAGCCGCCATCGCCCGCGCCAAGATCGAGCTCGATCGGATGGTCGTTGCCAAAAAGCTCGCGCCAGTCGAAGCGCGCGCAAATGTCGTCAAGGACAACGGATGGGGAAGGGACGGTCATGAAGTTTGGTCATCCTGAGCTTGTCGAAGGATCAGTTCTGATCTGCTCGCATCATGACTCGTTCCCAAGTTGTACTTGGGAACGGACTTGCTGAGGCAATTTCATTGCCGATCATAGCCTAGACCATTTTCCATTCAAGCCGTCGTAATTTAGGTGGCCCGGACAACTCGTTGTCCGGGTCGCCAAAGGCGGCAGGAGGTCACTGATTAACTTGCGAATATCCCAGTGACCTCCTGTGCGCTCGCGATGCCGCGCTCGCGCACCCGGGCAACAAGTAGCCCGGGCCACCCGAATTGCTATGCATCAATCCAACTGGAAAATGCGCTAATGAGAGCGTAATCCTCCGCCTTACTGCGGCTACAAGTCAGCGCGAAATCAAATTTCGCGAAAACAGGAGACGTTCCCAAGTACAACTTGGGAAAGAGGGCGCAAATAGTCAGTGATCCTTCGACAAGCTCAGGATGACAGACTTTTAAAAGTTACTTCTGCACCATCGGCGCGCCGGTGGCATTGATGACATGGTCCGCCGGTATGTTGTACCGGGCCATGATTTGCTCATTGGCGTCGTCGATCTGTGAAGCATCGAGAACCGCCTCCTGGGCCGATTCGCCCACGTCAAACTTGAAGATATCAAAGCCGTTGATCGGCGACTTGAGCGCGGTCATGACGTCGGAGATTTGCTTGATCTTGAGCCCGTTGACTTCATCGATAACCACGTTGCGCAAGCTTTCGTAGCCAATGTTCGCCGGGAATGGCAGCACCTGGGTAAGAACGACCCGCTGCGGACGGTCCGCGGTCACTTTGCCCATGTCGTAATAAGCGAGCCGGAACGGCGCCTGTTGCCGCCACGCCGGGCCCCAACTGCGCAGGTAAGCCTCGGTCAGCGGCACAAAAACGAATCCCCCCGCCAGCACATACTCGGGGTCCTGGTCGAACGATTGCTCGGGAAGAAGCTCGTCGCCATAGGCCGCCTTGGGAAGCTTGTAGACGAGGTCCATCTCCTTGCCGTCGCGCCAGATTTTCATCTTGCACTCCTTGCCGGCCCACTTGCCGCGCGAGGAAAGATTTTCGAGGCACAGCTTTTTGTACTGCGGATCGTGATAATTGCCCTCCGCGTCGATATCAAACCCGTCGATTTGCAGAATCACATCGCGCGGATGAACCAGCGAAACCGTGCCCGGTTTGAGTCCCGTTTCCTTGACGATGACGCCACGGGCCGGGCCGGGAAGCTTCAGATAATCGAGGCAAAGCGGATTATCGACTTGGTCCCACGTGAAATCAAAGTAGCCGAGGCCGGTGTACGATTTGGCTTCCTGCGCCTTGAGGATGGGCGCGATGAACGATGTCGGGATCGCCGTGATCCCATCGCCACCCTGCCCGCAGGCCAGGCCTATCAGTTTGTCGCCCGCCGTAATCGCCTCGCCAAAACCGACGCCGTTTATGGTGGAATCGATCTTCAACGCCGGCACCGAGACGAAGCTCAACACGGAATTCTCCACGGTCAGCCGTTCGATATCACCCTGACGGTTCTCGAGCGAATCGTCGTTCCAGCACAAAATGCGGACCGGGCCGCTGATCGGCACCGGGTCCGCCAGTTTGGCCGGCTGCAGCCCTGCCCAGAAATCGGGCTGGCCCATGTTCAAGGCATCGTTCGTCGTAATCGCCGCGAGGTTGGCCTGGTAATCGATCCAGAGCACCCGGCCAAAACTGAAGCCGCCGTCACCCTGTTTCTTGAGGCGGATCACGGTGTAGTCGGCCACGCCATCCGCCGTGGTGATGATCTGGTGGCCTTCAACCACCACGCCGCTCTTGTAGACCTTGCGTTCGCTTCGCTCCCAGGGCTGGATGTAATTATAGGCTTTGCTGGTGACTTCGATATGGATGATCGCGTTTTCCCAGGCGAAATTCCCGGAAGATGCGGAGTCCGAAGCCGAGCTTTTATCGCCATGGGAAACGGCACGTACGTTGAGAAACGGAGTCAGGACAAGAAGAGCCACCAGGATGGCGTGTTTCGGGATGAAGGAGCCCCGCCGTAGGGAGAGGGTTGGCCGGGCCGCCTGAAAATACTGCTCGCCGCTAGCGGCGGGGAATCGCCCGAATGAGATCGAAAAAAATCTTTTCATAAGCGGCTTTGCGCGGGAACGCTGTAGGTATTCAAGATATCGGGATCGGCCTTTTCGGCATCGTCCTTGCGAATGACTTCAAAGTGATGGTCGGGGAGAAATTCGATGATGGCGTCAGGGCCGGTGGTGGCGGCGAACGCCTTGGGGACGTCGCTGAGCCGTTCGATCGGGACGCCATTGATTTTATCAACCATGGCCTGCCCGCGCGTAGCGAAATTGGCGTTGACCGGATGATCCAAAATGGAGGCAAGCACAACCGGCTCCGGGCGCCAGTTCTTCGGATCCTCCAGATGGCGATACACCAGTTCGTAGATCAGGTCGCGCCCGGCCGAGTCGCTCCAGTCCTGCCCGAACGTCTTCAAATAATCGAGCGAAAGCGGCGTGAAAACGAGGCCGCCGTAAATGTAGTAGTGGGGCAGCACATCGTACTGGTTGCCCTGGGCGTAGTCGTCGTTATAGACCTTCACGGGCAATTTGACGTCGATCATCTGTCCATCGCGCCAGATTTTCAGCGGGATGATGTCGCCATTCTGGGCCAGGTCGATCGCGGCCGAGACGCCCACCGTGTTGCCGTCATAGGTGATCGTCCCATCTTCATCCACCGGGTAATCGCCCACCTGCATGATAACGTCGTTGGGTTTAATCAGCGCCAGGGTGGTGGGAATATCCAACACCTGGTCAACGCGCACCCCTTGTTTGCTGTCGTCCGGCAGCTTGAGCATGCTCCGGAAAGCCGGATTTTGCAGCGGCGACAGGCGCAGCCCTGCCTCGGGTACGCCGTCATAAGTGCCGTCTTTAATGTCATCGAGAAAGTGGTGAATGATGACCGTGGGAATGAAATATCCCGTGCTTTGCAAACCGGCTATCCCCTCAAAAGCCACGCCCACCACCTTGCCATCCTGGATGACCGGACCGCCGCTGTTGCCCGGATTGATTGCCGCGTCGGTTTGAACGGCGAGAAAAGCGCGATTGCCGATATGCACATAGCCTTGCACCTCGATGCGGGAAACCACGCCCCGCGTATAGGAAATCTGCTCACCACCGGCGGGAAAGCCATAGGTCACCACCGTCGAGCGGACCTTCGGCAGCGGGCCGAAATCGAGCGGCTTCATGCCCTTGTAGAAATCGGGGTCGTCGACCTTGAGCACGGCCAGGTCGATATCATGCGCGACGAACTCCACCTTCGCGAAGTAGGGCTTCGGGTCGTGGTACTTCCGGATGACAAGCTGGCTCGTCCACGCGACAACGTGGGCGTTGGTCATGATGCGGTTGCCATCGATCAAAAAGCCGGTGCCCGACGCGCGGCGCGGAATGTCGAAAATCCAGGGCGCGGCCCAGTTCGGCTCGACGAATTCCGTGAAAATCTGGACGACCGACTTTTCCGCCTCGGAGCCTTCTTCCAGCGGCGTACCCTGCGGCAAAGCTGCCGAGCTGCGCATCGCCGGGGGAACGACGGCGGGCGTGGTCGGAGTAATGACGCCGGGAATAGGATTCGCCGGGTTCGGCGTGACGCCGGGAACGATCTGATTGGGCGCGGCGGGAGGCACCGCCGGAGAAATGCTGGTTACTCCACTGGCAGGCGGCGCGACCGTGGTGGAAGAAGCGGCAAGGAGAGGCAATCCTGCCAGCGCCAAACAAATCAGGCAGATGCCAACGCAACGAAGAAATAACATGTAAGCTTTAAGAAAACTACTTGTTGGCGTTCTTGTAAAGCAGGCATGTCCTTAAAGTTGTGTAAGGGCGGCAATCCGATCCATCATCTCCTGCGCGACGGCTCCGTACGAGTCCCTCTCTTTGCTGCCTTCGGCAATCGTCGGTTGATAGGGTTTTCCAATCACGACGCGGATCGGATGAAAGCGAAGGCGCTTCGTGTGCCGCGAAAGGCTTTCGTATGTGCCGAAGATGCGCACCGGCAGGATGGGCACGCCCGCTTTAAGCGCAACCAGCCCCGCGCCCGGTTCGGCGGGTTGGATCGTCCCGTCGTCGGATCGCGTACCCTCCGGAAAAAGCAATACGGCGTGGCCCTCCTTCAGCATCCGGATGATCCGGCGCAGGCCCGCGATATCGTGGCCGTCGCGGTCGATGGGCAGCACGTTGCAGATGGGCAGGAACCAGCTCCAGAATGGCGGCTTGAAGAGGCTTTTGCGCCCCAGGTAAAAGATTTCGCGCGCGACCGCCCAGCCAACCGTCGTCGGGTCCATGAAACTGACGTGGTTGGAAACAATCAGGCAACCGCCCGCCGGCACGTTCTCGCGGCCTTCGACCTTAATGCCGTGGAAAAACAGCTCCAAGCCGACGACGTTGTAGGCGAACCGGTAATAAGGGCGCATCGACGAATAGCTGGCCATAGACTAGACGCGATCAGAAAATTCCTGCCAGCTTTGGAGCACCTTGAGCGCTTTGCCCGAGTCGAGCGCTTCCTCACTCTGGCTCATCCCCTCCTCCATCGACCGCGCGGTGCCGTGGGTCCAGCTCGCGATGGCGGCATTCACCAGCAGGGTCTCGCGGTCGAGGCCCTGGTCTTCGCCGGAGAAAATCGTCTCGAGGTGCGACGCGCTTTCATCCGCGTTGCGGACCATCAGCGAATCGAGCTTTTCGTGGATCGGCGGCTCGGGCATGCGCTTCATATCCGTCAAGTGCACGCCGCCCGGCAGCCGCAGCGTGGTGCCGATCAGCGTCGTCCCGTGCGCGCTGGCTTCGCCGATCATCTGATGGCTTTCTTCGTCCTCTCCGCAAACCACGCTGAAGCGCGGACATTTCATGAACTCAAGCGCGCTCTGATAAAGCGGCACGTGCCGGGCCTTGAAAACGCCGACCAGTCGCGCATCGGGCCGGGCCGGGTTGAGCAGCGGTCCGAGCAGGTTGAAAACCGTCCGCTGACCCTCCGCCGCCAGCGCGCGCCGCACCGGGGCGATGACCGCAAAGGTCGTGTGATAGGCAGGCGCGAAGAGAAATGCGCAACCGACCTTTTCGAGGCACCTTGGGACTTCTTCCGGCGCGAGATCGATCTTGATACCCATCGCTTCGAGGACGTCGGCGCTGCCCGATTTTTTCGTGATCCCACGATTGCCGTGCTTGACCACTGGAATGCCCATGGCGGCGAGAATGAACATCAGCCCGGTCGAGATATTGAGCAGGTTCAGCCCGCCGCCGCCCGTGCCGCAGCAGTCGAGCAGCGGCTTGCCGTTCCACGATCCGCTCAGGCCCGGGTTGAGCGCCTGCGGCAGAAACGCCTCTGCGCACGCGGCCAGCTCCGCCGCCGTTTCGCCGCGTTGCGCCCAGGCACGCAGAAACCCGGCCTTGGTCTCGTCGGCCACGGAGGCATCCAACAGCTCCCGCGCCGCCACGGCAATTTCCTCCGGCGTCAAGGGACGGCTGGGAATGACAAGGGCAAGATCGTGCAGCATACGGCCCATCATGCGCCCGATTGCTCCATCTGCGAGTCGAATCGTTTTAGAGTTACTTCTTCGGCGTCACGATCTCCAGTCCTGCAATCTGGTGAGGAATGTAGGGCTCTTCGAGCCGCGCAATTTCCTCCGCACTGAGCTTCACACCCACAGAGGCGACGGCATCATCGAGATGATGCGGCTTTGATGCGCCCACAATCGGCGCGACAAGTCCGGGTTTGTGCAGCAGCCACGCCAGCGCGACCTGAGCCGGAGGCGTCCCCCGTTCACGACTGATTTCTTCAAGCCGATCAACGACACGCTGGTCTGCCGCACTCGTCTCCTTGCCATATAGCGTGGTGGAAAAAGGGTCTGTCTTGGACCGGACGGTGTTCGCCTTTCGACTCCCTGCCAGAAGTCCGCGCGCGAGCGGACTCCACGGAATCAGGCCGACGCCTTCCGATGCGCAAAGCGGATTCATCTCCCGCTCCTCTTCGCGATAGAGCAGGTTGTAATGATTCTGCATCGTGACGAAGCGCGCCCAGCCGTTGCCGTCGGAGATCGCCAGCATCTGTGCGAACTGCCAGGCGAACATCGACGACGCGCCTATATAGAGAACCTTGCCCGCCCGCACGACCTCGTTGAGCGCCTCGAGCGTCTCCTCCATCGGCGTGTGGGGATCAAAGCGGTGAATCTGGTAGAGATCGACGTAATCGGTCTTCAGGCGGCGCAGGCTGTCGTCGATGGCGTGCCGGATATGCTTACGGGAAAGGCCGCACTGGTTCGGATCGTCGCCCATGGGATTGAACACTTTAGTGGCGATAACGAGGCGGTCGCGTGACGGGCCGAAATCCTTCAGCGCGCGTCCGAGGATCTCCTCGCTGACTCCGGTGGAATAGGCATCCGCCGTGTCGAAGAAATTGATGCCCGCCTCCAGGGCGCGTTGGATGAAGGGACGGCTTTCCGCCTCCTCCAGGACCCACTCCCTCCATTTCTTCGAGCCATAAGTCATGGTGCCGAGACAAATGCGTGATACCTTTAAACCGGTGGAACCGAGATTGACGTAGTCCATAATGGAGTAATGTAGTGTCGGTTTTGCGTTGCGCCAGTGTCCCGTCATGGACGAAGTTGTCTTCTTCCCAAAATCCCTCGCAATGACCGCCAAAAAGTTTCCAAAATTTTGATTGGATTTTTCGCCACTCTTCCCTATTCCTTACGATTCCCATGGCTCAGAAACCTAAATCCAGCGGCAAGTCGAACAAGGCCGCAAAACCCGCTTCTTCCAAACCGAAAGCGGCGACAAAGTCCAAGACCTCCACCGCCGCCAAAGCGGTTGGAACCAATCACAAGACTTCATCCCTGACTTCCACGAAATCAGTCAAACTCAAGCCCGTTGCCAATGGCACCGACGAAGATCACGAGGTCCAGCGCCCGCAGGTTCGCCTGCCCAAGGACGCCAAGACCGCCGCCTTCTTCGACCGCCAGAAACGGCGCCTGCTTGATCTGCGCGATCATTTCCTCGATCAAATGCAGAGCGTCGCGCAGGACAGCCTTCGCTCCCGCGCCGAAAACAACGAAGCCTCCGCCGTGGGCCAGCACCAGGCCGATGCGGGCAGCGATGCCTACGAAAAAGATTTCGCGCTCAGCCTCCTTTCGCAGGAGCAGGACGCCCTTTACGAAATTGAGGAAGCCCTCAAGCGCATTGAAGTCGGCACCTACGGCGTCTGCGAGATGTCCAACAAGTTCATCCCGCATGCCCGGCTTGAAGCCATCCCCTTCGCCCGCTTTACGGTCGAATGCCAGCAGCAGCTCGAAAAAGAGAACCGGGGCCGCCGCCGCTGGGATACCGCCCCGCAGTTCATGGATTCCGCCGAAGCCTTTTCCGATGAGGAAGAGGAAACGACGGATGACGACGACAAGAAAAAAGAGAAAGACTAACCATGCCTCCCGCAGCCAAACCCATGCGGCCCCGCCGCCGTACGCTCCGCTCCCTGCCGAAGCGTCGCATTGATATCAACACGGAAGCCCTCGACTTCAAAAACGTCGAGCTGCTCAAGAAATTCCTCACCGAAAAAGGCCGCATCCTTCCGCGCCGCATCACCGGCATGACCGCCAAGATGCACCGCAAGCTGACGACCGAAATCAAGCGCGCCCGCAACGTCCTCCTCGTCAAATAAAGGAAAACTCCCATGTCACGACTTTGTGAAATCACCGGCGCCGTTCCCACGCGCGGCACCAGCATCCTCCGCAGCGGTAAAGCCAAGAAAAAAGGCGGTATCGGAACCCACGTCACGGCCAACACGCCCCGCGTCTTTCAGCCGAACCTTAAGGAAAAGCGCATCTTCGTCCCCGAACTGAAGCGCTACGTCACGGTCAAGCTGACCGCCCGCGCGCTCAAGACGCTGACCAAGAACGGCCCCTACGCCACGCTCAAAAAAGCCGGCGTGATTTAAGGTAGCCGGCGCAGGCCCTTGCGCCGGTCCGTCGCGACCCTCGTTCCCAAGTTGGACTTGGGAACGTCTTCTTGCTCCCCGCGAAATTCGCCCTCCGCAGGAGTTTCGCGCTCTTTTCCCCTGATCCTGTAAGTCCTATTCGTCCCATAGGTCCTGTCCCCGATTCCCTTTCTTTTTTTGCGCTCTCTGTGTTCTTTTGTGGCTAAGTTTCGGTAATGCCCTCCCACGACGTCATCATCGTTGGC
>Ga0116229_10002280_pt1 | contig 30921 bp, 29 predicted proteins | sample S1TSphgellanicum_3_FD_87313 | JGI IMG/M metagenome (GOLD analysis project Ga0116229, IMG submission 87313) | Host-associated microbial communities from peat moss isolated from Minnesota, USA - S1T2_Fc - Sphagnum magellanicum MG | ecosystem: Host-associated > Plants > Peat moss > Unclassified...
CATTTCAGCATTTTAGTGGAATACTGGAAGAACTTTGACTGCCAGAACTTCTTCAACTTATTGCTGAAATCTAACCCATGCCCTATGATAGTGGGTAAGCTGTTGGATTGCCCCTGGGATTCAGGCTGGTGGGCTGTGCTATTTAAATCCAATGATGTCCAACCTAAAGATAGACATTCCACTCCACCGCCCCCGCCCCTCCTTTGATTTTGACAATCTTGTGAAGCTGCTGCTGCAGCACTCATTACCCATCTTGATAAAACCCTAAATTACAAAATCTCTGCATTTCAACATATTCTGCACAAGTATCAACTCTTCACACCCATTGTTGCTTTTGTACTTCAACTGGAAGTACAATTAAACCATATCCTACAACACCATTTGAATGCACCACCATAGTCATTGGACTGTTTGTGCACATGTGAGGAGGCACAAGTTGGGCTAGAAATACATGTTGGGTTCATGTAAAACTCCACGGAATCCTTTGAGATTTTCAGCAGAAGGATACAGCCCTCGTCTTGGACAGCTACGACTTGCAGCATTTGTGAGATGACAAATGGCTACTAAAATTTTAGCTGGAAGGCTCCTGTCTTCAGAGGTAAACAGCAGTAGACACCACCGATGGCAAATCTTACAATATGATCATGATGTTCTTACTTGATTAGGCCATAATTTTGCATGCAACAAAAGAAATATAAGCAAGGCTGCATCATAGAGAAACCTTGTGGAGAAGAAACACCGGGAAGTTGAGACGTCTGTACATAATGCCAGATCCTGTAGGATTCCACTGGTAGCTCTTTGTGTCATATGGTGCAAATTCAGCTTGTGGGAAGATTGAGTCTGCAGAAAATCCAGCAACTTCTGGGAAGCTCAAATTGTCATATTCTATCAGCAGGCCTGCAACTTGCTGCTCCAAGGAAGAAGAAGAACCATCCGCTTCTTCCAGCCTCTTCAAAAAACCCACCAGAGCAGAAGATGGCAGCAGCACAGTCCTGGGAGCACTCAATTGTACCGAGTTTGCGTCCTGGAACCTTTGAATTGGAGCTATGGCCTTTGTGCGGCCGGGGTTAGCACATCCCAATTCCCCCGTCACATTCAGAAGTCGGACACAAGGATATCCTTGTAAACTTTGATACATGGCATTTTCAAGATCTGGCACTGATCGCATTGGCGACGACCCCACCGCCGTGACGGATACCACTGCCACGCTGCTGAAAATTGTTACAAACAAGGCTAGAAACGGTAGAAGCAGCTCCGGAGTACTAGTACTCCATCGTGACCATCTCAGCTTGCGACAACACTCCATAGCCAAAACAGTTTCCACTTCTTAGTTTTGCGTGCGTAATCTAACTACGATGTCGCAATCATGAAATTGGGAAACCCCTGACCATTTCGAGGTGGAGAGAAAGAAACACACAGAGAGCGCCAGAGTCTGCGATATCCCTAAAATGGTCCAAGAGAACCACACTGCAAATACGGTCCAGAAATTAGAAAGGGACAAAGGAACACACAATAAAAACTCGCACACACAAACGCGAAAGAAGAAATTGGAGGAGTCCGACAGAACCAATTTGGGGCTTCGACGAAAGTGCATGGGAGTGCGTGAGATGGTGACCGGGAAGCCGAGACGCGAAGATTTTGCACTACTGACGAAACCCTAATTGGGAAAGAAGATCCACGAAGGGACGAAACCCTAAAGGGGAAGAGACGAAGGGACGAAACACAAAACCCTAATTGGGGAAGACACGAAGGGATAAAGCCCTTATAGGGAAAGAGACAAAAGGGACGAAACCCTAATTGGGGAAGAGACTTAGGGACAAAGCCATTATAGGGAAAGAGATGAAGCGATGAAACCCTAATTGGGGAAAATACCAAGGAACAAAGCCTTTATAAGGAAAGAGACGAAGGGACGAAACCCTAATTGGGGAAAATACCAAGGAACAAAGCCTTTATAAGGAAAGAGACGAAGGGACGAAACCCTAATTGGGGAAAATAGTTAGAGACAAAGCCCTTATAGGAAAAGAGACGAAGGGACGAAACACTAATTAGGGAAGCTACGAAGGGACAAAACCCTTATAGGGAAAGACACCAAGGGATGAAACCCTAATTAAGGAAGAGATTAAGGGACAAAACCGAAGGGATGAACAAAATTCATGTTCATCTTTTGGCCAGAGTGAGCTAGCACCCACCAGTGCACTTATCATGAAGGATGGATGGATGGTAAGTGATCAGGAAACAATTTTCTATTGGGTTTCAGCTCCCTATTAGCTAACCATGATGGTTAGTTCAGTTTTTTTTTTTTTTGCTTTTACTACCTACCTACTAACGAATCACTTGTTCAATAGGTAGTAAAAGCATCCTTTACCTATGTATAAACTATAAACCATCTATTTACCTAGTAGTTAAAACCTAATTTTCCATTCATCTACTTACAAATAGGACCTATTTCTTACAAAATGGGTTACCAAGGTGAAACCATCTATCTATTAAACTCAGTTGAGGTTCATCCACAATCGAGTCATATCAGCCATCCAGTGGATGGTGCACTAGTGGGTTGTTAGTAGGTAGGTATTAAAAATAGCCCTTACCTGTGTATGAACCATCTACTGACCTAATAGTTACCTACTTTTCTACCTATCTACCTACATGATGTACATGATGTAGGACCTACTTTTTATAGAATAGTGGGTTACCAAGGTGAAACTAGACATTAACTCAGTTGAGATTCATCCACAATTGAGTTATAAAGGGGCATCCAGTGGATGGTGTTGGATGTTGGTTTAGGTTACAGAACCTACCTACCTAATCCATATCATCTAGAGAACTGACATGGCCCTTATTGATAGGGTATGTTTTTCATCAAAATCTAATAATCTACCTTGATGCATCTATGAGATTTCATCTTGATAGGTTCTCAAATTTTAAACCCTAAACCATTTTGTTGCACTTCGCAACTTTTTGTTCCATTTATTCTTGAATTTGAAATTTAACTTTAGAATATATTAAGTCCATTTGACAATGATAGTGTCAATAGTTTTTTAAAATCTAAACACTAACACCATCTTTCTTGCAATTAATTCAATGTAAGAAGACAAGTATTTTGATGGTGGGTATGTTTTAGATATTTTTTAAGTTCTAAGAAATTTTTGAAGAGTTATTTTTGCATCACAAATGCAGCATCTTTCATTAAAAGACTTGACCCAAAAAATTACTAACTACACTTAATTTTTGTTGTTGTCTATACCTACCTAGATGTTAAAATGTATTTGAGTAAATTACTAAGTGGTTCTCAAGGTGAGTATTTAAAAATTGACCCTTATCCATAAAATATGAATATCATCTAAAAAAACTAAGATAATTGGTTATCAAGGGTATTATTTTGATAGAGAAATTGATAATGATCATGTTTCAAGAAATTTAATATATGCTAGAAATAACTTGTGTCGTATAAGGAAAAAAAATCTTACAAAAACCCTACCCCATTAGCCCTAAAAAAAAAAAGTAAAAATAAGACAACCTTAATATTTACCTTGATGGGGAATGGTGAACATGATGAAGGATATTTAATAATAAATAGCATGTTGAAAAATGTGTTATTGTGCAAAAGTTATGAACTATAATCTTGAATTTGAACCACATGTTGATCAATAAATTGCTCAAATGGCAAAAGACACACATATGTTTGAAGTGGCAAAAGGTTGCAAAGCACTTCCAACTACAACTTAAAAAGAAAGGTGGCGCTATTGTTGACATGAATTATAGCTTCTAAAAGAAAAAGATGTTGGTCAAGCAAAAAGCTAAAAGTTATATGGTTAAAGCTATAAATGCTCAACTCCCTAAATAAGTGGTTTTGGCAATGGAAGATACTAAAATGAGCTTGATGATTCCAAGGTACATTGAAAGATGTCTTTACATCCATATGTAGTAGCACGATGTCTTGATGGTATTTGTACTCCAAACTAGAATACATGTCCATGCATTGCAAATCTCATGGGGGAGTACAAAATGACTATGTGTCCATGATCCTTCATTGGGATCATGTTCAAAACAATGTTATTCACGTTTTGTCATGATTTGAACAAATAAACCAAACTTAACATTGTCCATGATCCAATCTTTGATGGTTTTAGCCCAAACATAATGCATATTACAAGCATGTACCTTTGCACATCACATTGCATTGCCCATGACAAGGAACTTCCTAATTCTCCACGCATTCCATACAATAATAATGGAATAATGTAAAGTTAGGTCCAACATAATTTTTCCCAACTTTGAAATTGCATTGACATTTTGTCTTGACAAAGTCATTGTGCATTCATTTCACTTTCCTATGGCCTAACCTCCCACACATTCCACTAAGCCACAATAGGTCAACAACTAAATTTTCCACCCTCTTGTTTTTTGGTTGAAATGCACAATGATATATTGGCATGGTAAAACAATTATTATTTTGAAATGTTTTGAATGACCTGAGATAAACTTACCAGTGTTTGGTGGTTATTTATTTTTTCCAAGAATTGTCGGGTCTAGGTTTTAGAAGATTTTATGAAACACACCCCAATTTTTTTTTTATAAATGTTTTCAACAAATTCAGGGAGGATTTCAAAAAATTGCAAAAAATAATTTCACCCGAGTTTCAAATTGTTGGTTTTCAAATAGTTCATACCAATCGGTTTCAAAGGCGATTCTCACATAATGGTTATCCAAAATTCTATTATTTCAAACATTGATTTTTTTTTTTAATTTTTAAATTACAAAATGGTAAAAAATTTGAAAAAATATGTAAATTTTTCATCCTACATTTTATATGTCCATAAGTTCATATCGTTAAAAAAAACCTTCAAACTTTTTAAAACTTTCCTTAAATTCTATTTTTTTCCAATCATTTCCACCAAATTGGAATATGGTTTACAATCAATTTTAGGATCATTTGGCTATTTTTTTCTCACAAAAATAAATCTCTTTAAATTGTTTAATTACAAATGACATCTCCTTAGGTTTGTAAGTATGTTAAAGAAAAAATCCTTTTAATTTTAATTTATGGTCCTACAATCCTTAGGACTTAGTGAACCAAAAAAAAAACAATAGGAAGCATGGCTTTATGTTTTCCCCACCATTGAAAAGGACACTTGATTTCCTTGGGATCTATTTAATAATGTCTAAAAATAAAAAAACATTTAGTGACAAGTTCTTTCGTTGGCTCATTTGTGTTGGGAGTTTGTTCAAAAATATCCAAATTGAAATCTACATTTGTCGTTTGATCTACACATCCGACTTTAGATTCTACAATTGGATGTAAACAATGATAACATTTCAAAAGCATAGGATATAATGATTGCTTATCATATTCTTCAACAATGCTCACATTTTTCTCATGGCCAACAAAAAATAAAATTAAACAAAGGTTTTTTAATCTATGGTCTAGCATCAAACATAACATGTTGTGAAATGTTCTTTCTCTGTAATTTGAAAAAAAAAGAAACATTCCAAAATACCAAAAACTTCCTTCTTGATATTGGTAATAAACATAGATAATTCAAAAGCAATCCCATAATCATCATCAATCAAATTAACTTAGGTAGGTGGGTTTGTAATTTTTTCCCTACATTTCAAACACATGGTAATGGCAAGTTAGAACACATCAACAATAACCAATGGCTATTAAATTGGTTCAAAACACAAGCACTCACAATAGAAGAAATTGACTTTACAATTATTTGAAAAATGTGTTGAATAAGAAGAAATGGCACCTTGTCATTGATTTTAATAATATTTTTCTTGTTGTGATAAAGGATAATAACATCCTTGAATTACAAAGCCTTTTGGAACATAATGATTTTATTAACAAATCTACAACAAGAATTACACATGCAATGTTAATTTATATTGAAATAACATAAATTGAATAACTAAAAAACGAAAAAAAAAACCTTATATTACAAATGTTACTATCACTAATTAACACAATTATATAAGAAATAAAAGAAAAAAATTAATTTGTAAAATATTAAAAATCCACCTGTTTAAACTAGAATATTCAATTTTCTTAAGCAAATGTTTGAACTTAAACATGTCTTGTTCCATTCTTGTCTACCCTTCTTAGACTTTTTAGGCCAAGTTATACATTTTTTCAAATTTGATCAAATAAAATTAATAGAAAAAAAAATCATGTTTTTGCAAACCTTTTCATCAATTGTAGCATATTAGCAAATTTTTTTTAAAAATTTTTACCATTGTTCAATAACTGTCGATGAATTGTAGACATGTTCATATGTGTTTTGGTCATTAATTTCTTTTGTTGCTTAATGTTTGTTGATTATTTAGTGTCGTTGGTTGCTTGGTGTTTACTAGGTGTTTGACACTTTCTACATTGACATGTTTTGTTGTTCAAAGATCTTCTATAGCAATGTAACTACTAATAAATGTAAGCTTTCAGCTTCATTTCCATTTTTTTGTCTTTAGGTTTAAGGCATTGTTCTTGTTTTAGTTAGTGCATTGTTTGTGTTTTTGTGTTTAGGTTGCAATGGTTGAAGAGGAGGAAAATTATTATGTTGAGAGTGTGGGTGGAGTGATGAAGATACTCCATCAACTTCCTTTGCTCATATGTCATTTATTCCTATTCATATGCCATCTTCATCTATACCAAATGTTGAGAGTGTGCATGTGCAAGCTCCGAACATGTCATATGTTAATGTTTCACAATTTGTTGCTGTAGAAGCATAAGCTGTGGCTTGAAGACCTCATAATTGCTTATTTATATATTATGTTAAGGATTTTTTGTTGTTAATGATGGTTTGTCAGTGGATTTTGTTGCAGTGATTTTGATTTATGGATGTCTTGTGGTGGTGTGGATACTTTTGTTCTAGTTATCAATTTCCTAAATGACACCTAGGTGCCCATGCATGTTGTTGTGGGGTTGTTTGAGGTGAATGAGACAATTGGACAGTCCATGGTTGTATAACTCCAAGTTTTCTTGAATAGATTTGGTCTATTGTGTTGGGTAATTGCATTCATAAAAGATGAAGGCATGAATCTTTTTACTATGGTAGCAGAGTTATGCATTCCATCATTGATTATGAGCCTTTAAAGATTTTTAGGGTTTATGAAGGCACATGCTTTGGTCATGTGATGTCCAAGGCTTGTCGGTATGCAAAAAATGATGAATTTTTTTTTGTTGGACTAAAAAATGTCAATGTGAAAGAAGTTCAGAGTGGTTTATAAAAAACCATTACATGCACCAAAAAGTCCGAGAAAGGAAAACAAAAATGGGAGCGGGCTTGTTCTGAAAGTGGAATGTGACATAAAAAATTAAAGACCTTTATGAAAACTAGATTTGCCAAGAAGGTCATCATGTTTGAGGAAACCTTTGAGTTTAAGAATGCCACAATTATTTGTTATGGAAGGTAGAAGTCTATTACCCTATAGCAAAGAATACCTAAAGCCCAAGTGTGGGTTATTATTGAAGCAATCACTTTAATAATAATTTGTGTGATGAATTGAAGTAGGGGCCACTGGTTGTTATCAGATGCCTTGATAATAATCATTACCTTTATTATGGAAATGGAAATTAGGTTGTTGGAACTTTCTATTGGATTTAAAATCTTTGACCTGTTTAACGTAGACATCCTTTTTCTGCACAAGAATATGTGGCTGGAGGTGATAAATATAATCGAACCTTTTTTGGAATTTTTGAGGTCCTTTGATGTGGGGCAAGTTCACAACATGATGGCTGTCATGTTGGATCCATGCTTCAAGGCTTAAAACATAGTGGAAAACTTGGTGGGATGTGAGAATGTAATTTGATTGGCATATGAATATGATGTTTAGGTGGTTGTTCCTTTTCTAATGGTATGTTTTGATCGGCTAAACCCTGCTATTAGTACATTTGCTATTGTAACAATTGATGTTGCAGGACTAGAATTTGAAGGAAACATGTTTGGTGTGGGGGCTTCAATTGAGGAATCTTTTTGAACATTAGTCATTGGAGAATTATCCTTGTTGTTCAAGAGGCTTTTTATTTCCTCATCTACATGTGCAAATCCATTAGCTTGGTGGCCGATGTATGAGGGCCAATTTGCGAATATGGGTTTCTTTACAAAACAAATTCTTGGAATCCTAGGTTCACATATAGAAACTAAATAGGTTTCCAATCTTGTTGGGCTGTTGACAACTTTAGGTGTTGTCGCTTGCAAGTGGAGAACATGGACTAGATTATTATTGTGGTGAAAAATTGGCCTGATGACCTGTGTGCGCCAATTTCAAGCCAAATTCAGACTTCAAACAATATTTGAAAGCAAAAGAGTTTTTGGTAGAAAAGAACAATAATTTAATTGAAGAACATAACTTTTTTGAAAAATTGGAGATTGATGGTGATTAATTTTATGCGGCTAGTTTAACTTTGTGTTTTGTGTGGGGTGTGAGTGGGGTAAGGAGCTTGTGTTATAATTAGGCAAAATGATTTAGAATTGGGATTTGATTCCCTCAAACATTATCTTGATTTTGTTTGAATTTGTTCATGTTGCTTTTGTTCTAGAAAATTAGGTTATTGTTGTAAGTTTTTTATTAAGCAATAGATTTGGAAATTTGATATGCATATTTTTTATGCATATTCGTCATGTTTTAAAAATTGAAAATCGGCATATACATAATCGGCAAAGGAATTTAAAGAAAATAAATGTGTAATTGGTTATTGTAGTCAATTGAATTTTTTTGGGAATACATATCCTTCTTTGTAAAAAAAATAAAAATCTTTATTGATATCCACAAGGTAGGTATAAAACTTGATAATTAGACAACCCCAAGGAATAAACAATAAACAAGCCTTAGGGAATGGACGTATGTCTTGGGGAGTTTAGCCATTTTTTAAAGGTAACATGTTGCACCACTAAAGACAATTTAAATTGGAAGGGCATGAAAACATTCTAAAATAAGTCAAATTGAGATCTTTATTTATTTTTGAGTGCATGTAACCATAAAATAAATTTTAATATTTAAAAAATTGGAAATTTTTTGGTTGAATGATCAATATGATGATGATGTTTTTTTTAAGTATAATAATATTATGTTTTATGTTTCAAATATGAATTTAAATATGTATTTGAAAATGTATGTAAGCAAATAAGTGTTTTAAATTGGTTTTAAGTAAACAAAAAGAGAATTTCAATTAGATTTTTGGTAACTTCAAGTTGATGATACATTAAAATGTATTAATTATTTAAATTTTTTGCATATTGAAGACCATATCTTGCCGAATCTTTAAATTATGAATAAATTTTAACACATTCCATCTTGCTAACTTAAAATTGATTTATTACATATTTTTTTACATTAATTTTTAAAAACTTGATATGCAACTTACTATAAACTTAACGAAGTGCAGATAATTTTCACAATTATACTTGAAGAAGTTTTTAATTTATTTTCTTACATTTCTATCAAAAGTAAAAGATTGTAATGTCGAGGGATACTTTTTTGACCTATTTTTGCATGCTTACTTGGGAGATGGATATTTCCTTGGCCAAGGGATGTGGAGATCATGAAAGGTGTGAGATTCGAGGAGGAGGAGGAGGAGGAGGAGGAGGAGAGGGGGTTTTACATGGAAGATTTGGGAATAGGGGACCAAGTGGAAAAATGGTTGGGGGGGGAGGTGGGTGTGTGGGAGTTAAGTTGTGCTAGGGGTGCTAGGTTAACCAGTTGAGTTGAAGGTGGGGTGTGGTTAACTAGGGATGTGGCACTCCAGGTCAAGCATCAAAATTCATAAACTCAATTGTTAGAACACATCACATGTCATAAATATACACTACATTTTACCTCATTGGTCTTGTTTAGGGTTTGCAAAAAGGTTTTGCAATAGATTAATTAGTTGTGAGGACCTCCAAATTTTTCATTTTTGTTTATTTTTGTGATGGGCATTTTTGCTTTGGATCAAGCTTTGGATAGGCTGAAAAATAATACACATGTTGTTGTAATCTCCTCCTTTTGGCTTGCTTATATAGGTTACAAAAGTAAAGCTTAGGGCAAAGATATGGGATAATGTGACAAAGCTATTGGGAACATGTTGAAGAACACAATAGAATCTTGAGGAACCTATTGGGGAACTCATTGGGAACTTGATGGGAACACAACAGGAACAACAAAAAAAAATCTAACAACCTCATGCTCCCATTCCATCCCCCCCTCCAAAAAAAATAAAAATAAAAATCTGGACACCTTTGGTGCATGCTAACTCACTTCATTGGTTGCAAGAATGTTTTTGCCTACCTGTGCTCTTTTGCCATTTTTGGTGGGGCATGAACTATGGATGTATAGCAAAGCTAACCACAAAAGACCCATCCATCCCCAATTACAAAAATACACAAAAATGCATTAAAATTTATTATTTACTTTCCACAAGTTTTTGGGGTCAACAAAATATCACTTTGGAAAATAGATTTTGTAATTCTATTTTAATTTCAGTTTTAGTTTATTTTAATTAATTAATTAATTAATCTTTCCTTTCATCTTTTTTCTTCTTTGTCATCATCATCTTCACCCCTTTGCCTGCCCGTTGACTCCCTATTTCCACCACACAAAGAAAAACAAAACAAAACAAAAAAAAAAAAACAAAAAAGAAAACATCAAAAAAACAACAAACAAACCAAATCCACAAATCAATTTTTGTTGCTGTTGTAATGGGGGGTTGTTTTTTTTGTTTGGGTTGTTGTTGAAGTGGTGATGGTGGTGACAATGGAGGAGAAATTCATACACAAAAATGGACTAACAACATTCATACACAAAACAAAAAAAAATGAGCCCCATCAACAGTTTTTAGTAATAACATTACTTACCCATTTTGTTATTAGTTTTTTTTCCTATTCCCAAATTCCCATAACAAATGACTACTTTATCTATTAATGAAAAATGTAATGTAATGTATGTAGGTACTAAGATGATGCATTAGGGCACACACTTCTTCACTGTTTGTGTTGATGTGTCCTTCCCCTTTCTGTTGTTGTTTGTTGTTGTTGAGGTTTGTTTCTTCTTCTACTTCACTACCCATCTCTCAACTTTTTCTTCTGTTGTTGTTGTTGTTGTTGTTGGATTTTGGTGCAAGTAGGTTACTGCTTGTCACCTGTTTCTGCATTTTCTTTTGGGTTGGGTGGTGGTAGTAGTAGTAGCAGTAGTAGTAAAAGTAGTTTTTGTTTTTGTTGTTGTTGTTGTTGTTGTTGGTGGTGGTGGTGGTGGTTGGGATTGTGTTGGATGTTGGGGTTGTGGTTTTGGGTGTGTGTGGTTTTTGGGTAGAGAAGAATTCAGGAGATTTTAGAGAGAGAGAGAGAGAGAGAGAGAGAGAGAGAGAGAGAGAGAGAGGGTGCGGCAGCGGGAGACATACCTCTGGTGGTGGCTGCTCAAGGGAGATGATGATGATGATTCAATCAATCATCACACGAGTTTGAGCTTCCCAGATCAACTTTAGAATCAGTGGGCGGGCTTTGTGGTGTCTTCTTCTTCTTCTTCATCTTATTCTCCTTCTGGTTGTCATGGGAACAAGTAGAGAGCTTGATGATCATCTACCAAACCAGTGTTCCAAATTTGAGCAAAACAACTGCAAGAAGCGGTGCAGAGTATTGCCAGCAGCAGCAAATCCCCAAGGTAAATGGAGCATCTTCATCCTGCTTTCTACTTTGAGATTCGTTCTCTTCTCTTCTTCCCCCCTCTTCATTTTTTGTCTCTTCCTTCTGTGCAGCCGAGTACCCAATAGTTTCCAGCTCCCTTGCTCTCCTCCCCTCCCCCCTACACCCCAAGCCTTCCTTCTTCAAAGTATGATTTCTGTTGAAGCTGCCAAGGTACTATGGTATACAACATTGCATACACATGTCCCTTCCATCTTGAGACGATGCCTTGCTGTGGAGGGTGGAGTATGACTTCTGTCAAAAGCAATTTCAGTAAGGAGTCTGTTGAAGCTGCCAAGGTACTATGGTATACAGCATTGTGTACATATGTCCCATCCATCTCGGGATGATGCCTTGTTATGGAGGGTGGAGTATGATTTCTGTTAAAAACAATTTCAGTAAGGAGTCTGTTGAAGCTGCCAAGGTAATATGGTATAGAACATTGCATACATATGTCCCTTCCATCTTATGATGATGCCTTGCTATGGAGGGTGGATGATACAGCACACTAACAATGGCTCTGGCTGCTGCTGCTGAAACCACCACCACCACCACCAACCCCATCTTCTGTGTTTCGTCTGAGATGGGTCAAGCATTTTGAGGCTTGCTAGACAGCCAAAGTCTGCTGCTAGGGCTGTGCCACGGGCATGGTAGATTTGCATCCCCATAGTAGTAAGATTCCTATGTGCACCAGTGGCTATCACCAGCAGATCCTGCCTCGGGTTTTCTCAGTCCATAGAATTTGCTTTTGGTCTTAAGTCTCTTTGTAGGTTAGTTACTCTTTGCACTACTGCCAGCTCTTTCTGGTCTTTGGGTGAGTCCAATTGGTGACTCTGGTTACTCTTACAGGTGCAGTCTGCGACTGTGCAGCTGTTTTGTGGGAGTCTTCAACACATTCTAAGCTACTCTTTATTCCCCTCCTCTCCAATCCTTGCAGCTGATTGGGGCCACTTGATTCTCCTCTTCTGTGGATTCTGTGTTCCAGTCTCAACAATCTCCCCATGTCTATGTTCACTATAGGTTTTGTTTTCACAGCAAGATGAGGCAACAACATACATTGTTGCCTCAGTGTTTTTTTACAACTGCTGGTAAGCAGCTGGAGTGTGACCCAGACAATCCCCCCTTCTCCCCAATGGTGGTAACTCAACCCAACTGGGGTTTTTTTTTCCTTGTATGTGTGACAGCAGCAACAACAGCAATATAACATTCCAAAGCAAGTGACAACACAGTTAGGAGTGCAAGCACACTTTCTCCATTGCTTTTACAGCATTGAACCAATTGGGTTCACCGCAATCTCAACTCAAAAACTGTTTGAACACCAGGCAGATTCTTGGATGGCGGACAACAGTCCTAGGACAGATACTTCTACTGACTTGGAGGCTGATGCGAAGGTAGACAACTGGGTAATAAAATTTCTCTATCCTTTTTTCTTTTCTTGTGTGAATGACAATGAGTGGGATTGTTGTGCAATCACTACTACCCCTAATGGTTCTGTTGTTGTGCACAGTCTTCCTCATTTCAGTCGCACTGGTTTGTGGTTGTCTGGTGTGCAGCTGGATGATGGGCATCATGGCACAACTGGAGTTTCAACTGCGTCTGACCATGAGACAACAAAAAATGGGGACTCCAAGGTTGGCCTTGAAAGTTTTTCTGTCCCTCTTTGTGTGACCAAGTGTTCTTCTGTACATTCAGGGAAGCCCTTGAAATTTGCTGTCTGCCTGTAATATATCAGGCTGCAGTTGGGAAGGTTTCAGTGAATTTTTGAAGTAAGGTAGTTGGCTGGTTGTCTGTATGTTGCTGCTCTTTGCAGGCTCTCAGGCGGCTTGCTCAAAACCGTGAGGCTGCACGTAAGAGCAGGCTCCGAAAGAAGGTACTTTGATTTCTGTGTCCAGAAGAAAATTTTCTCCTTTGTTGTTGGACTTACTGACAACATACCTATTTTGAGTTTATGATTGTTTCATGGATGAGCTTCTGGGGAAATTACAACATTGCTGTTGATGATGGATGACTTAGGCATATGTACAACAACTTGAATCGAGCCGAATCAAGCTGAATCAACTTGAGCAGGAGCTTCAAAGAGCTCGGCAACAAGTGAGTGGGTTCTTCTTTTCCTCATGATTACTTGTTCACACATCTGTCTAGCAATTCTGGACTGGTTCCACAAGTCCTTTTGGCACTATATACCTGAGAAAGGTGGAGACCTTTGTAGGTTCAGGGTGTTTCTTTACATGGGTAGTGGTGGGTGTGGTAATGACCAGAATCCTCATTCCGCCAGTGCCAATGGTGTGAACGTTGCCGTAAATCCAGGTACTCAGCTTGCTCTATTTCTTTTCATGAGATTGTTGGATGGGCAGTTATACATTGCTCTGAGGACCCTGTTATGGATAACTGCTGCTATGAATTGTATCATTCCAAAAGACTTCATGTTACGTGGCACATGGTTTCCAAAGATATGCCGGTTTGTTTCTTTGGTTAGGGTCATCTCTATGATGTGTTGCTGAATGGCCAAGGGGCACACAGAACCTCACATTTTTTTTTGGGTGATGAGTTATGTGAGCAGGGGCAACAGCTTTTGACATGGAATATGCTAGGTGGGTGGAAGAGCAACAGCGGCAGATGTGTGAGCTTCGGGCAGCATTACAAGCCCATGTGGCTGACAATGAGCTCCGCTTGCTTGTTGATGGGGGAATGGCACACTATGATGATATTTTCCGTCTGAAGGCTGTAGCTGCTAAAGCAGATGTCTTCCACCTTGTGTCAGGAATGTGGAAAACACCAGCTGAGCGCTGCTTCATGTGGATGGGTGGCTTTCGACCGTCCGAACTCCTCAAGGTGCATAAAAATAATGGTGTCAAATGCTGGTAAAAGATCAATTTTTAGTAGTAATTTTGAGTTCCAGACTTGTCATGTTTACCTGTAGCCCACCACTGGTGGGAGTCAAGCTTGGGGGTTAACCGTAAGTGGAGGAACAAATTTTCAGATGTGGGGGGATATTGGTTTGTTGGATGAATGGGTGCAGATTCTGATACCACAAATTGAGCCATTGACAGAGCAACAGCTACTGGGAATCTGTAATTTGCAGCAATCATCACAGCAGGCTGAGGATGCACTTTCACAAGGAATGGAAGCTTTACAGCAATCTCTTGCAGATACAGTTGCTGGTGGCTTGTTGGGCTCATCACCCAATGTCGCTAATTACATGGGTCAGATGGCTATGGCCATGGGTAAATTAGGCACACTCGAGACTTTTGTGCGGCAGGTACACACTTCTCACTGGTTCTCCTAGTATGCTACTTGACTAGTACATATGGGGATCCCTCTTTCTGCTTTTCCCCACCAGAGGTCCATAAACCATAGCATAACCCCCTGCAGCTAGCTAGGCTCCATAGTTGCTTTCCAAGAAGCAGTTATGCATTTTACTAGAGAGGTGCAGCAGCTTCACGAATTAGCAATGTGGTTTGGAGACTGAGAATGCAGGCTGGTTCCTTATTTCTAATCCTGGTGGCATGGCAGGCGGATAATTTGCGACAAGGGACATTGCAGCAAATGCATCGCATCTTGACAACCCGTCAAGCAGCACGAGGCCTTCTTGCAATGGGCGACTACTTTGCCCGTTTACGAGCACTCAGCTCCCTGTGGTCTGCACGACCACGAGACTAGAAAAAGAGGAACAGGAATTGTGGCCTGGATCATGACAAACATTTTCCTTGATTAAAAAAAAGAGTGTGAATTCAAGGCCACGGCAGTGAACAATCTGGATTAGCTTGCTCCCCTGTTTGCAAGTGCACCCCGACTAATATAATTGATGCACTGGAATGACAGGAGAGGCATGACATTGAAGGATTGTGAGAGTGGACAGTGTGCTGTAAGTAGGGTAGAAGGGCTTTGTGGGTCACTTTCTCTTGTACAAAATACAAAAAGAACATAGGTCTATGGAACAGATTATGAGTTGAAATTATCATAAAATGCACCTTGGAGTAGTCAATGGATTGATGTGGTTATCTGCAGAATTGCATCTCTTTTTCTTTGTAGAAGAGGGCTTGGGATCTGAGGGTAAATTTCATATCTTTCTTTCACTGATGCAGTGTTTCAAGGCCTGAACAGAACCCACTTCTGCGATCATAAGGAAGAAAAAAGGTGGACTAAACACCTTTGAGAACCTCTTGTGTTTGTAAAAGATTATATGTAAACAGGGCTCTGTAAAGTGACACTCATTCAATTGATATGCATATGTGCTGCTTTGCAATGCCTTGCCATCTATGCACCTTCTGTTTTGTGATGGAAACAACAGCAGCAGATGGGTAGGGTCTTTTCTAGTTTACCAAAGAAACAGTGGTTTTTCTGTAACTCCCCCAGACTATTGGGCTTTATATGGGTTGCAGGGTTCTTACTGGGGACTTTGTGAAGAAGAAGAGCTCAGAAGAAAGCATGGTAAGTGTTGGCTGGGCTGTAACTCTCCTTTTGTAATTCAGCTGTTTACATGCCTATCTGGAATGGGAAGTTTAGGGTTTAGGGTCCTTTTCTTTCAGGTTGGGCTGTCACTTTTCTGCAGAAGTGTAGGAGGATGGCACATATAGACAGACAGATGCACACATCTCTATTACGTGATTCACATTGCTGCTTGGAGAGAGCCGCTTCTTGCACTCCTTCACAGAAATTGTGTAGATATAGGAGAGGCTGAAGAATGTATGGGATTCCATTTTATCTACCAGTTCTGTTTTCTTCTAAAAAAGAAAAGAGAAGAAAGTTTATTAGTGTAATTTTTGTACTGCTTTAGCATTTTTATATATATTCAGGTTTTCATATCTGCAAATTTGCATCCAAAAGCTTGATGCAATTCACATTGCAAATACTTCTACCTCTAAAAAATCCATCCCCCTGAGATTGCAGAGAAAACTCCACTGTTGCAAGAATCCCTCATGTAATTTTGGTCGACAATTTAGCCATGAACCTGTCTCCTTGGATCTGTGAGAGATAAAAGATGTTGTAAGGTCAGGAACCTGGGATCCAAGAATGGAAATGTGGTGCAAATGAAGTTTAAATCCATGAATATTTTTTAAGAGCTTTGATAAAGAAAATCAAACACAGTCTTTCATGAATGTGAAAAGAAAGCTGCCCAAAATATCAATTTTTTCCTCCATAAAATGTACATGCAATCTTTGCAACAAGTTTGTACCTGTGCAAATAATACTAAGTGAATGAAACTTCTTCAAGAAGATCTGAGACCAACCTAAAAAATGTAGGACTAAAGAACAATCGCACTTCTCTTCTTCATAATCATGGGTCACTGGCAATGCAGAGAACAATTGCACGTCTCATCTTGATGATCATGTGTCATTGGCAAGGTGGAGAACAATAGCACATCTTGATGATCATGGGTCATTGGCAAGGCGGAGAACAATAGCACATCTCATCTTGATGGTCATGGGTCATAGGCAAGGTGGTGAGAGAGGGAGAGAGGTGGAAACATGGTCTTTTTTCAAATGATCTTTGCCATAATTTGTGGCTACAAAACAATTGAGAAGATGAAGTAGCAAATGAAGGACTAGAACATAGTCTTGAGAATGAATCAATGAATCAATGAGTCATCATTGAATTGAATTGAATTGTTTTCTATGAAGATTGTGATGAATCAAGCTCAGAACCGTCTTCAAAGTATGTGCCTGTTTGTAGCCATTCTTGAGAGGTTTCGCTCCATGCTCGAGGAGCAATATGCCATGTAGAGTAAATGAATCTCTCTAGAGCTTTGAAGACATCATAGTTTGCAAGAAGAGGATTCCAAGCGCCACTAAGAATGCAATAATTCACATCATAAGGAGGTTTGTGATGAGCTCCATGCATTTTCCTTGAGACCAAAAACCCCCTTTCTTGGAGCTCCAGGACTAGCTTTGGTAACTGGGATTTCTTCATGTGAGCCCAAGAATGAACCTGTTGGCTCATCACAATAAAACCCAAGAAGATGCCAAGGAAAGAATCAGCAAATGGATGACTCGGGAGCACAAGAAATGGAGCTAAGAAAATGGCGGTGGGTCGAGCAATAGCATGGATGTTGTTGCAGAATTCTCGTTTGGTGATTGTCCATGGCCTTTGATGATGTCCTTGGAATGCATCAATTTGAGCTCCAAAAACCGGGGTTGAAGCTCCTCCATAGTTGTCAATTCCCCAGTGATAGAATCCAGTTGCAAGGTCCGCAAGAACGTAGGCTGCAAAAGCTCCAGTGATGACTTGCAGGAAATCTTCTGTTGATGATGATGATGATGAGCAAGCCAAACAAGCTTTCATCACCATTCCTGTCACTGCAAGCGATCCAGAAAACACCCAAAACCTGTGCACCCATGTTGATTCCAGAGCTGTATCTGAAATCCCCATCTCCAAACATCCAGAGCTTCTTCTGATCATCATCTCTTCCCTTTTGTTGCTGTTGTTGTTGCTGCTGCTGCTGTTGTTTTCATCAGTAAAGGAGGAAGCAGCAGCTGAGTCTTCTTCTTCTTCTTGACAAGAATTTGTTTCAGAAACAAATTCCAAAAGGGTTTCCCGTGGGACAACAATCCTGGAGCTGCTGTTGAGCTGAGTTGTCCTGTGATAATCTTCTTGCAAGAAGACTGCAGAGATGAGAACCGCCTTCTTGTGGTATTTTCTCGCATGATCCCTGGATGTGTTTATCTTGAATCTGGAGAGAATGGAGATGTCATTTCTGGAGTTTGCTAAAGAAGGGAGGAATGCAATTTCACGCTGCCATTTTGTTGATGATGGCTTCAAACCTTCACCCATCATAGCTGCAAGCTTCGCCATGTTGCAACCTCTCCACCCACAAAGCTTCTCCAAAGCTTCCAATTCTTTCACTCCCCAGTGGCTCACTTCTTTGTGAACTCTTTAGTGATAACTCTAAGTTTATTCACAGAATTGCCAAAAACCTGCCTCTAGAAGAACACCCCTCAATCACATTTGCTGCAATCGATTAGTCCCCCTCTCCCCCCCCCCGCCCCCCTTCCTCAAGAATTTGTTTCTTCTACTCAAAAGCTTGCTTGAATGTGGACTGCTGTGCTATGATAGATTCTAAACCCACCACCACCACCAACAACAACAACAAAAGGACACACTCTTGGTTGCAGGACACAAACAACCAACACCCACAACTAGCAACCCAACTGCTCCAACTTCTGCTTCTTGTGTCTGATCTTCTTCTTCTTCCTCAGCGGCAACACAACCAGCAACCCAACTGCTCCAACTTTTTCTTGTTCTTGTTCTTGTTCTTCAGCTGCAACACAATCAGCAAACCAATGCTCCAAATTCTTCTTCTTCGGCTGCAATGACGCAAGCAGCAGCAACCCAATTGCTTGAACTTCCTCTTCTTGTGCCTCTTCTTCTTCTTCTTCTTCTTCTTCTGCTTCTTTTTCTGCTGCTTCAGCTGCTGCAACACAACAACAACAGGGAGGTCAGGTCCACCAGCCTCTTTTTTTTCCTGGTTAAAAGAAATCTCAAAATGGCTAAAACAAAGTGTGTTTTTTTTGGGTTTTCTAGTTGCCACTATATTCTATAGTTTCTTTATTTTGGAAGTATTGTCAGATTTTCTCTATTTGGGTTCCAAGCATGTAGCCAAAAAATGAAAAAGGAAAAACTTTTTTAAACTGCCAGATTTGGCTAAACTGGATTATGGATGATCAGCTACATCACAAATATGAAAAAACTGGTGGGGACCAGTATGCAGTAGCATGATCAGAAGATACGAGGCGAAGTGGAGACTTGTGAGCCACTAAGAAATGGATGCACAGAAAGAGAGAAAAAAAAAGCAACACAGCTAGCTAGCTATTCTTGCTGCAATCTGTGTGCTTCCACGTACTGTGCATTGTACCACCCATTCCAGCTTCTCCCTTTCTTCTCCCTCTTTTCTGCCTTGCTGGGGTATGTCCAGAGCATCCCCCAAGCAGCTCTAGACTTCAGACCTCGTGTCATATTTTTCTTTCACTTACTTACCTACCTACCTACCTATCTTCCTCTTGTTTTTGACTTTTCTTTCTTTCTGGGAGAATTTGTGATACCAGCTTGTGCTTTTCTGTGCACGAGCATGGACCATCCCCAGAGCACCCGGGAGCATCCCCAATCAGCTCTAGACTTCAGACCTCTTTCTCATCTTTCTCTTTCACTTACCTACCTACCTGTCTTCCTCGTGTTCGCACTTTTCTTAATGAGAAAATTTGTGCTACAAGCTTGTGCTTTCTGGTTGGTTGGTTGGTGCACAAGCATGTTCCATAAGTATATTCACAAAAAAACATGCTTGTGGAATTTTTTTTTTTCAGTTTCATTTTTGTTGAGAGATTTTGAGAGTTTTTTTTTTTTTTTTTTTTGAAGCACAAACAATAGACCCAACCTGACAAGCTTTTGGCAGCCCCCCAAGACAACAAGCTCATTGGCAGAGAGCTGGCAGGAGTTTCACTTGCAGACCTCTGGGTTTGAACCAGTGTTGTGTATGTAAGTGTCAATAGCCTCTATATACAACGTCTAAATCCTATGTATGTGCAATTATATACATTTACACATCCAAACTTTTTACACTTAACATTTATCCAGTTACAGTGCTTATACATGTATTTTTATATTTACACAAGGCCAGTGTCAATATTTGTCAAATACCCTTACATGGCCCTGTGTAAATGTTTTGAGATGTGTATGTGTAAATATTAAAATTATCTGTAAAGTCAGCCTGTCTTTGGGCTTCCTTTCACCCCAAACCCTTCTTTCAGTGGTATCCATAAAGTAAGAAAATTTTATTAAATCCAGGAACGAAATGCTGAAAATCAGCATTCAATGCACAAGGTTCAAGATTAATTATAGTAGCTTTACATGTAGGAGCAGTGAAAATATATGTGACCATGGTTTTTGACCAATGGCGACCCAAATTCAACCACGTGCCCACCCGCTTTTTTTGTTTGGTTTTTATTTTAGTTGTTGCATTGAGACCAGGGTTTTATACTAGTGGTGAGTGAAAGTCTTGGTTGCTCAAATGGCAACTGAAATTCAGTCAACCTGTCCACCTTTTTTTTTTTTTTCGATTGCTACATTGTGACCATGGTTTTGGACCAATGGGGATCGGAATTTGGTCAATTTTTGCACCTTTTTTTTCTTTTTTCCTTGGTCACTGTGCTACAACTAAGGTTTTGAGGCTAGTTGCGACTGAAAATCTTAATAGCAAAGGTGATGACCGAATTTCGGTTGATTTACCCACTTGTTTTTTTTGTTGCTACATCAACACTAAGGTTTTGGGTTGATTGCAACCAATGTTTTTGATGGAGAGGCCAAAAAAATGTTCCTTCAACATTGATGGCTCTCAAAGAATTTTCGGTGCTTTTTAAATTATTAAATGCACTATCAAATGCATGTCTCTCTACCTTGTTTTTTTGTTTTATGGTGATTTGTTTTTGAGTTCAGTTTTCATTATTTGTCATCTTCTTCATCATTGTTTTGAGTGTTTCAAATGTATTTTTGCATTTACTAACTTGTTTTGTGTTCATTAAGCTTGACCAAGTAAGTTTAGTCTTTTCATTGTTTTTTTCTTATATATATATTTCGTTTTGTTGTGTTCAAATTATCAAGTTTTACTCTAGCTAGCTTTGATGGCACAGCAAAATGAACGACCAACTGTGCTAGTTGAAGATATTGATCACACAATTTGTAATGTTGCTTTTGATTTTAAGTGTATATGGCAATTCTTCCCTCTTTGGATCCTTAGCTAAAATTTGTTGCTTTGTCATGATGTGTAGTGTTGTGACGATTGGTGTCATAAGGGTGTGAATCCATAGTAAACTTTACTAAACAAATAGATTAAGACCAATCAAAGGTAAAAATTAATCAACTAAAAAGAGATGCATGCACATATATATAGAATGCACAAGAGGAGGCCAAGACAAAAATTTCATGTATATTAAATTAAATCGAAAAGAAAGAAAGAAAATGCAATGTATGTAAACGGTGGTCGTGTACTAGCCACCATGAACATCTAAAAATCCAGTCTAATTATGGAGGAAACTCTCCCTTACAAAGGAATTTTAGAAAAACTAATAAGAGAAGGGAAGAGCTTGGCCTTTTATACAACTGTCAACAAAGTTGAAACCTTAAACAAGCCATAACCCTAAAACACCTAATAACATATAGTAATTTAAAAACATACATTAACATTAAGAACATACATTAACCTTAAAGGCATGATTGACATGCCCATAATTGGCCGTCATGTATGAGGCCATGCATATGGGCATGATAACTGTCATGACGTGTAGTGTTGTGACGTTTAGTGTCATAAGGGTGTAAATCCATAATAAACTCTATTGAACAAAAAAAACTAAAACCAGTCAAAGGTAGAAATTAATCAACCAAAAATAAATGCACGCACATATATATACAATGCATAAGAGGAGGCTGAGATGAAATTCTCATGTATCCCCCCAGACTCAAGCTGGGAAAAGCGTGGCATGGTTTGAGTAGAAATCAAGGTGCTGTAGGACAACATGATGAATAGTACCAAATGTCGGCGAGAACTTGAGTGAGTTCTAGCTTGAGGCAGAATAGATGGTATCCACCATTACAATTATCGCAAAACAACATCTGATCAACATTGTCTGTCTTTTAACATACCTGACATGGATGGTCAAGTGGAGGAATCCAAGTCAATGTGATGATGGTAGGATCCAAGTTCAGTAGGTGGCAGGGTGCACAATTTTTGGAGTGATCCCAAATAGTGCGTCCATTAGCTCTCTATAACTCCAACACACTTGAAGGCTTGATTACCTTAATCTTCAAGATAATGCAATCGAAAGAAATGTATAGAATATCATTAGGTTATTGCTGGAGATACATAAAATCACCAACATCAAATTGTCTCACTTTAGGTTTGTAATTGCCACCTCGTGTGTGTGCATACCGTAAGGTGTCTCAATGCTATGCAATGGATAAGTTCTCCATGGCCATGAGCATGACCCTCTTGAATATAGAAGCCTTTTTTGCGATGACCCTAGCCTAAATGGCTGGGGAGTCCAAGTCCACAACCTGGTCCATTTGAGCAGTAATGGAAGAGGGTGGAATGGGATGTTTCCCAAAAAGTAGAAAGTAAGGAGCAAAATGAAACAAAGAGGTGTGTTTGGACATCCTGTAACCCATGGCGATGTAAGGTAGGCCCAGGTCCCAATCCTTTTTGTTCCTAGTGAGGTAAATCTTCCGAAATCCCTTCTTGCATGTTCGAACCATCCTTTTTTCAACGCCATCAACTTAGGGATGATCCCTTGAAGTTCGACAATGGTCAATGAAAGCATGATCAAATAGGTCTTGGAATTCTCCTCTGAATTCTGATCCTTGATCAATAATGCACTCAGCACAAGCCCCAAACTTGCTTAGGACTTGTTGTAAGAAAGCCTAGTTGGTGCTATGTGATGACTTGTTTGGTAGCGCAACAAGCTCGACCCACTTTGAAAAATGTTCATTCATATTCATGATTTAGACATTACCCTTAGAGGTCTATGGTAACTCTCTAGTTAAATCACATGACCAACAATAGAACATGCCCTAAATAGGGAGTGGAGAAAATGTGAGTTGTCGAGAGGAGAAGGAAGTTCTCATTTTATCACATTGTTCACACATAGCAATGATGTTTCAAACTTGAACATACATACCTTTCCAATGGTAATGAGGAACAAGAAGGCTATAAGTACGTTTAACTCCAAAGTGTCGCAACCCTAACCTTGGGCTTGCGACCAAGGCAAGGGCTTGCAAGGTTGCGGGCAAAAAGGGAAGCTCGGGAGTGAAGGAAAGTGTGAGGGAATGAACCCTCACACTCTTAAAGGAGCTTCCACTTTGGGAGTTGGAGTCCCGTTGGACTCCTAAATGTTCAGAGAGCAATTGCAAGAATCAAAACCCAATGGCTCAAAGAGTTCTTTATACCATTGGAAAGCTATTGAAAAGTAGATGTCTAAAATGGGCTCGCATCACCCATTTGGACATTTTAAACACAAGTTATGGCCAAAAGAAGGGTTAGGAGTCAAATTGGTAGTTTGACTCCCGACCACTAAAAGTCGGGAGTCGATCCGATTTCCTTGTGTGTAGGTGACGTGCCACATATTGTTGGAAAGCTTTTGAAAAAGGCTACAACTTTGTTTTAGACCTCATCTCAAGTAGAGGTCTGCACACAAAGTTATGGGGCCCTAAAATCGTGGGAATCCCAACTTTGGCAATTTCGGGACTCCCAAATGGGAGTCCTGAGACAAAAAACCATTTGGATGTAGGCCTTGTGGAGAGGCACATAGTATACTATAAGGGGGAAGGTGATGGCTTCCCCCAAGTCCGGGCCTTAGTGAGTCTTGTGAGTCTGAGTTGCCCGTGGCTCGTCCTAGCACCAAAAGTGCTCCAATTATGCACTAATCACCTTATGTTCGTTTTATACAAGTCTGTGTGAGTAGTTGATGCTTGTCACTCTTCTTAATTCCATCTTGGAGCTCTAGCATGCCCCTCTACCCCTTCAAAGTGCTCTGAGTCAAGGAGCGTGCCCTGACTCTTTGTTCTTCTGCTGTTTTCAGTTTGGACTCACATTTGAGTCCATTAAGGAGCTTGGGGGTGCATCAAATAATGTCTCAGACTTGAACATACATACCTTTCCAATGGTAATGAAGAACGAGAAGGCTATAAGTACACTTAATTCCAAAGTGTCCAAGCTCTGAGTGTACTTTTTAAATAAGACTAGGTCGTTCATGTGGTGGAGGAACCACTCTGTCGCCTTATGGTAATCATTGGACAAGGTGATTGTCTCTCCATGAGTAGCGTTTGGATTGTTTTTGTATGCGATCCTGATGACTTGATGTAACTTGGGGAGGGTATTCCCCATGTTGAAGAAACCTTAAAGTGTCTAAGTCCTCCCATATATCCACAATGGGATGCTCAACTAGGTTACATTGCAGTAGTGCAAAATAATTAAATGCATAATATACATGTATTGTTGGAATGTGGTCAAAGTCTTGTTTGGTTTTTGAGAAATCTTCAGATGTAGTGAAGGGTTTTCGTAACATAGTATCCACGTTCTGATGTGTAATACTAGGTTGGTGAATAACCTTGAATTCATACTCTTGAAGTATAAGCACCCAAGGAGCTAACTTACAAGTAAACTTGTTGTTGGTCATCAACCATTTGATAAGTTAATGGTTGGTATACAAAGTGAACTTGGTGCCATAAAGATAGGGCTTAATATGTATGATGGCCCATACAACAACAAGACACTCCCCCTTGTATGAAAAGTAGTTGCTCTCAGCTTTTTTGTTACTTCGGGATGCATAGGTGATAACATATTCCTTGCCTTCTTCATCAAGTTGGCCAAGAATAACACCAATACCAAGAGCACTCCAGTTAATGTGTAGAATGAAAACCTTGCTGAAATCAGGTCTTTTCAGAATGGGGAACTTTGAAAGCTTTTCCTTGAGTGTGTTGAAAGCTTCCTTAACCTCTTCATTCCATGTCTAAGCAACATCTTTCTTTAACAATGCATAGAGAGGATGAATAATAATATTGAAGTTTTGGACATAAATCCTGTAGTAATTACATAGTTTGATGGAGCTCCTCAAAGTGTGAACATTAGTAGGATTGGGCACCTCCAAAATGGCTACTATTTTGGCCCAATGAGCCATAATACCATTTGGCAAAATTTTGTATCCAAGGTAAACTACTGAAGTGACAGCAAACTCACACTTTTTAAGATGGATCTTCATATTGATTTCATGGAGGCTCTTGAATAACTCCTCAAAATGATCCAAGTGCTGCAGGAATCCCTTGCTATGCACTAGGACGTCATTTATGTAACACTTCAAGAAATTTGCCCTTTTGAGAACCTAGTCCATGACTTATTGAAAGAAGATAGGTGTATTCTTTAATCCGAAAGGCATCACAAGCCATTCCTACAACTTGTTGCTTCCATGGAATGTCGTTTTTTTGAGATCCCTCATAATGAGCATAATCTGGTTGAAGCCTTGCCTCAGATCCATAATTGTGAAAATGTTTGAATCTCCAATGCTATCAAACAATTCTTTAGGGATGGGCATAGGGTACCTATCCTGAGGTGTAACCATGTTCGAAGGCCTATAATCTTCACACATCCTTTTTTCAGTCCATAATCTAGTTGAATCCTTCTTTGTTGGCATTACTGTAGTGGTTGCGAAATTAAAATTTGATGGCTAAATGAGACCAACGTCATGGAGCTCTTTGCATTTTTGATCTACCAATTCCCACTCATGCTTGCTCAACCTATGCTTCCTTCGATAGATCGATGTTTCATTTGTAAGGTCTATAAAGAATTGCATGGTCTTACACCTACCTAAGTCTTTCATTGAGAATGCAAACACATTCTTATACTTAATTAACAAGTTTGTGACTTGGTGCCTTTCCTTCTTGGTGAGCTAGTTCCCCATAACGGAAAGGTAGTTAGAAACACATGGAATGGAGTTGGAAAGTGTGTTTGAAGAACTTGGTGCATTAGGTTCTCCACTATCCAATTGTGTAGATTCATAGGAGGTTGTAAATGTTTCTCCTAAAGCTGATGTACTTTTAGGTGTATTATAAACAACTTGAGTCAAATTACATGGTGCCTCCTCCCCCTTCAACACTAAGAATGAAGTGTAGATTGTTGAAGATAGGCAAATGTACTTGGTCGGGGTGCCATGTAGTCGCATCGCCAAAACTGCAAGTTGATTGAATCGGTGCTAGTGTTGTGTACATTTGAAAGAATACACAAGTTACTAATAACCATGTAAGGGAGTTTAGGTCCATGCCTTTCCCTAATAGAATGTTACATTCCAATCTAATCACCTTGGTGTGACTAGTAGTGCTAGTTTGGAACCCCATAGCCCTTTTTATTTCTTCTGGGCTTGGTTCATCCCAAGTAGCTGAAGCATGATGATACACCAGGCCTAGTCCATCTCCCTGAAAGGCGTGTGCTCCTAGGAAGGAGACAAAAGTGGGCCAAACACCTCTTGGTTTTCCTATTGTGTTCGCAAGAAACCAAGGAGGTTTTTCTTGCTTTATAATTGGTTGGCAGGAGCTCTGATCATCCAATATGTGAGTAAGTTGTAGGTTGGGTTTCTGGTGGTGTATCTTAGAGCGAACTGCAGAACTGAAAGTGGTGCAAGGTTGGTCCACTAATTGCGCAGCTGGTGCGCATAACAATTGTAGTGTATCGCATTGAGTAAAAGTGACTCTTCAAGGTAATGCTTAACCAACGTGTAATGTTCCTGGATTTTCTCCCTTTGGTTAAGCTGAGAAAGGGTGTTCTCAATTACATAACAAAAAGTAGGAAAAATGGATTGAGCCCAAGTGATCAATCGTACAATGTCCATGAAAAGACCAGATCTTGTGTCATTCAAGCCTTCTCCAAATCTAGCCATTGAAAATCGTTAACATTCCCAACCTAAAATGATGAGGTCCATAGGGCCAAGTAATTCCATATGTTTCTTTTGAATTAGTTGTATGTCAGAGGGCAAGAAAATGAAACTGGCCTTCCACGTGGTGGTTGTAAACTATTGTGGAAATCTGGTTGTGACTTCCATCATTTTCGATGCCGCCACTTGCCTTGTAATAGGATCAATGTCTACGTAAAAATACCTCTGAACCACCATCCTTGACTGTAGTAAGGCTTCAAGACCTGTACCAATACCACTAAAAAACTCTAGTAATGTAATCCCCTCCTTAGGTAGTGTCAAGGTGATTAGCTAACGATGTAGTGGTTTAATCAGTTCGCCATGGTTCTCCTTGTTTTCAAAACTAGACAGAGCTTTGACCAAGGGTTCATGGGCTACTTTGAACCTTTGTAAAACATCTGGTCTGTGTTGAATGTTAGTAGGCACCACCTTTAAGCTTTCAATAGCTTGGGCATAAGCTGTCTCCTCTTCATCTCCCTCTATCCACTTGTGGCTAGCTTGTTGGATGTAGGAAATAGTGTGTGCTTCCTTGAACATACAATGGTGAGCCATAGGACTATGGTTCCCATGTAAATCAAGGGGTATGTATCCTAGGTGGTGGCCATTAGTTTCCCAATCCACTTGGTAGTATGCATGTTCGAACCAATTGTCAATTATGAAACTTGGTGGAAACATGGCCTCTTGCCCAATGAGCACATTGTAATTGGTGGCATTGGTAACATCTAACTTGTAAACAAAACTCCTGATTTATACCTTCATTGAAGTTAAGTGTAATCAAATTCGAGCTTTCCCCAAATATCTCCTCTACACTCCCATTAGCGATGCAAATTTGCCACATATATTTTTGTAGTTTAGAGTCAAGCATGCCCATCTTCTTGGCAAATTGAACTCTAAGAATCATTAGTTGGGCACCTGTATCATGAAATACCACTTTGGGTGTATGTCCTCCCACTTGGATTGTTGACTCAATATTGTCAACAATGGCAACTTTGGTGGTGATGGAAGTTCTCTCATTAGGCACTACCTTTAGAAATGAGTGAAAGACTTTGTGGAGAGAATGGCTATCCATAACGCTTTTGCTAAGTAACAAATCCACAAGTGAAGTGTTCTTAGATCCCTTCTAATATGTGAATGTAGAATTAGAGGTAGGAGAGCCCACTAGTTTAGCCATGTTAGAATTAATGACTAGATTACGAATGCCATTTGCAACATGTGAGCCAATCGAGTGTCTCTCCAAGGTGTTGGATGGGACCTTTGTAGCATGTGGATCAAGGACTAGTAGAATATTTGATGTAGTTTCAAGGTATCTTTTAATACTGCAATTATGTCCATGGTGCTTAACTTTAAATCTTGAAAACAAAATAATGGTGTATTCACAAGCTTTTGCGCCATTTCACGCATTTGAAGTTGGCACTCCATAAGCATCAGTGGAAAATTGTGTGTGTTCTTGATGTACATGTACTCCCAAGACACGAGAATTTGATGCCCTAGTAGCGTGTGGTGTAGTGATCTCCTCCCCTTGCGCTAATAAGGTGCGTTCTTTTTCCATGTTGAGAGGACAAAATGATTGTGGCATGATTGCTCGAGCTCCTCTAGCTCTAGTAATAGAACTTGAACAAAATGTGAGTCCATTAGTCTAAATTACTTGCGTAGGGCAGAAACTTTGGGTGCCACATTAGCCTTTTGTGCAACAAAGTAGGAAGGGTAAAAAGAAGTGGCAAATTTTGGTGTGAAACTAGAATTGTGTGCATTGGAAAGAACATACTCCTCAACCATGGCATCATGTGAGAGGCCATAGAACGACCTAAGAGGTCCCTCCCATGATCTTGAACCCTGTACAAGTTGGGCATGACAAGGTAGTTGGGAAGACTTACCTTTTAGATTAGCAAGTTGGGCCCTTAATGATTCGAGTTCATTTTGCAGAGTTTAAACTTGAGCGGCATGGGCTTGAAGCACCTCCTTCTTGTCAGCATTATGCCCCTTTTTTTTAACATTCTTACTGGAATTACCTTTGGTGGGGAAATCTTGAGTGGAAGGTTAAGGTGCCTTAGCTTTTGGTTGAAGGGTGGCGGAAGATGCTGGCAAATTTTGCTGTGGTAATCGCAGTTACTTCCGTTTCGGGAACTTGACAAAACAAACAGCTTCTTGATGTCCCTTTTTCCCACAATAATCACAAAAGAGATCCTTGGAAGGAATGTTACACTCACTAGCTTTGTGGGCAGGATTGCCACAGTAGTTGCAAGAAGGTTAGATGGGTGTAGCCAAATGCACCACTTTAGCTTTTGAAGAAAGATGTGATGATTTAGTTAGCACAACTGGTGGAGGCTGAGGCCTTGAACGTGATGGAGGCCTCATGGTATTGGCCTCATAGTGTGCATGAGCCACTTCCAGCTTTTCAGAAATGTTGTACAAATCCAGCAATGTGTACGAGTTTCCAAATTCTACAAAAACTCGTTGCAAAACTTGCGCATAGAATGCCAAAGTACTTTTTAACGAATGAAGATACCGATGGGTAGCTTCCAGGTTTGTGATGCTCTAAGTATCCTCTTTAAGCTTTAAAAACCTCTTATACAACATCTTGAAGGTTTCATCCTTTTGTCGAGAAAATGTGGCGAGCTACAAATTTTTTTCAAAACTTTTAACTGGAAATTCTAGCTCAAGAACTTGAAAGAATTCTCTCACTGGATTAACAAAAGTTGGTGCATTGATGGTGGGAAGAATGTTTGCGGTAGCAATAATGAGTTGTTGAGGAGAAAGGTTTATTGAAGTAGGTACCATATTTTGATTATTGGGCATAGTCCCATGATATGTAATGGCAACTTATAGTGTAACTTAAGAGGCGGTGATGATGGCTCTAGCATAAGCTGGATTGGGGATTTGGGTGATGCCCAAAATCTTCGGAGAATGTTGCTCATAGACATCTAATGTTTCATAGTGCACATAACGGGTTAGTTGTTTGAATGCAAACGCCTCAGTGCAATTAGCGCCATACTTGATTTCTAATTCACAAACCACAGTTGAGAAAGTTGCTTTGAACTCCCTTGAAGAAATGGTACCTGGCCTTCTGTTGAACTTCTCAATTCTCCCAGAAGAACAACTAACTTCCATGGTGTATATGGGTGTAGAAGTAACGGCTTGTAGCAGAATATATAATGATGGTGTGAAAGCTGGTGTGGTAGTAGGCATACCCCACTAATTAACCCCTCCAAATAGACTTTAATGTACCGTTGATGTAGTGTAACCTGAATTTGCATTCCTTGTAGGAGTTGTATTAGATGAATCACAACAACAAGAGTAGTGACGCGCTCCTAAGTCACGGGGGCGAAACCCATTTGAGGGTTTCACAAAATCAAGTTGTGGAAAATTGTGACTTAACGGCGTGCTCCCAGCTTCCAACTCTAAAAAGGGGTAGAGGGTCGAGTTGGGAGCCCAGGGATTAGACTAGGAAGAAGGACTAGTTTAGGTCGTGTGAATCTGCATCCAAAAACCAACCACAAGAGGTTAGTTTAGCATTCGGGACACCCTTGGGTGTTGGGACTTGCCACGGGCACTTGGAACACACAAGACTCACCACGGCCCGGATTCGGGAATAAGCCACCACCTTACTCCCTATAGTATTCTTTGCAGCTCGCCGCCGAGGCTACATCCAAATGGCACATTTTGTTGGGACTCTCGAAATGGAGTCCCGAAATTGTCCCGGCTGGACTCCCAGAACTTTGAACGGCCATAACTCCCGACTGTGGCATTTGATCGCAATGAGGTCTAAACCAAAGTTGTAGCCCTCGTCGAGATCTTTCAACGCCATGTCGCATTTTCAATTTGGACGTCGG
>Ga0116229_10002282_pt1 | contig 30907 bp, 27 predicted proteins | sample S1TSphgellanicum_3_FD_87313 | JGI IMG/M metagenome (GOLD analysis project Ga0116229, IMG submission 87313) | Host-associated microbial communities from peat moss isolated from Minnesota, USA - S1T2_Fc - Sphagnum magellanicum MG | ecosystem: Host-associated > Plants > Peat moss > Unclassified...
GATCTTCTTGGTGTTGCTTCCTTGGTGCTATATGTGTTCATTTAATCCTATTGGTGGTGATTCTCTAGTGCTCTTGGTCACCAAGCTCCTTTGGAGCTCTTCTAATTCATTCATGTGAAGGCAGTAAACTTTACTAGTTGGTAGCCTTGTGCTATTTGGCGACTTTTTGCCTATTGTCAAGCCTCATGTTGAAAGATTGTTCCACATCCGAGATTCATACCCATGTACTTGTATGGATTTGCTTGCATGCCTACACAAAAATTGTAGTGAAACTTATTACCCATTTCCTTCATAGATGTTGAAATCCAGGTTATAACAAATTATGTTTTAGTTCATTTTTCAATTTGTGAACTATTTGATCCACTACAAACCCCAAATTTGTTGTTATTTTTAATCTCTTCTCCTCCCTCTCCTTACATTTATCTTTTCTAATTTCTTTTGCAGTTGTTTTGTCCATGGCATTTTTTTACATGATACTTAAATACTTATCAAATGTTACTACATGGGATTGGGAGTAATCAACTAACAATTTTTTTCCTCTTGTTTGTCTTGTAGGTAAATGAAGCAGTGAAAACAAGTTGTGCATAAACATGGATCCTTATGTTAGAATTGGTGGAGAAGACAAAACTTCTTGCAACACATCAAGGCTATCATTTAGGTTTACAACATTGGGCTCCTCTAGCTAGTCTTCAATGTTAGTAGGCCTATGTTAGATGTCTACATAGTAATGATGGTCATGTTCAAACATGTTAGGAAAATCTTTAGTTCTTGTTTAAAAAACCACTTCACCTATATACAAAACTTCTGTAGTTGCACATTTTTCTCCCCAACCTTGATTCTAATCAACTTCTTCATCCATTGTGTTATCTTCACTTCCTTGATCATTGATTGGTTTTGCAATGTATATTTGTGCAAGTTGAGTATTGTTGTCCATTACCTTGGGATTGCAAGGCCATATACATGTGGCCTTAAATCCAGATTTTATTTTATTTATTTTTAGTGATTACTCTAAAGTTTTATCTACCCACCCAACCAATGTTATTTTATATGGTTCCATATGTTTGTTTCTAAACATGGTTACAATTCTAATCTTTTAAATGTTGTCTTGACTAGCTTCAAACAAGATACATTTAATGGTTGGAGATCACGTGATGTGTGGGATGGTAGGATGATCATGTATAAACCCATCTCTTGTGCTTGTAATATTACTTCTAAGGTAACATGACTGCCATGCCCATCTATAATTAGTACGTGTCTGTTGGTTAAGGAAACGTTACTTGAAACATATTTCTTAAAGAAAGAGAAGAATTTTTTGAACAAGAAAGAAATCATCCATGTTTTTTTTTGCATTATCATGCAAGTCCTTGGCTTATAAAATTTAACGTAATCATCCCATAATCTTTTTCCATTGAAGATGTAGAACTTTAACAAAACAAACCTTATAACATTCATTACATAATTTATAGTTAACCATTCATGGGACTTGGGGATGGTATTGTAAACAACATTTAAGGTGAAAACACATTACGTAGGGGCCACTTTGGGCACTTTAAGGACACGTATGTAATGTATATTTTTACAAAACATGGGTTTCACTTTTGGTGTTTGAAATTGATATTTTGATTATCACAAAGTTAATGATATATAATTTTTTTTTAAAGATTAAATTCAAGGAATAATGGGTATATTTATGGTATATGCAATATATATATATATATATATTTATTTATTTATTTATTTATTTTTATTTTTTTTGTTTTTGGATTGCACTAGGTTTGGGTTTGAATTAGTCAGCCAAAATTTGTGTAAAATGAAAATTTTAAAAATGACCCACTTCACATATCTTGTCATCTTCAATTTCAAAGTGATAGTTTGTCAAAATGTTAGTTTATCACATACTTATGGTATCGCCCCCAAAAACACCCATTTATGATGTGATAATTATCAAACTCTTCACATGGTTCACAAACGTATCCCAATTGTATGGAATCACAATGTTTAATAAATACTACAAATTTCATAAAAACTAAAAATCATTTCAATCATTTTTTTAGTATATATTGAAATTTTTTAATACATTGTGACATTTTGTTTTTGACACAAATATATTCCAACATCACATCATATTAAATTTTTAAATGTAATTTATGTCAAATTTGACTTATTTGGGTTTTGACCTACCATAACATGCAAAAAATTGTGAAAATCCTTCATAATAATGACATGGTTGAAGTTCAAACATGGGACCCTTAGAAAAAAATACAATGTGACAACAATTTTGGCCCCCTCATAGTGTGCTTTCACCCTTTGACCCTTTTAAAACTAAAACCCATGCTTTCGCCTATTTTTCAGCTTGAATTTCAATTTCATCTTAGTTCCATACATGATCTGGAGCATAAATATGTTGATTATATAATGCTTACAGGTTAATGTAAAAAAATTTGTAAGTATTAGATGTTAATCCATGTGTTTTACAAACCTCTAATCCTTTCACCTAGTAAATGTTTAACTTTCCAAATGCTTGTGCTTAAACCAATACCACCAACTATTACTTAATATATCCCATCTCAGAACAGTGTAAGCCTTATTTAGGTCAATTATACAACCTTCATTTTCAACTATTATAGATTTTTGGATTGTTCACATTCCTACATAGGTAAGGTCCATTTAATCATTTCATTGTCCTCTTCTACTATGAGCACACCTCCTGGCCCCATCTTTTTAAATTTGGTTTTTCCATTTAGGTGATCAAAAAGTGAACTTAAATGAATGTTCCATACTCTATCAAGGCCCTCCTTAATGAATGTGTCCCTCTTTCAACAATATCCATTGTTGTTTATAGTGCATCATCTGTTCATATACCTCTTTTACATGTTGCAGATGTTCGATTCAAGTAAACTATTAGTCTTCTATTATTTGATGCAAACATAGGGGGAAAATTTTCCTTGTTTGTTGAGTGCAAATCCAACATGTTACTTCACCACCTTTGAGGCACAATTAAGTTCATGGTTAGCTTCTTCTTGGTCTCTAACCTCCAGGAATTCAGTGGGGTACGTTTTGGCCTAATCAAAGGTATGCCTTTCTCTTTCTTATACATAACCCAAGAATCCAAAAAATGTAGTTAGTCTAGAAATTGGGCTAATGCATGTTCTAATAGATGTATAGAAAATACATGAGAATGTAGAAATCTACAAAGTCTTCCCAAACTAAATCAACATCTTTTGTAGTTGTGTAGGTTGTTTGAAGAAATCTATAAAAACGATTTATGTAACCAAGTTGATCCTTTGCTCTTTTGAATCTTTGTGATCCAGCATTTAAAATTATAAATTGTTGAATCTAATGATAGTCTAAGTACTCTCAAATCTCTAGTTATAGATATGATTATTTAATATGTCTTTGAACCATTTTCTACTTTGATTTTTAGATCTAGTTTTTGTAGATCTATTTGTTCTTTTACATGCTCTACTTTATTTTTCAAATATAATTTTTGTAGATCTACTTGTTCCTCTACGTGCTCTACTTTGATTTTCAAATCTAGTTTCTGCAAAACTACATGTGGAGTTGGTGCTCCCCCTTTTACTTGCTCTACTTTGATTTTTAGCTTTGGTTTTTGCAAATTCTCCTTTAAACATGTTTTATGCAAGAAGAATTTTAAACTTGACCTATCTTCCTCTACTTTCATTAGTAGATTTGTAGTGTTCAACACTACATTACTAGAACCCAAGAACTATGAGTAAAGTTGCAATTGTTCTTCTTTTCTAGCTCTTGGAAATGACATATTTAGAAAATATTACAAAGACTAAACTAGTGTTTTGGTTTCAATTTATGTGTAAACTTGATTTTGCACTAAGGTTTTTTGGAGGGAATTAAAAATGTTTTAGCATAGGAAGAATCTAGAAAAGAATTTCCTTTGGAGGACTAATCAATGGAGTTTTTTGGAATACTCAAGCATTTGATGTCCTATTGATTTTTGGGCACAATGTTTTTGTTAGGATTTAAGTTATATTTATGAACAAGCGCATGCCTTTCAATGTGATAAACAAACTCCCATAACCAAATGTTTTCTTTGCAATTTTCGTTATTGTTTTTGTAAGACTAACCCTAATCCAACCATTGGCTTTGAAACGATTTATGATTTTCCTTGAATAATTTATTTCAAAAGGCACCTATAAGCAAACACTCCATACTTGACACTAATATTAACCATTCCTTTATTTTTAGTTTAATGTTTGAAGTTATGCTATTACTTTCCCATGACCAAATGGATCATATAGATAATGACATTCATTTTCTTTTAAATGCCACCCACTTTTGTGCCCCAAAATTGCACACTAAATCAATATTCCATGTGAATAACTAAAAATGACTAAATAATAATAATAATACTGAGTGTTCAACTATAGGAACATTTTAAAATGCTAGTAGCTTCACCCATAACCGTTCACAGACATCGAATTGATTTACTGGGGTGTCTAGTTACCGAACTTTCTTTAGTGGGGGGCATGTTTACCCTACCTTACAAATCCAAAATTTTCTTGTGGATTTGTCAATTTATGAATGCATAATCTACTTGGTTTTTTTAAACCTTATAATTATTGGGTTTTGGTGTTTTCATGGAGATTTGAATTCCTCCCTTTTTACGCAAAAACCCTAATACTTAAGCTAGTTTGTCCAACAAGGTGCTTGATAATAATAATTATTATTTTGTAATTTATGTTTGATAGTATTAAAAAATACCTATTATATTAGAATTCTACATTTATATTACATAATGAAGCTAATGTGTTCAAGAGCTTTTTAAAAAAAATTCAACATCACAAACTTGTTTTTTTTTCAAAATTTTCAAGAATTAAAAAAAAAAATTATGCCTAACCAACCGAGGTACAACAATGGTTTAGAGAATAAGGTTTTATTTTACTAGATTATTTGGATATAAATTTTCAATTTTTTTAATTACAAGAAGAATTAGATATTCGTGGTTTGAAAGTTTGTTGCTTGTGTTTTTTTCTTTTTTGGAGTTTTTTTGGGGGGGTTTCTTTTGTTTCTAGTGCATAAATGTGTGTTAATTATGGTGTTTATGGACTAGTACATTTTGTTCCAAGTGCCTAATCCACCTTAATCCATAATTATTTTTCCAAATAGCTAAGGAAATAATGGTTTTGACAAGTATTATGGTATGGGCGAATGTTGGGTTGTGTTCACAAAATGAGGTGTAAATTAGCCAAGTTTTCAAGCTGATTTTCACCCTTAAAATATAGGGGTATCACAAATGGTGGCTTTTGCCTTAAAAATCAACAACTATAGCAAATGGTGATACCTTGAATGAAAACCAACAACTTGGTTTTCAGTGGGCTGATAATCAACTTTAGAATAATTACCCCAAGGTATTTAAATGTTTAAGGAATGAAAACTTTCATGGGTATGAGGACATGCCAAGTTTCAATTATCAATAATAGGGGTCTATTTAGCATCTAGGGCGTAGGATGGTTGGTAATGTTTATTAAGTTAATTTTTAGGTCATAAGATTTTTTAAAATGAGATTAGGGTTAAGGGTGACACCACATTTAATAATTTTTGTGCCTGGAAATCTCATCTCTAGCCTTCACATTCCACAAATATAAATAGGGTCAAGCAAAATGCTTTGGCCCCACTTGTTTTTTTGTCATTTTATTGTTGGTTGCTTGTTGTTTTACCTTATTATTTTGTTTTGTTGTTGTGCCTTACTATTTCACCTTATTCCTTCATTTTGTTGTATTGCTTTGATGTTGTGTCTTGTTGTATCACCTTACTATCACACCTTGTTGTTTCGCCTTGTTGCCCCACCTTCTTATATCACTTTGTTATTTCACTTTACTATTTCACCTTGTTACTTCACCTTGTTGTTTTGCCTTGTGGCATCACCTTGTGAATTTGTTTCATTGCATCACTTTGCTACCTCCCTTTATGGCTTCACCTTGTTGCATTGCCATGTTATTGTTGCGTTGTTTCATTTTGTTGAATCCCTTCATTACATCACCTTGGTATTGTTAAATACATTTTTGACCCTTGTTCTTCCACCTTGCTTATTGTTTCCCTTTACTTGTTGTTTCGCACTTTGGTTTTGTTAAACCAATGCTCCCTATTGAAAAACATGAAAGAAACATCTTGTGTGATTTGTTACACATAGTTGTAAATTATTTTTATACATCATTATTAAGAGCTCAAGACCAAAGTATTTATATTGTTGTAAAGGTAGATACTAAAGGACACTTCCTTTGGTATCCTTGGAGTGTACATTAATTGTCTACAATTAGGAATACTAGTGAAATCTATTTCATATCCCTAACATTCCCACTAGTTGATTAGTGTTCCATACATGCATTAAAAATAATGTCTTGGTTTTTTAAGGTTTGTCTCAATGTTCTTTTAGGACAGTATAAAAAGTTCTAACTTTACTATGTGTTTGTAAACATTTTGAATGTTGCATGGTGTTTTGTTGTTTGGCTTCAGGGACCCACACCATGAATGTTTTGATAAAAAAAATGTTTGTTTTGGGGTAAATGGGTATGTAATCATGCCAAGTGCATCCATACTAGATATTTGTTTATTTCAAAGAAGACTTTTGGTTGATATATCAATCATCATCTTTGTAGTAGGAACATAAACTAATAGAATTTTTTTAATTAAAATTTGGTCACAAGTGAAATGATATTGAATGTCAATATGTTTGTTTCTTGAATGGAATTTAGGGTTTTTAGTGAGAGCAAATATTACACTTTGATTATCAAAATAAATAGTGGTTGGTGCAATTTGAGGAAACCTTAATTCATATAGTAATTTATGGATCCAAATAGCTTCAACAATTGCTTTAAATAAAGCCATGTATTCAAATTATGTATCGAATAAAATAATTAATGTTTGTTTTTTGTTAACCCAAGTCACAACACCACCTGCTAACATAAAGTAATACCCTGATGTGGATCATCATGTATCTTTATCATTCACCCAATCCGCATCAAAAAAATAAAATAAAATATTACCATTTTTTAATGTCGGTATTTAAGTTCCATGTTCAAATTGGCTTTAATGTATTGCATTGTGCATTTTAATGTTTGCTAATGAGTGAATCTCGGATTGGATAAAAATTGACACCTCAAACTTTTTGAAAGACTTGAATGGGAATCCGAATGTGAAAATAATGGAAGAAGGAGCCAAAGTACGCTCCCTAGTTCATAACACTTTTGGGGTAAGAAGGGTGTGCTGGAGCTCCAAGATGAGGATTACAAAAAATGACAAGTGGGCCAACTATTCACACAGACTTGCACAAATTAAACAACATGTTGGTTAATGCATAGTTGAAACACTTTTAGTGCACGAACAAACCACGGGCATACATGGACTCATATGACTCACCACAAATCGAACTTAGGGGAAGCCACCACCTTCTCCCTTATAATATTTTTTGTGATTAGCCATGGGGCTACATCCAAATGTCATTTTGTCCTGGGATTCCCAAGTTGGGAGTCTTGAAATTCCCAAAATTAGGACTTTCAACACTTTGGAGGGCCATATTTATTGTATAAACCTTCAATTTAAATGAAATCTAAAGCAAAGTTATAGCCTTCATCGAGATCTTTCCAACACTATGTGGCATGCCACCTGAAAAAACATATTTCAGGGAGATTATTGACTTTTAATGGTCAGGAGTCAAATTGACACTTTGATTATCGGCCTTTCTTTTGGCCATAAATTGTGTTTCAAATACTCATTTTAGACATTTAAGTTTCAAGAGTTTTCCAATGATATAAGGAATTTTTTAATCCAATGAATTTTGACCCCTGAAATACCTCTTTGAAAATTCAAAACTCCATAAGGATTCTATTCCAAAGTGGGAGTCCATTTGGGAATGTGTGGGTTCATTCCTTCACGCTCCTAAGAATGCAAATGTGACTCCCGGGTTGCACTCTCAACCTACACCTTTCCATCCCTTTACCTTGGTCGTGAGCCTAAGGCTAAGGTCGTGACAAAAATTGAACCAAAAAATTAATTATGTAAAAATAATCTAGTTGTATATTTACACTATTATGCATTAAGCTATCAATTGCTTGAGCATAATGAATTGATGTCATTTGTTGCTTGTTTTCTTAATTTTGGGGGGCATCATGTTTAAATAATTTTTTGTTGGCCTCAAAGGTTGTTAAAATTAAGTTACAATTAAACATGTAACATACTAATACATCTTGTAAATAAGTTTCTTGCATGATCATGAGCCATTTTTATGTGCAGTTTTGTATGATGTGAAATCCCACACAAGAATTAATTTCACCTTCATAGATTGTGTTGAATTCCTTTACAATAATTATTTTTAATTCATGTGATAACTTGAGTTTAAGGGTTACCATGATGCCATCATCTACATAGATGGCCAACATTATGAAATCCACATTGGCATAAGAAATGATATAAATGTTGGGATCAACTTTGGTTCTTTTGAAGTTGATGTCAAGAAGGAAAATATCAAGCCTTTCATACCAAGTTTGAGAAGATTGTTTCAACTCATAGATGGATTTTAACAATTTACAAACCATGTTGGGTTTAGGGTTTAAACATTGGGAGGTGTTAAACCTTTCAATGTTTCCATATAGGTGTCTTCATGCAAGATGCCATTTTAAAATGTTGTTTTGACATCAAATTAATGGACTTCATAATTGTAGTGGGTTGCCAAAGCTAAAAGAATTCAAATAAAATTTATTTTGACTATGGGTGAAAATGTTTCACCATAGTCAATACCAGGGAGTTGGGTAAATCCCTTGGCTACTAATCTAGCCTTATATTGAAAATGTTACCATCAGCTTTGTGTTTTATTTTGAAAATCCATTTGCTTTTGATAATTTTCCGATTTTTGGGTAAAGGAAATAATATCCATGTGCGATTTTGTTTCAAAGAATCCAACTTAACTTGAATGGCTTACTGCCAAAAAGCGCATTAAGACCATCCAATGCTTGTTGGATTGAAGTAGGCTTAAAGTTCATTAAAGTTTGATGGAGTAAAACTTTTGGGGTTTTATTTTTGTGTGGTGATTGCCCTTCAATTGTTTCAATCAATCAGGATGGTTTTTTTACATTTTCATTGTTAATGACTTGTGATAGGCATTTGTTGTTGTGCATGACTCCATTCATGTGTTGTTGGTCACTTCTCCCACTTCTTGAGGTGACATCAACCAGTTCCTCTTAGTCATGAATACTCAAGCTTGAAAATTCTTCAATAAGGTCAAGGTTTGTATTATTCACAATGTAAAGAGATGAAGAATTTGATGTAAATTTGTTGTACATTAGACTCAATTAGGGAATTTGAAAAAGTGTTTAGTTGTGATTGTGAATTTGATTAAAGTGTTGGGTTTGTCATTAGCTTCAAAAAATTGGGGTCAAAAACAAAATCTTCTTCTTGAACTTCTATACTTGATGGACAATGCATTTATGCATCATAAATGGATGATTCATCAAATATCGCATCTTGAAAAATTATGATTCTTCTATTTGATTTGTCCATTAATCTATATGCTTTAGATTTTTCACTATAAAAAAAATACATTTTATGGAATGAGGGTTTACTTTTTGTTATTTTCTTTTGGAATTAAGGCAAAAGTTTTGCAGCCAAAAAATTTCAAGTGTGTTAATGTGGGCTTTATTCTATACCATACTTTGAAAGGTGTTTTGTTATTTAAAGCTTTTGTGAGACTTCTATAAATTGTAAGTAATTGGCGATTTTTAATGTTTCACCCTAATATGACTTAGGAAGATTAAAATGGAAAAACAATGCCTACTAAAGTTCTATTTTTCCTTTCATTGACACCATTTTGCTAAGGACTATAAAGAGTAGTAAATTGTCTTGTTATCCCATGATCTTGATAAAAAAATATTAAAATCATTAGACTTGTATTCACCTCCATTATTTGACCATAAGATTTTGATTTTCTTATGAGTTTGAGTTTCTAACTTGTTTTTTAAAATTTTGAAACTTTTCAAATGATTTTGATTTATGTTTCAACAAATAAATTGTAGTATTTATCATTAATGAAAGTTATAAAATATGGACATCTTGTGTGAATATGTGTTTAAAAAGGACCACAAATATCACTACGAATAATTTCTAATATTTCCATTGCCCTTGAGGTACTTTCTTTCATAAACTTAACTCTATGTTGTTTTCCTTTAACATGTGAAGTACATTGAATTAATTTTTTTTAATCCAAGGACTCCACACCTTTGGACATAGATTGTATTTCTTTCAATTTTCTTTGATTGATATGACTTAATCTCGTATGCCATATATTTGTTTTTATTCATATCTATTATGACTAGAAGAACATTTTCATTCATCTTTTGCTTGTTAGTGACTTTAGCTTATATAGATCAGCTTCAAAAATACGTTGGGTTATCTTAATTCCTTTAGAGTTTTTCAATATATGTTTACCATATTTAATAATGATTTATCCTCTTGCTTGGTCAAGTTGCATGGCTGAAAATATTTTTTTCCAAAGGCTAGCCACATGTAATACATTTCCCATTTCTTTTATTTGACCATTATTCAATTTTATTGACACATCCCCTTGGCCAATTATTTGGTGTGTGGTGTTGTCCCCTAAGAACATTAGTTGTCCTTTCTCCCATTTATTATATGTCACAAAGGATTTTTTGTCATGTGACACGTGTTGGGTTACCCTAGTATTAAGATATGAAGTATTATCATTTCCACCTTTAACTACCATGGCAACAACAAATAATTTGTTGTCTTTAGTAGCAATATTTGATTACATCTTTGTTGTTTTTTCTACATTAATTTTCATTTTGCAATATTTAATTGCATGACCAAGTCTTTTGCAATGGAAGCATTTCATCTTTTTCTTTTTATCCGGTTTTTAAAAAGTAGACGTGGAGGCATTTTCTATTTCTTTCCCCTTAATATTTTGGTGAATGTCAAGCTTTCCTTTCCAAGTTCAATAAGTTTCTCACCTTTCATTTTTATTTTTGAAAAGAATTTATGCTTGCGATTTTTTTCATTTTTTGTATATGTTTTATTTACTTTCATTGCATTTTTTTCTCCCTTTCATTGTTCTTTGTTAACATATATGTGTGAGGATTTTTGGCTACTAAAAAAAATTGCATGCCTCACATTCATTATACATTTGCAGTTATTTCATAATGTATATGGAAAAACAATTCTATAAATGATTGTAAATTTTTGAGCTCTATTTGCTTTGCTCTATGTAGTTCATTCAATTAGAATATTATAACACAAACCCTTTTGTGAAACACATTTAGTTTTGGCGATTTGATCCCATCAATATTCTTTTGTGAAAAATGCTTTATTTGGAAATGGAATCACCAAGTGAAAATGGAAATGTAACAAGAATTGAAAATGAGTTTTGTAAAATTCTTCCCAATGAAATTTCTATGGAAAAGGAACATATTATAAAAGCTTTAGAAAAAAATTCAAGTTTTCGAATAAAACTAGCTCCACTCATGAAAGGATGTAAATCAATATTGAGAAATTGCATGCTCAAATAGTCTTTTGGAGACCTCATAACAAATTTGCATTATATTGGGTTCTTTACCATGTAAATGATAATAGGTAGTGGATGGAAAAATTCCTCAAGTTATGTATTGCATGTTTTGTTACAATGGTCCAATTAATGCATTTAGTTTGGTAAAAACTTAAATAAGGAAAGGAATAATTCATATTAGAAAACTAATGGAATAATGGCCTTGAAAAAACATGTGGATGCAAATCATGTTGTGATTGCAAAAAAATGTGAGGAGGGAATCCTTTTTAAAGATCCTTTCAAAAATAATGATGTGCAATACAAATAATTCTTACAAGACCTTGGCCTTTTGGTTGTCAAAAGTCACTTACCTATTCAAATTGTGAAGAGTACATGGTTAAAGCGTTTTGCAATGCACTTATGTCCAAGAGTTATGTTTCATTTGATAAAGTGTTATTCACAAGAGGTGTTGCCCAATTTAGTGGAGAAGACAAAATAAGAATATGTTTTGCCAAAATTTGTAGAATGTTATTCTACCACAACAAGTTTTAATGTATGGATCTCAAAAGGGAACACATGACATTTTTGCTCTAGTGATAATTTTTTTTAAAAGGTCAATTGGCAACTAAAACATATCACAATAGGTTTGTTTGATGCAAGTGAATTACAAGACAAGTTTTGATAAGAAATTTAACTGCATTGCTAGATGAATATGGATTAAGAAAGAAGATTGTTGCTTATCTTAAAAATGAAAGGGCAAACTTGAATGCAATGAAACAATGGCACCAAAGTTTGTGGTTAGTTATGAGATTTTGGGTTTGAGTGAAAGTTTTTAGGGTACATGCTTTGGCCTTGAGTTTTTCAAAACATGCCATATGGGATAATAGAGGAATTTTTTTGCAAAAACTTCGAATATGTGTCCATTAAGGCTTTTCAATTAAATTTGCAAAAATGCATAATATGGCCCAAAAATCCAGAAAAAAATTCAAAGAATGGGAACAAAATTTGTATGGATTTTGGAATTTTCCCAAGAAAGTTGAACATTTTAGTTAATACAAGGTAAATTATAATTTTTGTTAATATTTTTTGTCAATTTTCATTTCAAAAATGTTTTTAATTCTTTTCAAAGTTTTTAGCAACTTTTAATGTTGATTGTGTGTAGGTTTGTAGGCAAAGTATTTTGTTTCAAGAAGTCTCATTCTTTTAGGAAGCAATTATCTTTTAACAAATAAATTACAATTCAAGTTTCTAGAGAAGTTCCAACTCCTTTTACTTGGCATATTTTCTAAACAATTGTTGATTGTTTGTTTCTAGTTGTGACTATTTGTGTTTTAACCAATTTAGTGGCCATTGATTATTTAACGATGTTTAAAAATTTACCATATTAATAAGTTTGAATATGAGGGAAAAGATTGAGATTTCACCAACCCTAAATAATCTTATGGATGATGATTCTAGAGTTGCCATTGACTTGTTTTTGCTTGTGTCTAACATCATAAAAGGAAATGTGTGGTGTGTTGGATTTTGTCATTTCATTTTTTTAAAATATGAAGAAAGAAAAACTCCCAACATGTTTTTCTTAATGTTAGATCCAAGATTTAAATTTCCAATTTTGGTATCTTCATTCATTGGTCATGAATAAGGTATTCTTGTTATGAAGAATATGATACAAAATCATTATATCCTACACTTGTGAAATGTTATCATCAATTACATTCATTGGTAGACAATGGGAATGTTTTTGTAAAGGAAGGGGCGATTCAAAATTGCAATCCAAATATTTTTGAAATGTTGCTAGCACAAGTGAACCATCCAAAGAACAAATCAACAAAGAACTATTGATATTTAAAAGATATCAAATGGATGGAATGTCCTTTTCAATGGTAGCAAAAACATGAACCCATGTTACTTATAGTGGGTTTTTGCTCACCAAATATTAAGCATTGTGAAATTCACAAAAAAAAACTAAGAAACTCTTTTCTTTAGCTAATATAGTCACCAATTTTAAGAGATGTCATTACAATTAAAGAATTTTTAAAAATTAATATTTGTTAACAAGAATTGGTATAATGATCTCAGAGTTGGTTGCAAAGCACCTTTTAATTTAGTAGAGATTATTGAAATGAATGTAGACTTACCAAATGAGTTGAAGGAATTTGAAACTAAATTTGAAAGGGAAGAAATTGTAGACATGTGAAAGTTTGGAAAAAAACTTGATTTTCCTTGTCAAAAGTTTTGTGGTAATTACATGTTTTTAAATTTTAGTTACCATGGTTATTGTAAGTAATTTAAGATAATTGGGGTTAGAATTCGTTCAAGTGGGAATGTGGTTTCAAACATTTGGTGTTTGGGATATAATCCTTTTGTGTGAGTGGTTTCAAATCATCAGTTTGGATGGATGTGTGTTAGGTTTCTGAGGTGTTATGTTGTTTTGTTTATGGAAGTTGATAATGATGGTTATAGGCGCTGACATTGGAGCGCACAACATCCCATTTTCCATTTTTTTGGCTAATAATATTGATTATTTTAGTTTTTGTGAATTAAAAAAGTCTCAATTTTTATAATCTTTATGTTGATAATCTGTTAAATCAGTCGGCTATGCATTATACCCATAGAAACCACACCCAACAAGATACTGGAACTGTAATGTGTCAGCACTGTACTGTCTCCACTCTCTAACGCTGACGCCTAGACATGAGCCCTATCAAGTGTGTCAAGTCCATATGCAAGTCCCATTCGTTCTTCAGGAGTCAAAGTCTCTTGAACAATAGTGACAAAAGAATTATATTCTTACATAGACAATTGATGTTGGTCACTCTGTAAAGCATCAAACCACTGACTGTGTCTCGAGGGCAAATAAAATCAAGCCCAGCTCACATGCATCTCTGTTCCCAGTAAGATTTGATCCCTAGCAAGCTGTCCAAACTTGGGGTTACACAGTGAATGACAACCCATCAACTCTGAGGGAAGAGATTGGGTCCCTAAACTCATAAACCCTACACCCTACACCCTACACCAAATTTTTACAACCCATAGACTCTGCAGGAAGAGATTGGGTCCCTAAACCCATAAACCCTTAACTGTACAACCCAAATTTTGGAAAATTCTGAAAGCTAATCCTTCTGCATCAAATTTCAAGACAGGCTGGAAGGGTAGTAGAACTTCAGAAACCTCTTTTGTTACCACCATGGAATGATCTGTCAAAGGAAAAAGATTCAGTCACAGTACTTATGCCACAAATTCCACAGGAATCCAACTAGAAGACAGGACTTGCCCAGAGATTGATTGATCATCTACCTTCCTCCAACATTCCATTGATGAACACCCAACCATCCAATGGTTGTCATGAGTTTCAAACCATCTTCCAACCAAGTCTCTCATGTAACAAGTTTTCAGATGTACAACAGCCTGAGAAACTCTTGTTCAACATGACAGTTTGCTGTGCTACCAAGAAGATCCTCACATACCCAGATTGTCATTGACTAGAAATGGAGGGCAGCTGGCTTCCCTGACAGTTTGGTGTCACAGAAAGGGCACTTCTTAGTCTTCTCCCAAATATTAACAGCACACTCAACACATGCCCCTGCATGGTTGCATGGCCTGAAACATGCTCGTTGCTTCAACTCTTTGTTGTTGGCACCTTTCTTCCGTTTTCTCTTAGAATAGCTGCCTTCCAGTTCCTCTGCGCAGATAGCACACTCAAATTTCTCCAGAACTCGTGAGATCCTCTCCTGTTCATCTTTTAGAGCACTATGGAATGTCTTCTCAAGTGCGGCCTTTTCAGTCTGCAGTTGTCTCAAAGCTTCCTTTTTGTCTTTTTGGAGTTGTCTTGTCTGCTCCTTGAGTGCATGCACTGCCTGTGTAGAAAAACAAACATAACACTCTCATTTGTATTAATAATTTTGCTTGACAGATGTCTGAGAAACACTCAGAACATTTGAGCTCAATGTTTGTTGGAACATTCAAGCTCAACCTCAAATTATCAGGTGAACAAACATCCCAATCCAAAATGCAAGGAACAGAAACAGATCAAGAAGCAAAACAGATTTGTTGTACTCTCATGGCCGTATTGAGATGAATGGCTAGTATGTTTTTTTGTTCTTCAAATTTCTGACTCTCTTTTTTCAACTGTCGTTTCTCTTTATGAACTTTGTCTTCTGCCTGCAATAGAGCATATGACTTCAAGTCAGACACTCAAAATATGCACACAGAAATCTGCACCTACAGTTGAGCAAGATTTACCTGTCCAGGCCATCAATTTAAAACCGGAAAAACACTATCCACAAACAATGCAATATCTGATAGACATATTTTGTCTGGAAGATAGGCAAAGAATTTGCACAAAAGTCTCAGAGAGAGATCGGTAAAGAGAGAAATAATGACATGATGTACTTACATGTACTGCATGTACAAGACTTTGAAGCAGTTCCGTCTGTCCATCCAGTGACAGCTTTGATTTCCAAGAATCCCTGGACTTTGAATCACCCCTTGAATAATAATCCTGGGGCAAAATGTCAGAATCTTTTGACTTGGCATCCCCTGTGTCCTTTGACTTTGATTGCATTGGAAGTTTGGTGGAGGAGTCATCCTCTTTTTCTTTGCCTGCTCTTCTTGCCCTTTTCCCATTTCTGTTGAGCTCCCCATCAGCTGCCACCTTGTTGTTCTTCCCTTTTACCGACTGCTTCGACACTAACTTGTTCCAGACCTAAAAAAAAAACAAACACAATTTATGCAGGAAGCATTTATTATTGTTTCAAGCTGCCAATTCAATTCTTTCTTTAAGAAGAGCATCCAACCAGGGGCTACCTATCCAGAAAAAATCAATTTGCAAAAGAAGTGGGAAGCAACTCTTGCTATTGTCCGACACAGGAAAAATGTGTGAAGGAAGGGGTTTGTTTTGTACACAGCTTTCAGAATTTGAGGTTACAGACAGAGAGGGGATGATGATGATGATGATGCTCACAATCTCTTTGTGGCCAGAATTTGGACCTCTGCACTTGGTACATCTACAGATCCTCTTTGTGGATCGAGAGGGGCTCATGTCCTCTGTTGATGATGGCCATGGCACATTCTTCATCTTGCCTCCTTCCCTTGGCAATGCTGCTGCTTCTAGATCATTTGTATCAAGGAGTGTCAGTTCCAGCTTCTTCTTCTGCTGGCTCCCTAGTAACAACCCAGGCCCTAGTAGGATTGCAGAAGAGACTGTCAGCGCCTGCATCAAAAGGAGAGTCTAGAGATGAGGGGGAAAAAAAATCTACAATTGCTTGCTTGATTCACTGGCACAGACCTGCTTCAGCAATTGGCTTGGCAGCAGATTCGGTCACCACCTGCAGGTTGTTGTTGCTCATCACATTCTTGTTTGGCGTGACAGAGCCGGCGGCCTTGGCTTCCGACTGTTGTTGTTGTTGTTGCAGCAACTCGTTGTTGTTGTTGGACACCCCCTGCTGCTGATGACGACGACGACGACTGGCGCTGGAATCGCTCTCACTACTACTACTACTACTGCTGGCCTCCCTCTTCTGTCGCTTTAGGCCCCGCCGGCCACCACCTTCACCATCATGCTGCTGCTGCGGCTGCTTCTTGGCCGTCAAAGACGACATGGAATCCGACGACCCGGTGTTTAACGAGGTCACTTCTTTCGACATCTTTCCTGCTCATGAGTCCCCCCCCCCCCCCCCCCCGAAAACCAAAACCACCAAAATTTCGCTTTTGCGAAACAAGAACCATAAAAAATGTCGCCTCAGATACATACGTAAAATGACAAATCCTTCCGCGCAAATCAAGAGAGATTTCGCTTGCACTCGCGCTCCACAGACAGAGACCGAGAGAGAATTGAGATGCACTAAGTCGCAAGCGATGCGCGCAGTTGCCGCCCAAGGGACGCACAGTTTGGTGGCCGAACTCTCTCTCTCCTCTCACTCCCTCAACCGGCGCCGGGCGGGCGGGCGAGCGGGTGGACTGGTCGGACGGACGGGCCCCCGGGTTCATTGTAACGAGATAAAACGTAAAACTTAACGACCAATAGGATGTCGCTATTGGAGGGTGAAAACCAGTGTTGTGCGGGTACCCGGACGGAATATCCGGGTACCCGATTTCGGTTCCGGGTCCGATTACCTGGAACCTAACTGGAACTGGGTAGGACCCGGAACCAGGTGTAAGGGGGGTTAGGGTAACCGGAACCAGGCTCGGTTCTTTAGTGGTTCAAAGAACCAAAATCAGAAATGCTTTTTTGAAAAACCCTGGTTCTGGTTCCAATCTTAGGATTTGGGGTTTTAAGTTTTAAGTCCTCATTAGGGTTTGTTGTTTGGAGTTTTCAGTTTTGAGTTGAAGGGTTGAAGCTCAAAGCTATCTTCTTTTTTGTTTTGTTACATTTCCTTTTTTCTTGGTGCTATCCTTTTGTTGGTGTTTTTCACATTGGTGCTCTTCTTCACATTGATGCTTCACACCAATGTTCAAGGTGTTTTTTTTCACGTTGGTGTTGTTAGTTTTCAATTTTCATGCTCTGGTTGTGAGTGTTGTTTTTTAAGCTTGTGTGTTGTAGGCTACCAACACTAGGTGACACACTCTCAAACTCCTTGGTAGATTTCATTATGAGTCCAAATGTGAAAACAACGAAAGGATAAGAAATTAGGACACATTCCTTGATTCGTAACATTTCAGAGGAATGTGTTGAAGTTTTAAAATAGGGACTAGGAAGAGTGACAAGCAAGTTAATTACTCACATAGACCTGTACAAACTAAACAACAAGTTGGTTAGTGCATAGTTTGAGCATTTTTGATACACGAACAAGTCATGGGCAAACACGAACTCATAAGACTCATCATTGCCCAGACTTGGGGGAAGTCACCCTTCCCCCTTATAATATTCTTTGTGTCTGGCCATGGGGCCAACACATAAAGGTCATTTTGTCCCAGGAGTCCTAAATGGGAATCCCAAAATTCTCGAAATTGAGATTCTCACAACTTTGAAGGCACATAACTTTGTTTAGAAACCTCCAATTGAGGTGAAGTCTAAAGCAAAGTTGTAGCCCTTGTCAAAAGCTTTCTAACAGTATGTGGCATGATACTTACACATAAGGAAATCAGCGTGATTCTTGATTTTTAGAGGTCAAGAGTCAAATTGACAATTTGATTCCTGACCTTTCTTTTGGCCATAACTTATGTTTTAAGTACTCAAACGGGTCATGCATGCCCATTTTAGACATTTACGTTCCAATATCTTTTCAATGGTATAAAAAACTTCTCAATCCAATGAGTTTTGACCCTTGTAATTGCCCTTTGAAAATTTGGGAGTCCATTGGGATTCTAATTCTCAAAGTGAGAGTTCATTTGAGAGTGTGGGGGTTCATTCTCTCACATTCTTTTGCACTCCCAAGAGCATGAAAATGTGACTCCCAAGCTCACCTTTGGCCCACACCTTTATAAGCCCTTGCTTTGGTCGCGAGCCCAAAGTTAGGGTTGTGACATTAGGTATGTCGTCATTTCTTTTCTTTTGTTGCACTACAAATATTCTTGTTATTGCAACTTGTAAGTGTCATGTGTTGTCCTATTTTCTTGGTCATCTTTTTATGTTCCTGGTTGCCTCCTTTTAGTCATCACCATGGCTGTGGTCATCTTCTTGTGTTTTTGGTTGCATTTCCCCTTATCATTACCGTGGCCATGGTCATCTTCTTGTGTTCCTAGTTGTGCTTTTCTTGGCCATCATTGTGGTCATGCTCGTCTTTTTATGTTCCTAGTTGTTTTTTCCTGACCATGGTCATGGTCATCTTTTTATGTTCTTGGTTGCTCCTCTTGCCCATGGTCGTGTTCATCCTTTGTTGTTCCTAGTTGCACTCTTCCTGGTCATTATCATGTTTTTTTATGTTTTTGATTATGCTTTTCCTAGCTGTGGTTGTGGTTGTTTTCTTGTGTTCTTAGTTACGCTCCTCTTGGCCATCATCATGGTCATTTTCTTGCGTTTTTGGTTGTGATTTTCCTAGCCATTGTTGCGATCGTCCTCTTGTGTTCCTTTTAACCATTGCCATGCTCGTGGTCATCCTTGTTGTGTTTTTGGTTGCCTCTTTTTGGCCATCGCCGTAGTCCTCTTCTTGTGTTTTTGGTTGCGCTCCTCCTAACCATTGGCATGGTTGTCTTCATCCTCTTGTGTTTTTGGTTGCGTTCCTCCTTGCCATCATCATGGTTGTGGTTGTTTTCTTGTGTTCCTAGTTTTTTTTTTATAGCAATTGTTGTGGTCATCCTTCTGTTTTTTTGGTTGTGCTCATCCTAGCCATTGCAATGGTCATGGTTGTCTTTTTTTGTTCCCGGTTGTTTTCCTCTTGGCCGTTGTTGTGGTCATCTTCTTGTGTTCCTGGCTGCACTCATCTTGCCCATCATCATGGTCATTATCGTCCTCTTTTATTCCTAGTTGTGTTCTTCTTGGCCATTGTCGTGGTCGTGGTCCTCCTCTTGTGTTCTTGGTTGCCTCTTCTTGGCCATTGCCTTGGTCTTCCTCTTGTGTTCTTAGATGTGCTCCTTTTGGCCATTGTTGTGGTTTTGATCATCCTCTTGTGTTCCTAGTTGTGTTCCTTTTGGCCATTATTGTGGTTTTGGTCATCCTCTTATGTTCTTAGTTGTGTTCCTCCTAGCCATTGCCATGGTTGTGGTTGTCCTCTTGTGTTCCTAGCGATCGTCATGGCCATCTTTTTGTGTTACTGGTTATGTTATTCTTGGCCATTGCCCTAGTCTTGGTCGTCCTCTTATCTTACTAATTGCAACATTTCTAAGCTTCTTGAACTTGGTCGTTATTTTGTTTTCCTAATAATTGCAATCAATAAGAATTAACAATTAACCATTTTAGTTGGCTTTTGAGTTTTTGGGGGGTATAGGGTTGAACACCATGGAGGATAATCAACTTCCTACATAGGAGGTGATCTTTCCCATTTAGCCACCATTGGATCACGGTTGTTGCAATTTTGCATCAGGTTCTAGTGTAAGTGCAAGCCCAACAATAGTAGAAAACTTTGCAACCATAAACAATACACAAGTTTAGGCTTTATTGGGAAAACATCAAGATTATTAGAAGCTTAAAGGCTGCTTTTCCCCAACTTGGGCATTTTTGCCAACCGCTACTTCATCTTTTCTTGAGGTAAGTTTAAGTGAAAATGAAACAAACTAACATGAATAGTTAAAATGTGTTCTTTGTTATCCCACTACCCATGTTGCAAGAATTAAAAAAAACATTTTAAACTACAAGACAACAAATGAGATTTTTGCACTTTGAAAGCACATTGAAACCCTTCACCGGCATGTGTGGAATGCATGGCAAAAACAAGAAAAAAATGGACTCAAAAGACCAAAATAGCCTTTAAGAAAGAGGTCCAACCCCACCCTAACAACTATTTTTTTTTTTTTTGGTAATGTTATGCTTTACTCAAAGAATGATCCTCAACAAAAGCAATTTGAAGAGGATTTGGCATTGTTCATAACTAAGGAGTTAGTGCCATTATCATTTGTTGAGGTTCCATTTTTTTGGAGGCTAATTTTGAGACAAAATCCTTGTTTTAATTTTTTGTATAGTCGAATGTTAGTAAATGAAATCTTGCCTAAGATATAGAAAAGACAAAAGAAAAGTATATTTCTTTAGCTATTGAGTCTTGTAATACTTGCATGGTAAGTTTTGATTTATGGATTTCTAGAGTGGGAGTGGACACATTTGTTTTCATTGTGCATTTTTTGAATGACAAGTGGGAGCTTTGTCATGTAACCATTGGTTTTTTTGAAATAGTCGAGACTTCCAAGAATGTCATGGCTTTGCAAGTCAATGAAGTCTTTGCAAAACATGGGCTCAATGCTTAGGTTATTGCATATGTCAAAGATGAGGGGGGTAATCTCTCAACCATGACCACTACATTGACTTCTGTTGTATCATGTGAGGTATTGGGGTTGGCAACACCATTTGTGGGGGCATGCCATGTCTAAGTGTTGCCAATATGCTATTGATGATTCTAAAGTTTGTGTTAGTTTAACTTCTATTCCTATCAAGGAAGCAAAATCCATTTTGTACAAAACTATCACATGGACCAAAAAAAGTGGGAAGGGATAATAAGATTGGTTGAAGGCATGTATGGATTTCGGTGTGCCCCCATGGAAAGTTCAAGATTCCTGTGAAAACCAGATTTGTTTTTCGAATCATTTTGTTTCAAAAGACTTTGGAATTCAAACACATAATTGCCTTATGTTATGGAAGTGAACAATCATTGGCCTTCCAAGGTCATGTGCCAAGTCCACAAGTTTGGGCTATAGCTCAAATTGTTGCGGATACCTTAGGTCTTGTGGTTCAACAATGTGTGTTGAATCAAAGTCGAGGTTATTGACTACTTTCAGATGCCCTTGCTACAACAATTTCACTTGGATGTCAAATGCAAACATATTGCCTAACACCTAATTCCATTGAGACCCAAGACTTTGATGGTGAGCTTTAAGTCTTTTGACAACGCATGTAAAAATGGGTTATACAAGTTCTAAAACCTTTCTTTTCATTCATGCTTTGTTTTCAATCTTGCAAAGCCCACAATATGTTAGCAATGATGTTAGGCCCCCATTACAAGGGGTTGGGGTTGGTCATTCAATATGTTGGTAAGGAGAGGGTTCTTCAAATTCTAGGTGAGTATGATAGAGCAATATTGTTCTCGCTCCTTGTTTGTGCATACAAGTTTCTAAACCCAACTAATGTAAGTGGAAGAGTTCTTAACTTTGCATTGGAAAGTTCTCAATCTACAAGTTTGTATGATTTCATGGAAACTAATGAGGATATGACATTGTTAGTGGTGAAGGAACAATTGACCCATTTCAGGATCAAGAAAATTATTGAAGAAAAATGCAAGGATCCACTTACAAGGTGGAGAACCCATGAGGTACATTATTCATATGTTGGGTTTGTAGCTCCACAAATTTTGGGTATTGTAGGTTCCCAAATTGAGGCGAAAGAGTTTTTAGTATTGCAAGCATTTGTACAAACCTACAACGCTCTTGGTTAAGCATTGACAATCTTGAAATGCTTATAAACATTTACAAGAATTGGTCCGATGATGCTTGTGTTGTAGTTTTCCATCCATGGAAAAATTCATGGAAACGGAAGAAATCTTAATGGATGAAAATGAGGATGTAATTGCATCATTCGGGCTCTTGGAGTTGGATGAAACCAACATTACGATTTAGGTTGTGCTTTATGGCCTAGGAATTGGATGTGATGGAACTTAAAGTTTTGCTAGGTTTCAAGTTATTTTTTTCCCTTCCTTGTTATGCCATTTGCATTTGAGATTGCTTGTTCTCTTGAATTCAACAAAGGGAAGGCAAAATTTTAGGGTGTTTTGGGGTCAACATTGGGTTTTTTTCAAAGGTTCAATGAGGGCAGATTTGGGGACTGTTTTGGGGCTCTAAGGGGGTGCATTTGGGGTTTTTTTTTAAGGGCTGAATGAGGGCAGATTTGGGGACTGTTTTGGGGCTCTAAGGGGGTGCATTTGGGATTTTTTTAAAGGACTGAATGAGGGCAGATTTGGGGATTGTTTTGGGGCTCAAAGGGGGGTACATTTGGGGTTTTTTTTTAAAGGGCAGATTTGGGGCTGGTTGGAAGGATTTTCGAAGGCTGAATTCAAGAGTGACAATACTCACATTTCAAAGTTGGCATAAAAGTGCATAAGACTTGAAAACATGGAACCCATTGCTCATAAAATGATACTGATCCATTAGAAATTAGAATTGTTAAATTAGTTTTAGAATTAAAAAATAGATTACAATTGCCTGATTTGGCCTCCTAAAAGCTTTGAAACAAATCTCAAATTTTTTATTAGCAAAATTTTATTTTAAAAATTGTTTCCGATGGCGTTGTGGAACCTAACCGGGAGGTTAACTGGAACCTAACCTACCCTACCCTAGAACTGGGAACTGATTTGAATTTTTTAAAAAAAAACCCCAGAACCGGAACCGACCCTCACATAAAAAAATCGGATCCGAAACCGAGTCCCAATTTTATGAAAAAAGAGAACCGGAACCAGAACCGACCTCATAAAGTTTTTTGAAACCGGAACCGGAGGTTCCCCCTAAAACCTAAGAACCGCCCAACACTGGTGAAAACAAACAGGCAAAAAGATCTTGGAAGGGGGTGTAACGTAGAGTAAAGTAGTAATAATAATAACAAACTCTTTCTTACTTTTACATGAACAATAATATTACAGTAATAAGTATTTATCTGCCAATTGGATTGTCGGCATGGGGATTCAGAAAAGCGGCGATCTGGCGATCATTCACAAGAGAGATTTAGCCAAATCTGGCTATCCGACAAATAAAGAAAATGAAAAATCTGGGAATCCTGTTATACTATTACATGTTGGTGAACCACTAGAACCTTATTAGTTAATTAAATATGGCGATTTCATAACTTTCGAAATAAGGCGATTTTAAAATTTGGATTTTTTCAAAATATCCAAAAAGTTCCCTTGACTATCCTTGCTGGGGACTTTAAAAAAAAGAAGAAAAAAAAAGAAGCAAAATGGCGAAAATTCGCCACAAAAAATAAAAATAAAATCACTGGTAAAAGAGTATTTGAGGATTCCGCCAGTGACGTCATCATTGGAGGTAGAAAGAGGGGGTGGGGGGACGGTTCCGCCAATGGGACGTCGTCTTTTGTCGGTGTCGTCAGTTTAGGGAGTCTTGGGAGATAGGAGGCGTTGATGGTTTGAGATGGATTAGATCTGGTCCGTGCGATTTTCCACTTGTGTGCTGTTGCGCACTGCCCTTTTGCACTCTGTCTTTGTGTCTCTCTTCTCTCTCTTGTGTGTGCGCGTCTTTTCTTTCTCTCTCCCTCTCGCGCGCGCCCGAGCTCCTCTGCACGCGATCATTGCCTTGGCCTGCCTTCTTTTTCTTTTCTTGCGTGGGGCGATTGTTTTCCGCGTTTTGTGTGGTATTTGTGTTCGCTGTTTACCAATTTCTGTGCCTCCCGTTCGCATCTTGAGCCTGGTTTTTTGGTGGTTTTTTTCCTTCCCGGAAATTGTTTCTTGTCTAATTTTTTATTTTTTATTTTTTTGGTTTGGCTTACGCCACGAGTAGAAAGGAGATAAGGAAATAGTAGGAGAAGGAGAAACAAAACGGAGGAGAACAACGACAACAAGAAGAAAAGAAGAAGAAGAAGAAGGTCTCAGGCAGGGTTTCATTTGCACCTGCACACCTGGAGGTTGAGAAACGCTTGTCGGAGGTGTGGTATTATGAAGAGCGTTGTACAGCTGCTGCTCCTTTTTCTTTGGCTTCCTTGACTCTTGTCGCTAGAGGCAGCAGCAGAGTCGTCCTCTCTCTGTGTCCCCGATTATAGTTTTGCCTTGTGCGTTTGTAAGCCGAGTGTTGTACTCTCCACGTTGCGCTTGGAGTCATGAATTGCGGTGTCGGCAAAGGATTCCATTCCCCAGCAGGCGGCGTAGAAAGCATCTCAGAGACCACTGCAACGAGATAGCACAGGCCTTTTGATTGCAAGGTATGACCATCATCCACCGATCTCGTATGTCTTCTGACTGTGGTAGAGCTTGCTTGCACGTCGGCTTTGCATTTTTCTCACGCTCTTTTGCCCCCCCCCAAAAATCAAAACCAACATGTACTATCATGGTTTTGCGTGATCTTGTGTTGCAGAGAGATTGATGAATTCAGTAGCAAGGATGATGAAGGGGGAAGAACCTGCATGTAGTAGTACCATAGGACCTGTTGTTGTTGTTGAGATTGTGCCTGATGGTGGCGATAGGAGACCAGTGAACAAGAGACAAGAGGAGACGGAAGCTAGCCATAACCTGGTGAAAAGGAAAAGAGGAATCATGGCTGAAGAAGAAGCAGAAACTGGCCGCCGAAGAGAGAAGAGGAGCCAAGGGTGGGGTTCAAGTCAGATGGGCTCCATGCCAATAACTGGGAAACAAAAGATGAGAATAGTGTCTGAGGACATCACAGCTGATCAGCAACAACAACAAGAAGCAGAAGCAGAAGAGCAGGCTTTCAATGCTGCCCAGATTCTTTATGAATTGTATCATGGTGTATCATCGTCATCTTCTGCAATTCGGAAAACAGCAGTTCAATCTGTTGTTGTCAAGCATGTGCGCTGGGTGCAGAAAATGAGGAGATCCAGCAGAACCAGAAAGTCAGAGTTTGCAGAGAAGAAGAGAAGTGATAGTTTTTCAACAAGTTGTTTTGAAAAACCACCTGTTTTGGATGTGTTCCCTTCTTATAGCCCTCATATTCAGGTTCTTCCGACAGCCATTGAAACCATGAAGCAGGAACAGGATACTGTGACAGAGGAAAGAAGTGGGGTGACTGCAGGTGGGGGAATGGACCCAGATAGTGACTGCAGACTGCAAAAGCCTGTTTCAGAATCCAGCCATGAGTCACTGCAGCCTGACTTGCATGCTGAGAGTCCCAGCTCTCCATTACCTGTTTTGAATGCAGACACCAGCTTGATCCCAAAGTTAGAAGAGGATGTTGCTCCATCCTCTGCATTTCAGCAGCATGTCAGACCATTGTGGCCTGTCAGCAAGAACCTTTCTGTTCTCCACAAACCCAAGGTGCTCAAGATTGTTTCTTTTGATGGGAGTAGTTGTTGACTTTTAGGGATATTGCGCTTTGTTTGCTGCAGAATCAGTGCTGATGGATCATGATTGCTCACTTGTTCTTTCCTCTTGTTTCAGGTGGTGGAGAACATCACAGAGTTGGTGAATGTGGGAGTTGCACCAAATCTAATCATTCAGAGGAAGCCAAGGCCTTCACAATATGATGGGCCATTGGTTCAGGTGAAAGCTGAGGATGTTGGCTTAGAGTTCATTCCCCCACTCAGTGTTTTGCCAAATGTGTGTGGAAATGAAGCGCATGAACACCCAGGAAAGCAAATGGGTTCTGAAGTCAAGTCTGAATTAGCTTCAGTGAAGCTCAAGGGCAGGCAATGGCAAAGGTCAGGTGCATTCGTATCAGGGAAATTGAAGCCAGCCATAAGCGAGGTAAATGCTTAATATTTCACCTTTGGGTGGATTCTATATAAACTTGTAGGTGAACAGGTCTTTGAACATGTAATTTCAATCTTAATGATAGTGGCAACTTAATAAGATTTCAATCTTTCAAATAGTGAGAACATGTGGATGTTCTGGTGCTCAAGATTGAGAACTCAGATTGCATGGGTTATGAGGCTTATGTTGCAAAATGATAGTATGACTGTGTCATTTGCTTGACAGGAGGAAAAAGAGGCCCGAAGACTTCGCCGAGTGCAAGCAAATAGGGAATCTGCAAGGCAAACTATCCGAAGAAAGCAGGTAAACAAGAATGCCAAGAGGTGCACCTTAGTGATTGTTCTATGCTGTAGATCCATGCATCTTGAGATTGAGATATAAGAACACCTCCTGAGCCAGAAAGAGGCCTTGACTGATTCTTGGGAATACTGTAGGAGATCTTTCATGCATTGTCTAGGACCCGTGAAGAGGTCATGTCTTCCTGTGACATCTAAGACAATTCTTGAGTTGGCTGCCTCTATCCAATTATCATTACACTCAAGCTTGATATTTCTCATTTTCTGTTTGCTCCTTGGCAATGACACATCTCTTAATAATTGATGGGCTTTTGTAGATGCTGTGTGAGCAGTTGGTTCAAAAGGCAGCAAGTCTCTTGATGGAGAAGGAAGATTTGAAGCAGGTGGGATCCAGCATCCAAGTAAAGTTGATTTTCTGGTTTCTGCATGCATCTGCAATGGTAGATCTTTGGAACTGGATTTTCCCTGGGTGACTTGTTAAGTGTCGTGGTTCTTACATGCATGTGCAGAAGTTGGAGTTGCAGTCTACAGAGTACAGAGCTTTACTTGAAATGAACCATCATCTCAACGAGCAGGTGGGATACTAATTTGAATTTATGTTCAAATCAAATTAGCTTCTTTGCTCTCATACATGGGAGAGGTTGAATAGGCATGCAGAGGAATTGATGTTGCCATATGTCTGGCATCTGTATTCAGTGAGGCAGTTGTAAAAGCAGGGTGTTAGTAATTTTACTGACACCAATTGCTGTGCTTTGCAGGCTTCTCTCAATGTTGCAAATGACAAGAGGGAGTCACCAACTTCAGCTAGGCTAGGCAGTGTAGCACCATCATTGCCAATGGCACCATACATGAGACCAACCCTGCCAAAGTTTTGGTGGGCATTTGCGTTGGCCCAAGTCACAGCAGCCAGTCAAGCTCCTGGAGCAGGAACTGATAAGGGCCTTGGATCAGATTACAGTTCATGTTTTGCTGCAGCTACCATGGCAGGAACTGCCACACCCAATTCTGAAGTCAGCCAGGATGTTTGGAGGCAAAGTTCAACTTCTCTGTTGCCTTCTGCAGCAAAATCATCTGGCTCTTCATACATTGGTTGCCAACCCACTGTCTCTGCTGTCTCAGCTGCTTTTTCTGCAACACATTCAACTTCTCAGCCTTCTAGAGAAAATGTGGATGCACCGATTGATGGAGAGGCTGAGACCCTTAAGAATTGCATGGGTGTCGATAGTGGAAGGAAGCACAATCTGTGCTCACTATTGGAGGGTGCCATAGATAATTCAGAGAAACAAGTTGTTCGAGAGAAGCACATTTTGTGCTCACCATCGGAGGGTACCATATTGAAGTCAGAGGAACACATTGTGGGATCCTCATTTCAATTAGGTGGAAATTTTAGGACATTATATTCTGCACTGCCTCAATCCTTGCCTGTAACAGGCATAGGGCAGCCAAGCTTTTCAGCAGAAGGTAGGGTTAGGGCTTCCTCATCCTTGCATCTGGTTGACAATTCTTGGTATGTTTCTGCTGGGCAGATACCAAACAAGTTGTCTGAGTTGGTTAATCCATGTGTCTTTTCATCGTTTGCTGGCATAGGTGCATCTCTTAAAGCTAACTGTGGGCCAGCACCTGTCATATCTGGAGCAGCTGCTGCAGCTACAGAGGCTAGGCGAAGACGCAGAGAGTTGAAAAGAAGTAGGAGCTCACAGAGTCACCAGGGTGCATGATTGACACCCACAGCTTGTAAATGATTGTTGTAGGTTTCATTCATCAAGATATTGCAAGGGGATTGAGGTGTAGGAAGTTACAGACAGGCCTACGATTTGTAGGCTGGCAATTAATACAGGGTGCTCAGTAACTCTTTCTTTCTATTGATTGCTTAATTACTGAGTCAAGGTGCTCATTATGCACCCATGTAATCATTTGGTTATGTATGGAACTGGACATTAAGCAAAATTATGCAGAATGTTTGGCTGGCTTAAGCGTTTGTAACCAGAAACTTTTAGCCTATTCTTGGATGTGTGGTATTCAAAGAGCTGGTATATGATAGGCTGTAGTTGGCTCCCAAGGAGAACTTGTTGCTGGTGGCTTAGATGCTGCAATGGATTGCTTGCTTAAGTATTGTGTGTCAGATATTGTAGGATTTTGTCCCCAGTTGGTTGTGTCTCGTGCACAGGTAAATTCTATTGCCCAAGCGATCAGCAGGTTCTTGCATGATCATGACTTGTGCGTAGGTGAATTCTATTCCCCAAGTGATCAGCAGGTCCTTGCATGATCATGAATTGGTTTCCATCCTAGAAAGTTCCGTCATGTAATGTCTTACCTTCTTGTCTTCGGCTACTACACTTAGGAAGACTTGAGGTTGTTCATCCTGGTCCTGCACTGTACAGCGATTGAACATAAAAGCAACAGAGGTGTAGGATTCTTTGGTCTCAGGTGATGGTTTGTACAGCATGGAGAGCTTAGAGCTATGGGAGTGTATGTGAGTCGGTTAATGGGAAACCTTATCTTCAGGCTTTTGCAAGAATTAGCTGTTTCAAGTAAGCAATGTGAGGAGGATTCAGAGAAAGTGCCAGGGAAAAGGAGCTCCAGTGGTCAAACTTGAAGAGGTGTTGTCTGTGCCTCGGTGAAAATTTGCCTTGGCAAATTTGTGTGTGAGAATTCTCTCTGATGAGGTTCAGTGAGGTCCGGGGTTCACTAATGTCTTTACCTTCTTGTCTTCAGCTAGCACACTTGACAGCACTGTCGAGACTGACCCAGGAGTTGATGCTGAAGTGTGGGAGGAGGTGACAGGAATTTCAAAAAGTCAAGAGACATGAGGGAAGTGCTCCTCATGACAAATGAGGAATGTGTCCTTTAGTTCCTTGACACAGATGACAAATTTCTCTCCTATTCAATGTCTAATGTGAAGGAAAACATGGGTATATACTAACTGGATCATGATGTGAATATGTATCCATTGATCTCAGGATCAAGGCCAAAGACCTGCCAACGTTCTACTCATCTTTTCCATCATGATGAAAGTGACTGTGGTTCCCAAGAGTTTCAAACAATCAGCAGGTATTATAATCCGTAACTTGGCATGTGATTTGTGAACTCTCAGATGTTGCAGTATAATTTGGTGATCTATATAATTTGGTGTGTGTAACCAGTCTTTGTTGCCCCAGTTTCAGAGGTCATAAACAAGGTTGTTGCTGCCTTTCTTAAACAAGTCGCTGAAGAGAAAAGGCAACAATGGGACAGAGCTTCGATTGAGGTGAAATTTTGAACTCTCCCTTTTTCAGACTTGAGCAAGTTGGAATTTACTGCAATAACTCTTCTTTAATGAACATTCCTTGAAGCAATAATGTCTCTTCTTTTTTTCCTCCCAACACAGACTACACAACAGAAAGCAAACATGAGACTTGACTTTGACATTTTGTGTCATGTTTGGTTCACACTTTCCACATGATAAAGATGACTTCATGAATGGGGTTGCCACCTTCATAAGAGCAAAATGGATCCATATGCACAAATGTGATTTTTTTTTCAAGTAAACTAGTTCAAAAGTGGTTGATTCTACGTGATGGAAATTGACCTCTATAGATTATTGGCACACCCACCTTATTAAATGAAGTTCTAAATGCAAGTAATGTGCAAGGAAAGAATATATGGATGTAATTGCGAGTGCTAATTATGTGTAATAACATTTTTGCTTGGAATTAGAGCTATAAAATCTCTTCATAATCAATGGTTTGAATCTAAGTGACTTCTTAACCATTTGTGGACTTTCAAAAGACGAGTGGGTGCCCGTGACCTTCGGCCACTGTGAAGTCCCTCAGTTTCTTTAAACTTGATTCGTGTTTTAGTTTTTTTTAGAAACTTTTAACTTTTTTATTTTTTTATTTTTATGTGTTTTTTATTTTTATTATTATTTTGTGATCATCCAGTCGGACGGACATTTCATCCATCCCTTTAATCAAGACGGACAATAGCTAAAAGAAAAAAAGCTTCCCCAAAATTCGTCCCGTCATCAAGTCGGACGGACATTTCATCCATCCCCTTAATTGGGACGGACAGTAGCTAAAAGAAAAAAAAGGTAGTCTTGGTCAATA
>Ga0116229_10002285_pt1 | contig 30900 bp, 15 predicted proteins | sample S1TSphgellanicum_3_FD_87313 | JGI IMG/M metagenome (GOLD analysis project Ga0116229, IMG submission 87313) | Host-associated microbial communities from peat moss isolated from Minnesota, USA - S1T2_Fc - Sphagnum magellanicum MG | ecosystem: Host-associated > Plants > Peat moss > Unclassified...
CTCTCTCTCTCTCTCTCTCTCTCTCAGAGAACTCGAGAACTCTCTCAGAACTTTTTATCTCTCTCGCGCGCAAAAGCACAAAACAGATAGAAATCTCTGAGAAACGCAATCCCTCGCAACGACAGTAGTAACGACAAGCTTCTTCCGTAACCTAATGATGATTCCTCAGCAGATTTCTAGATTTCCACGCGCGGTTCTTGATGCCACGTGCCGTACATGGATGAGACGCGATAGGCGTGGACCGGATGGCTGCGAATATTCGATCACCGCCCGCACAGTGTCTTCTCCGTCGATCCAGTCGGATTAGGATTCGGACGCACAACAAGTTCGCCGACGTGTTCGAGTGTATGAACCAGAATCATATGCGACCTCGGATGTAGTTCTTGTTTCTACGAACACTAACACAAAGCATCTGAGGAGAGTGGCGGAAGAAGATAAAGAAGAGGCGGCGATTCCAAAGTGCAAGAGATCACAGGTCTTGGAGATGCTCAATGGAGTGCAAGAAGAAGAAGAATATAAAAAACTTCTGACAAACAGCAGTGTTACATTCAAGCGAAGCATCTGAGGAGAATTGAGGTTCTGTTTATAATTTCTGTTGGAAGACTTGTTTTTATTGGCACCATGATGTAGAGATGGCAATCGACTTGGGTGAGTTTATGCAGGTGAAAGTAGTACTGTTTGAGGAGCTTGGAGATGGATTTGCAGGCATTGCTTGCAACTGGAGAATACATTTTTACCTCTTTTTTTCTCTTCTTTCTGAAGGCGAGTTTAGAATTGCCTGTTGTGGGATTTTGTTCAATGTGTGTTTTTCAAGCTTTTTTCTTCTTCTTTTTGAGTTCTCTTTGAGATACATCATTCAAACTTATTGCGTTTTCACTAGAGAGAACGGTTAGATGTCTAGTGTTTTGATGGTTTGAGGATTTCAAACATGAGAAGAAGAAAGGGAGAACAACATCTAGAAAGAGCCATGTCCAACATTCCATTAAGTGAAATTGCAAGCTTCAAATGTTGGTGCTTTGCTCCTAATTGTTGATTTGGTTGCTCCTTTCATTGCACGATCCCAACGCAAGTTCAATATATCTAAGCCTTCCAAATCTTTCTTTGTTTCTCTCTCATTTGTCTCTTCCCCACGTCGTGAGATTTTGATTTTCTTTGAAGAGAGAATGTTAGTCATGATTTGAATCCATTATAGCTTGGAAGGTTAAATCATGGCCAATTAGCTATTGTGCTTTGATTGTTAAGAGTCTTCACAAATTCTGAAAAGATGTACGATTTGAGGAGCTCCACAAATACTCGATTACATTGCTATCCTCTTCATCATCTGCTTCTTTTCTTGCCAAGATGACAAGAGTTTTGTACTATGAGGCTTGGAGAGTTTTGCTTGGTGAGCAATTGCATGAGGAATGTTGAGGCGTGACAAAACTAATGCCATGCATCAAGTCCAAAGGACATGGTCAAGTAATTGAAGGATTTTAAAACATTCTTTCCTCATAACCAAGAGGGTTCACTCCTTGTCTTGTTTGCAAGGGTAGAGGCTAGTTCCCATGTCCTTCTTGTAGTAAATAGTAGAGGTTGGTTTATCTTAGCAAACTCTTCTTTAACCAACTTGTTGGTTGTAGTTCATTGATGTGATTCTCTCTTTCCATTGCCATGCATAATGTTAGGTTTTCTTTCAGGTATAAGCACCATCATAGAACACATCAAGCAAAATCATTTAGAAGTAAATTTTGCCAATAGAGACTCTTATGTATGTGAAGGAATTAGGTACTCCCCCCCCTCCCCAACACCTTGAAGGTGGTATGTCAACCTAACGTTCATCAACCAAAAACACTAATACTTAGGACTAAAAATGAAACATGCAAAAGAATATCCTATGAACCAAAGTTCACCCACTCTTTCATTTTGACATTAATGACCTTTATTGCTTTTGCCTTCACATTTTGAAAAAGGTTTGGTATAGGAAAAGGGTAGGGTTAGAAGTCATACCTTGTTGTGGTGCAAAAACACACCTTAATTTTTAAACCCATTGTTTTTGGTTATGTTGATTTAGTGTGCAATTGTAACACCATTTGAAGTCTATTTTTATGGGTGATATGTAAAAATATTTCCTCAATGGTTTATCAATTTGTGTGATTTCATCATTTTATGTATTGAATGGACATGTTAAGATGTTGAATATATTGGAATGATTTCAATCTCCGTTCAAGCCATGTTGTTATATTACTTTCACAACATTGCATCAATGATCAATATAACATGTATTGTTTATGACTTACCCATTGGCCATTTTTAAACATTAGGAAACATGAGTTTTATAAAGTGGAATTTCTTCTTGAAAGTGAGGAGTTTTTTTTTATGTGGGTTTTGGATATTTGTCAAACAATTCAACCACTCTTTACAAAATCATCATGCGTTTCATGAAATCATCAAATGATCGTCCATCGATCAATTATTTAGTAGGTTCTAATCAACTTGACAACATGTACTAAAATGACTTACCCAAAAAAATTTATGGGTTTAAAAATTTATGTTTAGGGTGTAGGTTTTGGGTTTTTATGGTTTAAGTTTTAGGGTTTAATTTACAATTTTGAGGTTGAGGTTTTAAGGTTTAAGTTCTACATTTTTAAGCTTGAGGTTTCAATGTTTGATTTGTAAAATTTAAGGTTGTGATATAGGGGTTGGGTTTAAAGGTACAATTTGTGCCCATGAATGTTTAATTATAAATTAAATTTTAATATCAAAACCATGGTTTAAGGTTAGGTCCATGAAATTTTTCTTACAAATCATATTTTAATGTTAGGTTTTATCTGTATAAAATGTTTAAGTTAAAAATTATGTTCAAAGGGGTGGGTTTAAATGAAGATTATGTGAAAGGTTAAAAAATTTATATGCAAATAGTGTTTAACAAAAAATGCATAATTTTTTTTAACATATAAAACAAAAATTCTATTTCACCAAAAAAAGCAATAATTACATTGAACTCCCTCTTTTGCTAGTCTTCATTTTTTTCTTCTCCACATTCTCCTCTATGTATGTCATTATAATTAAGTTTCTAAGTATTTGCCACATCCTAGGTGTTCCCTTCATCCAAATATTGAGGTCATTCAAACAAAACATGAAAGAGGTCTAATACTTTTTCTTTTTAAGAAGCTAACATGGAATACATTGTGGATTCATTAGGACTTTGGGAAATCCAATAGATAGGCTACCTTTCCCAAAAAAATTATTATGATAAAGGGTCCACAAAATTTAAGGGATAATTTTTGGCATTTTTTTGGTTTTAGGTCACTATGTTGAGGCTTGACCCGTGAAAACATGTAATCATTCCTCTCAATTTTTCAAGGGGTGCAATTTTTATTTGCATAAAATTTAGCTCGATCTTGAACACTTTGCACACTCATTTTGACCAATTTTAAAGTATGCTACATGGTGGCTATCATTTGATTAACTCCCTCCATTTTAAAAGTGGGTGTTGAAATAGAAAGGGGAGTTAAACACTTTTGACAATAAAGGACATAAAATGGGTTAGTTTTGATGAAGGAATGTCAACTTACGTTATAAGCAAATTTCATTAGAAATAGGTATTGCTCCCATGTCACTTGTTATGCCCTACAGAATTTCTTATCTTCCAAAGTACGATTGGTTCTCTTTGTTTGGGCATTTGTTTCAAGGTGATATGCACTAGTCAATTTTTTTTTGGTGTCCAACATTTTGAACAAGGTGCCCCAAAATTAATTTATAAATTTTCGATCCTCGTCACAAATAAATGTTTTTGGCAAACCATGTAGACAAAAAATTTCACAAAGAAATAGTTTTGCCACATCAATGGCTAACACAACATATTTGGTAGGTATAAAATGGGCATGCTTTGTGAATCAGGCAACGACCACAAAAATATTATCATGCCAACAAACCCACTATGAAGTTCATGGATTCTCACTTGTTATTGGGATCTCTACACCCCCAATGGTTGTAAAGATCATGGGGTCTTAATCTGCTCAACTTTTAGTTATTTAACACATAAAACATTTTTTTATATATTTTTGTATATCCCTTTTCATGCTTTACTAAAAATAATTTTTCTTTGCGACCATATAAGTCTTTTGAAGTCCATGGTGACTAGCTATCGGGATGTTGTGACAGTCATAAAAAATTATGACACGAAAATCTTCAAAATTAAGGATACATACTTCAATGCCATAATATAGAACCCCACCATGTAAGGTGTATGCTTGATATTTTTTCATTTCTTCATGGCATGTCTATGTTATTTTTTAAGGTTCTCATAAGGTTCTTTGAACCATTAGACTTGGGTATAATACTTCTTTATGTCATGCATCATGGTGTTTCTCATTGTGGAAATGGCATTAAGCAAAGGGCAACAAAAAAGGGCACCAACCACAACATTATTTTTGCCTTTCACATATTACATTGACTAATGAAAATCAAATTGTTGTAATTTTTCCACCCACCTACATTGCCTCCTACTTTAATTAGGTTGGGTGGTTAGATATTTTAAACGTTCATGGTCAGTTTCAATTGTGAATTGTGTTCCTAAGAAATAGTGGCTCCAAATTTCAAAGCATGAATTACAACTAACAACTCCTTTTCATGGGTGGGGTAATTCTATTTCTACAAGAACCAGCTTCTTAAACTCATAGGTAATTATTCGCCCTTCTTACATTAGCACTACACATCTGGCTATATCACTAGCATTAGTGCATAATATTGGCCCACCCATCTTGGCATTAATAACTCTTTGTACCGAAACAAAGGTCAAGGCACTTTTCAAGTTTTGAAATTTTTGTTCACAATTAAAGTTCCATTGGATACCTTGGGAGTTGTTTTTTTCCCTTTAATAAATTCATGAAAGGTTTTACATTTGAACAAAGTTTTTCACAAAATGTTTATAATAACTAACCAAACCCAAGAAAATTTTCACTATTATTTTATCGACCTTGGGGATTTGCCATTTAGGGTGAAAGCACACTATGGGTGAACCACTTTTCACCCCAAAAAATGATGTATAACAAGTATAATAGGTGTGTAGTAAATTGAAATCTTGATGGCATTTTTTGGAAACCTTAAATATAATAAAAAGAACTTAAAAATGTGCATGACAACATTTTGGAATTCAAAGCTCATTTTGAATCAAAGTTAAGTTTGATCCAATGGTTAGATGAAGAAAATTGAATAAAATTAATGTGCATAAAGTATATAATGTACATCTTTTCAATGACCATAGGGCCTCATGTTTGTGGTTCATGACACATTACCAAACCAAAAAAAAATGAAAAAATAATACAATGCCCACCTATAAAGTCTTTTCATTTTTTTTAAAGTAATGGTTTTTTTCCCAAAAAAATATTATTTTGCATTTATTGCTCAAGAAGTGAAAGAAAACACATTTTTTGAATGGATTTTCAACCAAAAATTGTAAACTTCTAAATGGTTTTAAATTTAGTTAATGTACATCAATATCACTCACCACTAAAAATTTCATTACAAAACTCCAACCATAACCTTAGTTTTGAAGTATATTTGTAATTTTTCATATTTTGTAACGTGTATTTTTTCGACACAAATATATTTCATATGTTCAAGTTTGTAAATATTTGTTAGAATTTCTTTTTAAATAAGTTAGTTTAAGTTTAAAGTTAATGCAATACACTTGAAATGAGCAAATATAATTCAAAATGTGATGTCCACATGTACCAAAAAAAACCAAATGTAGAATTTCTATTTTTGTGACTATAATTTTTAGGGGGCATAGTGTGTTTTCACCCTTTAGCCATAGCCTTGATCTTTCTAGGATCAACTACTATTCCTTTATTCGAGACTACATGTCCAAAGTAGTCTACCTAAGGTACACCAAATTCACATTTGTTCATTTTAATATACAATTGGTTGGTTTTCAGGACTTTGAATATTGTCCTGAAGTGTTCCAAGTGTTCTATTTTGGTTTGGAATAGACCAAAATGTCACCCAAAAACATTAACACAAATTTTCCTAGGTACTTCTAAAACAGGGAGTTCATCAAATTCATACATGTAGGTGTTGGGGCGTTTATTAGTCCAAATGGCATCACCATAAGTTCATAATGCCCATAACTGGTTCTAACGGTCATCTTAGGAACATCTTAATCCTTCACATGAATTTGATGGTAGCCACTTTTTAAATCTATTTTGGAAATTATCATAGTTCCATGCAAATGATCAAAAAGATCATCAATTCTTAATAACGGAAATTTCTTTTAAATAATAAATTTGTTCAATCTTTTATGATCCATACAAAGTCTCAAAGTTCAATCTTTCTTTTTCACAAATAGGATAGGACCATTCTAAGGGGATTTACGTGGCTTTATATACCCCTTATTTAAAAAATCACTTAATTGTTGCCCCAATTTTTCATACTCAACAAAGGATAGTCAATAGGGGGCTTTAAAAATGGGCTTTACATCTAACATTAAGACAATTGAATAGTCAACTTCCTTGGCTAGTGGTAAGCCAAGCAAATTTGTAGGGAATACATCATAATATTCTTCTAAAAGTTTTCCCACTAGATTTCATTCAAAATATTCTCAATCAAGGGCTCATTTATTGGCTTGTCCACACTTATGGTAAATAGTTCAACACCCCTTTGTATACATTTTTGAAATTGTTCGGCAAAAAGTACAAGGGTATCAAATGAGATTCGCATACCTTTAAGTTCAAAGGTAGAGTCATTAGGTTTTGTGTCACACACCAATCCGCATTTGCATGCTACCCATGCATCCATCAGGTCCAGTCACTACATGCCTAAAATGACATCATAAATGCTTATTGCCTAAACTTAAAAATTGATGTAGGTCTCCAATCCTTAAAATTATACTAGCACGTCTTTCATGAAAAGGTTTGTGCTATGGAGTTGAACATTGGGTAATAAAATCCTATATGGATCCATGGATCCAATGGAATGGCTCAAGTTAGTAGCAAAAACCTAAGACATCAAATTGTGGATACTACTAGGATCCACCAACACCAATGTAAGTTTTTTAGCAATTACCCCCTCAATGTGGATCACAATAGGGTTATGTGTTAGGGTAGATGCAAGCTACAATGGCTCACTTTTGTGACAAAACAATGTTTTTTCCTTAGGTACCTTTTATTCAAATGCATATGGTGATTAATATATCTTTAGATTCACTAATTGGGATTTGATCTAGATTAATAATTTCATTATGAAGAGAACCATGTGGTTATTTATTGATTAAAAAATCATTTCTTAATAGTAATGGACTTTTGAAATCGAAAAATATTGATTGGTCATCTGACTGAAACATCGCAAAATGGAAAATTTTATATTGATTCACATTCCAAATTTGTTATTGGGACTCAATATATAATGTAGTACAAGATGATAAACTCATATGAAGAGTCTTTTCTTAAAAAACCTTAACCATTTAATAGTTATGGACTCTTGAATGGTTAAAATTTGACCATATTTTCATAAGTCCATATAAGTTACAATTTTTTTTGTTTTTCAATTTCTTTGTCCCAAAAACATATTTTTTGAAAGTTTTAAATTGGGCATTTTTTAATGGATTTTGTGGGTTTTCTTTTTAAGATTTCCAGATTAAAAAATGACATCAATTACATTACATACAAGTTTTCACATAAATTTGGGAAGGTTTGTACGTGACTGAACATGTATTATTAAAATATTAAAATAATAACATTTTAAAAAGTAACTACCATGTTCATTTGGATCATTTTTTAAAAATTCATATTGATTTGTAAGGAATGTAATTTTTGTCAATACTAAACCACCATAGTTGCATCTACATGTCACCATTCGTTCCAGTATGGTTGTCGACATTCGGATAAGCCCTTTGTCTTTTGCCCCATGGTTTTTTGTTTCTCAACCTTCCTTAGGGGCTATTAGACTAAAGGCTATTGCCTTGCAAAGCCTTTATGGGCATTAGAAAGATTGATGCTCATGTTGGTGGCAAGAATAACACAAGCCTTTGCATTTATGGTAGCTTATAGGCCTCAAAAAAAGTCTTGGGACTATAGGCCTTAACCATAAACTTAATATGGTCATCTAGCCCATTCATGAAAATGCACACTATGTCCAGATCCCCTAAAGAAGAAAAGTAAATGATGTGCTCATCAAACTTCTATTTATATTCCACCATGACCATTTGATATTGCTTTAGTTGGATTAACTCCTCTTTCATATGAGCAGAACAATCTTTTAACATATATTGGACAATGAAAATCCATTTAAATTTTACCCAAATATTCGTCGGTGGTTGGTTGTAAGCTTCATGATCCACTTTCATTTGTCCCCACCATACCTTGGCCTTACCCTGTAACTTATCACAAACTTACAATATCATGAAGTTTCAACAAAATCCATGTGAAAATCATAAAACAATGTCCGTGCAAATCTATGGGCTTCAAAATGAAAAAATGGCATGTAAAATATACATATTACTTTTATATAAATGATATATCTTTTCTATTTATGATGTTTTGATGTGAAATACATATGATTTACATTTTAACTAAATATATGCAATTATCATGATGTAATTTTGGATAAAACTATGCAATTTTTGTGTATTAAACATAAACATTCACATATGTCATTCAAAAACAATGTCTCATATCTTTGAATATTTAAGATATTGAACACATACAAATATTCATATTAACCATAACATGAAGTTTGTGCAATTTTTGTACAAACCTATGAAAACTGGATTTTGTACAAACCATGAAGCCTTGTAAGTTTGTGATGAACATCAACATGACTACCTTAACTTGCTCCACCTTGTTGTAGTCTTCATCATACAATTCCTCTAATTTTTTAAAGAATGATATGACATTCTTAGGGGTCATATTATTTTTGCTTGGAGGTTTAGCCATTTTACAAATAACCTTATTCACATTATTCCAACGTTTGGTTTTTCATCATTCCTTAAAACTTTCAAGTTCAAGATTAGTTTTAGATCTCGCTCATGAAACAATGTTCATGCCTTTCCATTTGATCATGATTAGCTAACACCATACAAAGTTCTTCCCACACTATGGAAGCCAAGGCATTACAAATAACATTGTCAGTCCTAAGTACTAACACCTCCGATTCAAATTTGGGGCTCCATGCTTTCACAAATAGTATTTGACAAAAGGGTTTCCACTATCTCGAACATTAGACATAACAGTCCTTTACTCAAACCAGGACAAGGTTACCAAAAGCAATAAATCGATAAATAAATAATAAACCGATAAGAAGTTAGGTTTTCTTATTAAAGTTATTTTAAACCAAAAAAGGATGGGGTCTCCTAGGATTTACTTATTCTTGCCTTAATACCACATATAACATTGTTCATTACTACTATCATTATCCTTGGTCACTTGGACAAAGAGAAAAGAAAAAAAACAAAAAGTAAACCAAGCCCTAGGGGCACTGGGACAATAGTGCCTAAAGGAAGAAAACTACCCTACTTACCCAAGATAAACCCTTGGGTGACCTAAGCATAATAGTCCTTTTAAATGATTTGTAATTACAACCTTATTGTAGGAACTTATGACTCCAATGAACAAGGAACAATACCTCCTTTTGCAACCTACTAACCAAAAACACACCTAAAATTATTCACACACCTTTACTTCCTTTATAATTTATGAACATCTAGGCATGATTTTCACCACCCAACCATGAATGTAATGATGTTTTTTTCTACTGTACTCCTTCCTACATTTTTTAAACAAGCAAAAGAACTCCATCTTCTACTAGCCTTTTTTCTTTTTCTTATCCATGTCCTCCCCCGTGCATGTTCCATCATAGTTAAGTTTTTAAATACTTGCCACATCCTAAGTAAAACTATTGATGCCACTCCTACTTCTAATTGTCATTGATAATTCTTCACATACATCCATCATCCTCTCCATCATCCTTTGGTTGTTAACATTATTCCCCCTTCAAAAAGAAGTCATTGTCCTTGATGACAAAATTAGGAAAGTTAGCCTTAAATTCTACTTCATTTTTCCAAGTTGCTTCATCAACAAAATAATGTTTCCATTTTACCAACACTTCATTCCACATTTTGTTTTGATGTTGGCATACCTTAGTTTTTAGAATGTGTTTGGGTTTTGCTAGGGTGTTCTCCTCATCCAAAATTTGAGGTAATTCAGGCAAAATATGAAAGGGGTTTGATACATATTTTTAACAAGTTAAAATGGAATACAGTGTGGATTTGCTAAGACTTTGGGAATAGGTAGGCTACTTTTCCCCAAAAAATTGTTATGATAAAGGGTTTACAAAATCTATGGGATAATTTTTGTCATTCCTCCATCAAAACCAACCCATTTTATGGCCTTTATGGTTAGGTGTGTTTAACTCCCATTTTTATTTCAACATCCACCTCTAAAATGGAGGGAGTTAATCAAGTGATAGCCAATATGTAACATATTTTTAAATTGGTCAAAAATTTATTACATTGTTATTTGCAAAGTTCTTTACTCCTAGGCTATCATTTGCTAAGCCATAATCATATCTAGTTGTGAAGATCATCCAAAATTAAGCTTCAAAACAAATTGAATTTCTACATGCCATTCACAACAACATGGATGGTATAGGTTTTTTCAACTTAAAAAGTCATTCACATTAATTTAAAGAAAAAAATGATAGTGTACCATTTTGAAAAATTTGTTTGCCCTATGCATCAAATATGTACACATAACTTCTTTGCTAAACACATGGTTACTTGCTCACCCTTTGATTTCATAGGCTTGCCCCTAACATCTTCAACATGAATAATACATGAATTTTTTTTACATGAAGTTTTGAATTTTGGTTCATCCAATCACCCAAAGAGTCACTAAGAAAAAATGTTTCCATTTTGTAACTATGCATTTAAATTATAATTATAAAAAAATTGAAATTTTGATTTGAAATTATTTGTTTGATTTTTTTGGGATTGTGAAGTTGTAAGAAATCGACATTGATATATCAAATGTGAATAAATAATCAAGCACACCACATGTCAATTCATAATCAAGCCTTATTGATTTAGTCAAAATCCATTTTCAATTATAAATAGTTAATTATCAACTTTTTATTATTATTAAAATAATTGGTTAGCTTTTAATAAGTTGTAGTAATTACTTATTAAGTATAATATATAGCTAATAGTTAATAATCTTGGTTTTTTATGTAACTAATTTGATATAGGAACTTCTTATTGGATGAAAAGCCCAAAAAATTAATCAACATGGAAGGATGAAAATTTTAATAATAATAAATTAGGTGCACCATAGTTGCAATAATAATAATAATGATAATAGATTGAAAAGGATGGTGACTAGTTATACAAATGACAAAACATGGTTGCAAATGACAATTAATCTCATATAGTTGCAAATTGAATGGTTATGTAATATAAGATTTACTCAAATGTAACTTGTTATTTCATTCATATTGGTGAAATCAAAGATTTGACTTACATTTACAACTATTCAAAATAACATACATGGGCTATTAAACGTGTCTAAACAAAGCTAAATTAAATAGTTGAGTTAAATAAGTAAAAAAATGGTATTGACATGTGTCACATGGGCATTGGTGGGCTTCCATTAAAATGAAATAGGCAACATGTATGGTAAGGAATTTTCTAAAATATATATATTGAAAATTTTGGATGGATTGATATCAAGTAACACATGGCACAATCTTAATGGTAAACTCAAATATGCAACCATTATTGACCTTACATTTGTTAAAATATCATTACTTTGATTATTAAGATCAAAATGCCATGTGTAAAATATTCAAAATCATGAAAAATTATTTGTTGCCATATGGTGTTTATGGATATGTTTATTGTGTCATGCATAGATAATAGATATTTAAAAATTTGTTAACAAAAAGTCAAATTATATTTAACAAAAAGTTTGATTACAATCATGATTATAAAACTACAAAATCTAACACCCACATGTAAAAGGCAAGTGCATTGTTTGGAAGGATTCACAAATTAATGAACTACATGGGTTTAACCTTAAACACAAGTTGGGCTTAAAAAAAAGACAAGAGAAAGAAAAGCAATCCAAAGATTTTTAAAAACACTCAGAGTTTGAATGGGAGTGTAATATAAAATGGATTCCCATTACATGGTTATAGTTGGGATATCAACTAGTTTTCAATTGTGCAAGTTCACATGGTTTCAACTAATCTTCAACTTCAATAATTATAATTCAAAATTTGAATTTCTTGTCAACACATTATCATCAAATGACAAAAATATCCTTGGGTGGTACCATTAGGAATGTGACATCTTCATTTTATTAGACTCCTTAAAAAATTTAAAAATATACAAAACATTTAAATAAATATTTTAATTTTTTTAATGAATACATTTATTAGGTTGTAGAGACTTTGAATCATTAATGATATGAAAAATATATATTTAAAAAAAAAATTAATCATTGCATTTAAAAAATGTTGTAAGAATGTCATTGTGTTTCATTTCCTTAAAATTTGTGTTGAACATTTTTTAATCATTGTAATAACATTCACAATGACCTTATATCAAGATGTGTACATATTGTTTTACTCCTAAACACCATGTTAGACAATTTAGAGTTTGCTTAAAATGTCTAATGGCAAAACAATATAATGAAAGTTTGGTAAATGTGTCACAAGTTTTTAATAAAGTTGAAAACTAATTGCAACATAGTTGTAACAAAATCTGATACAATTGCACAAAAAATCATATTAGAGTTAAAGTACATTTGAAAACATATGTAATATTTCATCCATCAATTTAATTTTCATCCATTCATGAACAATGTCCACCAAATTAGTTAAGTGATCAACATGACATAGCATGTTCCATCATTGTAATGTGAACTTATTTATTATAGTTCAACTAGGTTATTTTTAATTTATAAAGTATTTTGAAGGTCAACCCCTATCAATGATCAATGTCATAGACTTATCAAATCAATTAATAGTTAGACTTATTTGAAATGCCAAACCATCCACAAGGAATTCCTCAAAGTAAATATAATTATGTAATTAAAACAAAATCATGGATGACATGTAGTTGAAAATTGGTTGATAAAAAAATGCCATTTTTTCTTTTAATGAATGAAGACCCAACGATTAAAAATTTAGGTATTCAACCTCATGCTTGGAACCATATGTACATGTTATTGCCATTGATTGTTCAAAACTAAAAGAAGGCATTTTAACTAGGTGTTTTAGAGAAATACACAAAGGAAGGCCATTCAAAGAACTATTATTATAATTCCCTTCATTGCCTAAAAATACCTTTCAAAGGAGAGCTCATGTTTAATGTTCAAATTTTATTGCATCCAAATACCAAATAACAATAATGCAAGGATGAGGTTCACAAATAAATCATGAATTGTTAATGGAATGTTTCTTAAATTGCAATGTTTTCATATTACAAGGTGAGATGTTCAAGAAAAAACCTTTCAATTGACAATTTTATTTCTCACATATGAATTACCCCTTATCAACATTTGCAAAATACTTTTAAAATTGTATCAAAAGTTAATAAAAATCCTTTAACAACAAGCCACCAATTGGTTCAAAAACATTTGAAATTCAATTCAATACACAACACCACATGTAATCCAAAGGAATGGCCTTAATGATAAGGATGATTGATGACACCCTTACATGTTCACACTTTCTAAAATTAACTTATGAACAATGCTTGTCCACATGCACAATTGGGGCTTATGTTTTTACTTGCATTAAACATGGCAACCCAAATTAACTCTAAGCTCATTGAAAAGAATCATTGAGAATGCCATATTAAATTGCGAGAGGGATAAAAAACACGTCAAGTTGATAAAGGAGGAAACAAGTTATAAATAATACAACATAAACATTTTTTAACTTATAAATTTTACTTGGGAGCATTAACATTAAAATCAAAAAAATATCAACTCTAAGTGAAAGTGCATGGATATAATTTCTACGAATGCCATCCACTTTGTGAAAAACATTTGAATATTTTTTCTTTTTTGTTGTTGCAATTCCTTTTACTTTCAAAACATGGTTTTTCTTGCTATTTGACCCAATGGGAACCCAAAATTGAATCGGAGATAATGCTACTTGGGTTGTAAGCAACTAGGCATTATAGGGTGAGGAGGAGGTGAATTTGTTGTTGATAAAAAATCTAGCGAATGGTTACAAGGTAGGTTGGTTCAATTTTTGCATCGCAATCCAATTTTTTGCCAAGTGGTGTGCATTTACATGCTATGACACAAAAACAATGATTTTCTAAATTTGTGGATTGTCAACTTGAAAAAGAAGACATATATAAAAAAAATTGACAACATATATACACCAAATATATAGTAATGGATTTTTGAAGTTTAAAAATATGAACTAGTTTATTGTTTGTGCCTCTATATACATACATTTTCTTGTATGAATTTTATTTGGGATATATTATAGGGAGTCAATATATGATATGTTAAAAAAAAAGGAATATATGTGCAAAAAAAATTGTTAGAAAAAATTTAACCAAAAAAAAGTTATGGAGTTTTGAATGGCCTAAAATGGGCCATATTTTCATAAGTCCATATCATAATCATTTTGGGGTGGATTTCAATTTTTTTTAAAACATGTATATTAAAAAAAAATTAGAATGATTGTTCTTCATGTGGGCTTTTTAGTTCATTAGCCACCATGTAATTCCCATTAAATTAATGATATAAAAATAGACTATCATTTTAACAATATTAGATGAACTTTTAGGGAGTGGAACATTTGCCAAAAATGAGCCACCTTGGAGTGCATACACCCTAGCAACATATAATTGAATTTTATTTTCAAAACCAATGGCTACTTAAATGAACATTTCATAATTGATATAGTTATCCATTCATCAAAAGGGTAAGTTTTTTAATAACATAATGCAAGGGGGAAATGTCAAACTTCAAACATATAGACTACATAATCCTTATTCAATTTTCAAAATACCATTCAATTTTCAAACCTTTCATATGTATTACAAATTATAAGGGGCAAAACACGATTGGGGTACCCCTTTTGAAACACTATGGACTGATTCCTAGGACACTCAAATTCACCTTTTTCTTCACTTTTCCTATGACTTATTTTAGATTTCCCCTTTTTTCTTCTCATGTCAAATGGAATAATTTTGTTCCAAATTATATATAAGCATTTAGAGTATCTTTTGTTTTCACTTATGAAGTAAGAACAATAAAATTTATTCAATGCGGGCAATGTTTTATCAATGGCCCAAAATTTTCAAAACAATTATTTTAAAAAACTTTTTACATTGCAATAGGGCATTTGATTTTTGTCTCATTCATACATTTTATGTACATTTGTGCCTAAGGTGTTCGTGGTAAGAATCTTAGGTCAAAAAAATTTGTTTAAACATTCCTTATGAATCTTTGAACTTTTTTTTCCTAGGAGACAAAGTTTTAATTTTTTTTTCCAGGACTTGGTAGGAATTCTGAATCTTGTTCAAATTTGATATGCTATGCATAGAATAGTACCTTAGTAATGTATCTATCCATGAAAAAAATCAAACTTTCAATATGAATGTGCTATTAAGTTATAACAACATGTTTTAAATGAAGGGGTTCATTGGATATAAAAGGAGATGGTTCTTATTGGTACCCCAACCATGCTTTGACCCACAATCATTTTCAAGGGAATTGAACCCTAATCCTTAAAACCTTTGCCCATTGCAATAGAGGTGTCATTCATCTTAAATCCAATCGTGTCCTTACACATTGTTATTTAAAAGTAAACAAACAAAACAAGCCCTAAGGATATACCCCCACCCCACTATTGCACCAAGCTTGAAGATTAGAGCTTTTACAACCTCTAGAATGTAAGTCCACTATCCATAGTCCCTTTCTCCCAATGCATACAATAGTTAGGTCCATAATCGTACATAGGTTGAGAAAGGCAACCTATCATGTAAAAAAAGATAGTAAGCCATGAAATTTCATAATTGTAATCCCACACACATACACAAATTAATTTTTTTTGAAAGAACACATATAAAAGTTAAATTGAAATTTGAACTTTGAATTTTGAGATTTTGATATTTTTACTTTCAAAGTGTAATAACCGCATTGAAACTTGGTAGCTTTCCATGATTGAATGGTGTCATGGTATGGAATTTTTTCTAGAATGTAGAACTTTTATGTAAACATGTGCACAACTAAATCAAAATGACTAATAAATATATTTCTCAACTTATTTTTCATGAAAGCTAAAGTTGAAAACATTTTTCATCCCCCATTGAACCTATACTTGGGCAATAACAATCATAAAAATTTAAAATACTTAGGTGCTTTCACTACCAAGACCTAAAAGGATGCAAAATTTTGCTAAATCTTGATAATAGAATTGAAATCCATATTAAGCTTTAAGGTAAATTTAACATTGTTTTTCATTGTTACTTTGAACAACAAAGCTTGTAGATTAAGGTTATGAACATTCACATGGGTGGAAAAACCATTTGTGCCATTGATGTTTTTTGCATTGTTATAAGCTTCCTTCAAAATCTCAAAATTCTTTGTTAAAGTTAACTTTAAAATCTTCCTACATCCAAAATTGAATTATCCTTGATGCATTCATGAGTTTTGCACAAGAAACCTTGAATTCAATTCTACCATAAGAGACAATGAAGCTTGTGAACATTGCCTTTTCATAGTTTCAACCACACTTGCATAGACTACCCATGTCATTTTAAAAAAAAACCTTGTATTCATATCTTGGTGTTTGGCCCAAATGCAATAGGCTTAGCCGTCAACTTGGCAAGGTGATCTATTAAGGTGGTTATGTCCATGCATCACAAGCTTGCCATTCTCCATGTATCTATTCTTTTACAACATTTTAACACTATGTTCAAAGTTAAGTGTTAATGAAGTGTTGATCAATCATTGATATGACGTTGTAATGACACTATAATATAATGATCAATCATCACAATGTGCTCCAATGTCATCACAACATCATATCAATGATTGTATTAACACTTCATTATCATTTAACCTTAAACACATTATTAAAGTGTTATAAAAACACAAATACATGGAGGGGGCAAGTTTGTGACGTGATCCATTTCATAATGTTACCTTTGTGTCAAACATCCATTAAAGAATTGTAGTAACGGAGAACTAGGGACCTAAAAGTAGTAGTAGGGCCAAAATATAATACATAATACTCCCCTTGATATATTTTCATTGTAATTATAAAGTCAAACACAAAAACATCACGGAAGTAATTGAATTTTATAAGTGAATGGACATATTCAAGCAAGGGTAAAATACAAGACATACCTGTCATCACCTTCATATCAAACATCATCCAACAATTGAAGGTTGGTTATTTCCTTAGCTACTACAAAGGAATCAAGTGCCATTTTCACCAAAAGGTGCAATATTCTTCCACAACCCTTTTTGTAGGTGAAAACATGAAGATTCATTAAGTTCACACATTTTTCAAGATTTTATTTTGCTTAGTTTTCATTATTTTAACATTTAAAAAAATTCAAAGTGATATTTAGGATTCATGCTAAAATAATAACAAAGGGTTTGGAGGAGCCTTTCTAATTCTTGGATATAAAAAACAACTTATTCAACATTTGCAAAACCAAGTTGGTGTGGTGTGCCATGTAATGCATGCCCACCATGTGTAGTGAATATTTTTGTTGGAGTTACATAATGACACCTATGTAAATGTTTTGAAAATTGACGCCCCATAACATCAAATGACACCAACCCACTCACAATTCTTTCCTTCCCAAGCATTAGTGTTTTAAAAATCAAGTGTGTCATGAAATCATATGTTGTTCATTCAAGAATTTTTTAAAAAGATAGTTCCAAATAGGAACCATTCACCATTCCTTCATTGCAACACAAACATTCATATTTTTTCAAGTCTTATTATTAATGTTTGTATTTTCATTATAAGAAATTAACACAAATTTAGCCTTTGCCATAATTTTTCAGGTAGTGTTTAATGTGCCCCCAAACTTTTTAAAAAACCCAGAAGTGAGTCCCAGAGTGAAACAATGGGAAAAAAAGTCGGGGCACACTCCTCAATTAGTAGCATTTTTGGGGTAGGAAGGCATGTTAGAGCTCCAAGATGGGATTAAGATGTACTCAAAGTAAAGTTTCAAGATGAAATCAATTTGCATAGCCAAGAAAAGAAGGCGATTACTACAAATTGAACACAAGTGGTGTGACAGACTTAGTAAGGACAACCTCAAGCACAAGCTTTAAATGACTTGCAATTTTTGGTAGGAGGCATCACTCCTTTCCCTATAGTATACTCTATGACTTTCTATGGGGGCTACATCCAAATGGTAATTTTTCCAAGGACTTTCAAGTGGGAGTCCCAAAATTGGGACTTTCGTTGTCCCGAAATTTTTGACGTTCATATTTTCCTCATATCAAACTTTTTTAGAGCATGCAAGGGCAATATCTTATGGCCCTCAAAAAGATCTTTCCAATGATGTATTGCACGCCCCAATCAAAGATCATTTGACCTTTGCTCCAAGGGGATTTGTGGTTAGGAGTCAAATTCTCAATTTGATTTGTGACCCTTCTTTTGATCATAACTCATGCATGTCAAGTCCAAAGGAATAATATGAAGGCATTTTAAACATCTACATGTCGAAACTTTTCCGATGGTATCATGGGCACCCAATTTGGTGCTTGTTTGCATTTTCAACCAAGACTTTAAATATTCATGATTCCCACATGAGTGCAACTCCGAAAATGAGAGTGCATTTGGGAGTCATTAGGCTCAATCTCTTGCACTCTCCCTCACTTACGAAAGTGTGTTTGACTTTCAAACACATTTTTTTGGCCTCATGTGCCTTTGCATTTCACACTTAGTTGTCAACTCGATGTTAAGGTTACAATAGTGTCCAACACCACATTTTGCATGTGTTATGGTCCATTTTGAACTATCACCCCAATATATTTGGGCAAACCCATCCTTGGGTGGTACCATTAGAAATGTCACACCTTGGTTTTACTAGATCCATAAATTTTTAAAAACATTTAAATAAATATTTTCATAAAAATTTTAATGACTAAATTTATTAAGTTCCGTACATTCTGACAATTCAATAATATCAAGAATATTGTGTATTTTTGTGTGTTCATAATCATTGCACTTTAAAAAAAAACTCAATAATGTAATGGTGGTTCTTTTCCTTGAACTTTTTGGTTAACAACACAAATTTGAAACATGATTTGAAATTTTTTTTGGGAATTTTTTTCCTAAGGTAATTTTGAGGTCATTCTATTTATTTATTTATTTAAATTTAATTGATTAAGTATATATTAATCATGAAATTTCAAAGTTAAGGCTATTGATTATTGAAAGGCCATTTTTATTAGGAATATAAAATTTTAACAATTTAAAAAAAAATTATTCCTAAGTAAGTTCTAAGCCATATATTGATGCATGCAATGAATAAACATGAAAAAAATTGATTTATAGTTGTGAAAAGATTTAAAGGAAAGGGCCCATGAAAATGATTTGGCCATTTTTGGTTTTTTAACCATTCTTTGAGGTGATTCCTAATGGTATCACCCAAAGATGGGTTCACCCTTTTGTGAATAAATTTTAATTCAATTTTTAAAAAAAAATCCATGCCTTTTTTAACCAATCATGGGATGACCTTTGTTTTAAAGGTCTGAAATTGCAAAAACTTGTGCTTGTTATTTGTCACATTTGCAATATTCAATTGAATTAAAATAGAATCGTGAACCAATATAAGACCTCATTACAAAGTACCTTTTTTTAGTGACCACACTGTGATTAGCAACATTTACCATTCGAATCCTTACATGTTTGGAGAAGAAATCCATTTGAAAAATAAAAAACTTTTCATTGTGTTTTATTCATGTGCACATTAATGTTGGTTGATTCTGGGTTTTTGGCCAAGTCCAAGTTTGAATATGGATCCAAGTTTAAGTATCAAACCTAACAAGTCTACATGGATGTGGACCAAGCCAAGAATCACATTTAACAATTTTACACAAATTCATATTTGACCTTTAAACTAGATTCGATGGGTCAACATGGACTTTGACCTAGCCAAAAAACACATTTGAAAATTCTACATGGACTCATATTTGACATTTAGAATTGGACCCAATGGGTCTACATGGATTTGAACTTGGCCAAGAATTAAACTCAATGGGTCCAAGTTTCTTTACAAGGTTTGGGTTTTAAGGTTAGGTAGGGGTTAGGGTTTTAAGATTAAATAAGGTTTAAGGCTTTAAATTATACATTTTATGTCTAAATTATAGGTTCCTAAATCTTAGCTTTAAACTTTAATATATAAGGCATCCCCCATTGTAGTATTAAATTGACCTTTAGTCAATATTTTGTGATGTTCCTTATTTTCTTCCCTTTTACTATTCTTGGGAACATGTTGGGGAACAATTTAGGAACTTAAAAAACCAACTAGGAAGTTAAAAGAACTTGATCTAAACACCATGGGAACCTTTTTGGAACACCAAAAATATAAATAAGTAAATGAAATTTGCTTAGAAATCAAATTTGGAATCATCCCCAATAATAAGCCACAATCAACCATAGCCTAAATTTAGAATCAATGGTTCTTATAAAGGGTGGACTCATTGGACATGGAATCATTAGTCAAATTTTCTTTATACAAAGTTAGAATTGGTAGGTTTCAATTTTGAAAATATTCCCAAGATTTGGAATTGAAAGTTTTTCCATTTTACAACAAAATTCTAAACCCAAATTCAATAATTCTTGTACAAACCAATCGGCCAACACTAAAGCACAACTTGCACCTTATTGTAGAAATGAATTCATCCTCACCCATTACACTTTAAACCTTAATGTGCAAGTTGCAACCCTAATGTTTTTTAAGAACTTGCAATGGACATCATATTTTGCTTATCTTCTTTTTCAAATTTTATTTAGTATCTACAATAATCTAATCATGTGATTTTTAAAAGATGGAAAATCAAAAGTTGAAGGTGTAAAATTATTAAAGATGGCAATGCAAATGTTTGTTTGCATTTAAACTACATATTCAACCTTAAAAAATGGAAATTTGTATTAAAGAAATACTTGTAACAAAAATTAAAAGATTGTTTGAATGCTAACATGTGTGACAGATGCCAATATTGGGCATGATTAGATGATGAATGCAATTCATTCACATGGATTTCCATCTATGATTTCATAGTCCACTCATAATCCATTTGTAGTTAACTTGTAGTCCATTTATACGTAATTTGTAGTTCATTATTACATAACTTGTAGTTAACCTTGCTCACTCCCTATTCACTACTAATTCACTCATAGTCACTTAGTGTTCACTTTCAATTTAGTTTTAGTTAATTCATAGTTCATTCACATTTATGAAGGCATTCAAAAAGGTTGCTTGGTTGGTGGGCATATGGAAACTTGCACGGAAATTTCCATGATTTGGTTCTCAAAGGGGTATAAATAAAAATAAAAACCCCTTTATGTTCAATCTAATTAGCATTAGTTTTAGGTATGATTTTGTTCCTTTTATGTTTACGTTTTCATGTTGTATCATAATAAAAATTTGTTTACATTTTTGTTTGCACATTTCATATTATTAAAAAAATATCCTATACTAGAAAAAATCTTGTATTATGCAACCATTCAATTTGTAGTTATATGCAACTAAATGTCATTTGTAACTATGTTTTGGCACTTTATGAGTAATCACCATCCGTCTCAATCTATTAATTTTCTTGTGAATATTATTTTACCTACCTAGAAATTGTTAATAAGTACCTACTACATTTAATAAATAATAGTTACTATGAAAATAATAGAACTTCTTATTGATATATAATTATTTATCATCAATAATGTATAATTAAATTAAGTAAAATCTAATTACTTATTAAATTTATTAATTAGTGAAACTTATTATTATCCAATAATTTAAATATTTTTAAATATATAATATTTATAGTTTATTAATAATTTATTATTGAGTTAATAACATAATAAAATAAAATAAAATAATATTAGTAAAAATAATTATTAATTTAGTTTAATTACTAAAATTTTACATATTTAAATTTTTATTGATAATAATTAATAATTAAAATAATTTATTATTTTTATTTTTATTATGAGTAATAATATACTGATTATTATTTATTTATTTAATATATTTAATAATATATATTAATTAATTACGTTTACTATTATTTAATAATTTAGTAGTTTATGTAATAATTTAAATAATTTATGCTACTATTAGTTACTACTTAATTAATAGGTGGTAATAAGTAATAGTTAGGTTGGTAAGTGGGTAAGCAATTATTTAATGTTTAGTTAATCAATTAGTTTTAATTAGCGAGTTAGTTAGAAAATTACCTATTAGATATATAGTTTACAAAATTGAAAAATAAAAAAAGGATATGGGATAAACATTTTAATTACAACTTAGTTGAAATTTAGTCGCAAACTAAGTTGCAACTAAAAGAATTATCCCATATGTTTTGTTTTCCATTTCCATCTTGTAAAAGTATATAGTGAAGGGTGTTTTGTTTTTACATTTTTATATCAAAAACATGTGTAAGTTGGGACGAGCCAATGAAAGAGGCATAACCCTAAAGGCTAAACCTAAAAATAATAATAATAATAATAATTACATATTTATTTCCTAGTTTACCCACTCACCCACCTACTTAGTCCACCTACCTTCTTTCCTACCTACTTACCCACCTACATATATATATACCTGCCTAAATATTGATTTAAATGTTTTTTGGCGAAAATTCAATTAAGATGTCATGTGGCAAATTTTTATTAGGCCACATGCATGATTTAACACCATCCAAAATAGATGATGAAAATCCAATATGTAATTTAAAAACATAATTATAACTTTTTTATTATGTTGCCACATGGCACTTTGTAATGGGTTATAATGTAGTTGCAAATAATGGTTAGTAGTTGCAAATTTTATATGAATGGTCAACGGATGAATATGGATATGTCGACCATGTACTTTATCTATATGCAATGTGATGACATCATGGTAAGTCATCATTTGTGACTAAATGTTGCATGCAACCTCACTTATGCAACTAATGAAATTTTAGTTATACATGGTTGTAACTTATTTTTAGTTGTAAATTATAGTTGCAAATTGAAACTTTTTTTCTAATGTTATGGTTTTGTTTTGATTTCAAGGTTTTATCTTTGGATTTAAATTTAAGTTTATCTTTTCATCATTTGTCTTCATAATTTTCATGCCCATGAGACCATGACTTCAAGATAAAAAAATGTAAGCATGTGTGTAAAAGTTGGAAGCAATTTGAACACCTTAAAGATGAAGGATCATGAACATGTTAAACCCCATAAAATTTTTTGTTTATGAATCTTGGTCCCCAAAACACCTATGTCCAATATAACTTGAAAAGTCTATAGTGAAATCCAAAACCCTAAGTTCTAACAACCCCAAAGTTTCAACTTCCAATTGAATCATTGATCAACTTCACAAAAACACATTTTAATTCTAAAATCTAGACTTTATAATGATGAAGTTTGAAACTTGCTAGAATGTCAAAACTCAAAATGACTACAAATTAAAAAACATAAGTTTCGATCAAAACATATGTTGTTAATAACTACGTGTAAAATTTACTTGCAATATGCATTATGCTTGAACTTTGAAGGTCATGAAGCCTACTTCAATGAAAACTATAAGTTGCTAGGACTTGAAAAATGATGGTTGACCATTGGAAGAAATTTAGAGCCTAGAGGTTGGGAAACGCCCATTGCCATTGCAACTTGTTCGACAACTTGTTAGTGTGGCTTCCCATTAATGATCATTGAAATTAAAGTTAGATAGGTAAAAAAATGGTTAGGTGGTTCATTTTTGACAATTTGGAATTTGAAAAGTTCATATCTTATGTTAATTAATTTTTTTGCAATTATCATAATTATCAAACTACAATTCTTATAATTACCCCTTATGTTTTTTGTCAAAAATACTAGTAGGTCACTAGACATGTGATTGGTCCAAAAATTCATGTGAAAGCTTGAATATTTCAATGTGAAATGCACTACAAATAACAAAAAATGAGAGTGAAATCATGATAAAATGAGCCTTGATGCTATTATAAGTGATGCTTATTTGACATGTTCGCAAGTTAAAAAAAATGAATTAATGTTGAAAATTTTGTGTTGTATTTACATGCCCACTTGTTAAATACACTAATTTAGCATCAAAATAAGTTTCAAAAGTCATCCAATAAATATTAAATACTTTTCAACATTTAAAAAATCCCAAATACATTACATACTAGACATAAAAAATTGTGAAATGATGTAGAAAACTATTTAAACATTGTGTAAACACAATGCTTATAGTGTAAATTTTTTGTCACAACATGATTTAGGACATCACCATTGGTTCTTTTTACCTCAATTTGACCCATGATGAAAATCATGACATTTAAACAAAATTAAAGTTAATTCTTTTTGTATTGGGAAAGTTTTAATGCATTTTACTCTTAAATCTTTATTTAATGGTGGCTTATTTTTTATTTTGACATTACCATGTCATAATTTTTAATTTATATTTTTAATTTTGTTTGCGTGATAAACACAATGTCATCATTTCAAAAGTCCATTATGAATCCATTATTTAAAAAAAAAAATCCATTTAGTATGATTCCCATTAAGGTTTATTGCAACATTTAATAATTAAAAAATGACACTGTTAATGTAAAATATGACTTTACATTTTAAGTTCATTGACAATATTAAAAAATTGTAATTGTAGTACTCCAATTAGTCTTTGTAACTATGCTTTCCCCCAAAAGCTTAACACTTAGAATCAACTATTAGTCTACTAGGCTTAGCCTTAAAGCTTGAAGATTCTACCAATCTTGAGGCTTGAGCCTATTGCCTCCCTTGGGGTAAATTTCTAATCTTCATAACTATCAATGATGTTGAACAATGAATTGTGAATGGCTTGCAAATTGCACTATACATCATATTGAGGCATTGAGAAAAAATACCCTTTAAACATCAATTGCTTCATTTTTGAGACTCAAAATATCTTGAGTATGTTGATTATTGATGGCAATGATCATCTCTTATATGGTGGTGGAGGTTGCACAAACTTTTGAAAGGGGATTGCAAAATGATGGAAACAACCCTCATGCTCCTAGGTTCAGTTGGTTAGAATAATTGGTTCTAGTTAGTAAAAATAAAATTAGAATTGGGTTCGATTTATGGAATTATAATTAGATTGTTTTTTTGAAGAATTAGACCTAGAACTGAATTTTCAATTCCATTTATGTGTGGAACCATAATTAGAACCAAAAATCAAATTTTTTTTGAAGAAAAGACTAAAATCAAGGACTAATTAGAGATAATATGGAGTTGATTATTGGTTTTAGTCTAGGATACTCAAAACTAGATTGGTACAAGGTCTTGTTTTGAGAATTGAAACCAAAATCAAAATCAAATTTTTTGAAAAATTAAATTCAAAAGTGGATTCATGCTTGCATTTATATGTTAAATTCAAATCAAAATAGTGTTAAGAAAAAACTAGAATTGAAAGTCATTCGTAAAAATAAAGAACCACCCAACATTGGTATACACCTAATATTTTAAATAATATAAAATTAGAGGTTGATATTACCTCGGGTCCCTACTAGGTTAGTATTGATACGAGGTGAAATTGCCTTAGGTCATACTTAGCTGGTAATGTACTTCATACCAATGTTATACAAGGTGCATGCCTCTATATGAGATTACAAAAATCAATTCTCAAACACCAAAAAAATTCCTTGTATGTTATTCTGTTGCTATTAGAGTTCAAAAATGATTTGTAAAACTTCAGGTGGAGCTCCTATAACACTTTAAATCATTTAAAATGAATAAGAAATAAGAAAGTCGTGAGATTTGAAAGTAGAAAAAGAAAAAGAAAAATACGAAAACAAAAGAAAAAAGAAAAAGAAAAAAAAAAGGGTCAAAAGAAAAAGAAAAAACCGTATTCGTATTAAACCAAGTGGGCCAAAAACAAGAAATAGTCCACTTAAGAAGAACCTAAAGTCCAGGTCTTCCTGTACCCGTCAAAGTGGGGAATTTCCACAGGTCCCCGAACGGTGGTTGCAACAAGGACGCGCACATCGCGCGCGCGGTCGTGCGAAGTAGACACGCGAGCAAAGCTTTTCTCGCAAAGCCTGTGAATCGTCAACCGCGCTACTAGAGCTACTGCGGCACTACTCCTGTCAAGGTCAGCAGCAATCTAACACCACTACCCTCCCTTGCCTCGCCCTTCATCACAACAACATCCCCCATGTTCATCTAGATCGTACCTTTGGGGTGCAGGAGCCGGAAGTGATCATGGCCGCTGCGGCGCAGCTAGAGGATGTCCCCAACGAGTCTCTGTTCTCGGAGTTGCTAAGGCGCATGAAATGTGCACCCAAGCCGGAGAAACGCATTATTCTCGTTGGTATCTCCGTTTTTGCCAGAGCCTAGTGTTTGTTCGCTGCTGTTTGCTTCTTCTTTTGTTGGATCCGGTTTTTTTTGGGGGTAGTTCTGCGCACAGTTCAACAAAATCCATGATGTGTATCTAGCGCTTTTGATGCTGATGGACAATGTGTTCTTGGGTTGGGTAGATTTAGGTTTCTTGTTCTGTGTTTCCTTCTGCTTTTGGTTGCATGTACAATCTCCTGGTTGTAAGCGGTGTCTACCCCGGTATAACACATTGTGATGGTTCATGGAGAGTGTCTTCCATGAATGGGTTGATAACATTTTTGGGGTTTGCAGGACCACCTGGTTGTGGGAAAGGGACCCAATCCCCCATCATCAAGGAAGATTTCTGTCTGTGCCATCTAGCCACTGGTGACATGCTGCGTGCTGCTGTGGCCAAGAAAACACCCTTGGGGCTTCAAGCCAAGGCAGCCATGGACAAGGTGTGCAATCAATCTAGACCTATCAATGCATAGTCTTTCTCTTTGCTCTCTATGGTTTTACAGACAAGGTTAAATGGCATCCAAATCACTCTGGATCTAATGCCAAATGGGAATGGGCAGGGTGAGCTTGTGACAGATGATCTAGTTGTTGGTATCATTGATGAAGCTCTGAAGAGGCCCTCTTGCTCAAAAGGATTCATTTTGGATGGCTTCCCTCGCACCGTAGTACAAGCTGAGAAGGTTTTGTCTTTGCCTTGTTCCCCCTTGGTGATTTTCTGTTGCAATGGAAGGTTCCAGATAGACACTCTGATCATGGAAGAGTTCATACTACACATATTGCCAATGTCATCATCGTTCATTCTGTGTGTTGTTGGTGTTCCAGTTGGATGCTATGCTGGAGAAGCAGGGACATAAAGTGGATAAGGTGCTTAATTTCGATGTTGAAGACTCAGTTCTGGAAGAAAGAATCACTGGGCGGTGGATTCACCCTGCGAGTGGTCGTTCATATCACTCCAAGTTTGCCCCTCCGAAGGTCCCTGGTATTGATGATGTAAGGAGCTTCATATACTTCAGTGGTTGTTTTCAGTGTGCATTTATTTCTATCTGGTCTGTGGCCAAATTTGGTCTAACCCTTCCTGGTATAAGAATGACATTGAGTTACTTTCACTATCTGGTCAGATCTCCGGGGAACCATTGATACAGCGCAAGGATGATACTGCGGAGGTGCTCAAGAGCAGGCTGGATGCATTTCACAAGCAGACTACACCTGTAAGTTTCACTAACTCACCCTCAGTATCTTTTTGTGTCCACACCTTCCAACAGAACAAGCACAACCAGAAGAAGTTACATTTCTGTCATTTTCACAACCAGTTGGACCAACAGTTTGGATAAACCTTCTGCTGGTAGCAGGCTCTTAGCCAAGAACCTCTTGTTCTTGAAGATATGAAGGGTGGAGTCTTATAGATTATTAGAGTCATTACAGAACTGCAAGGATGATTTGAACAAAAAGTACACAACAGGGAGAGGGTCTTTGGATTTGAGTACTTTCAAGGACTGTTCTGAGTATAAGTGTTGCTCTCATTGCTCACCTCCACCAGGCAGTGCCATATGATTGATCAGAATGAGCTCACCTTCTACAGTAATAATGAGGGTTCTCTTATCCCTTTCTAACTTGCAATTCTGTATGGGTGTAGGTGATTGCATATTATTTGCAGAAGGGGATTGTTGTAGACCTGCAAGCTGAGAAACCTGCAAAGGATGTCACCAGCCAGATTGAGAACGCCTTAAGCTAATAGAGTGTTCAGGGAGTTTTATCCTTGTCACCAACTGAACAATATGAGTTGCTAGTCATGTTACTGAACAGAGAATGTCCAAATTCTTTCTCCTACTGGAGGGTTGGGGTATGACCCTGCCTTAACTTTTTGTTGATGTGAATCATTTTTCAAAGAGGGTGGTTTTGAAATTTGAGGGATAGTGAACCAGGACCATTTGGATAAGAAGACATAAATTTCTGTTCTTCTTGTGTTGTCATTGTTGCATCATGGTTCTAATTGAGCTCCTTGCATCCAACATGTGGGTAGTACTGGAGTATTTTGTCACATATTGAGACAAATTGGTTGAGTCCAAAAGGTGGGTTGCATACTCAGAAGCTTCAAAGATTGGCAACTTGCTCAATATTGTTATCCATTTCTTAGCAATTGACTTGGAAGTCAAGGAATTCATATAACCATGACTTTTACTCAGAAGTCTTATGGATGTGAGAGGAGTAGTCAAAAGCATCGGCAAGTAAATTGAGATGTACTTTCTCAAACTTAAGTTGTCAGCGGATGAATTTTTCAACACATTGTGTCCAAATTCTCATCTTCTGGACCAGTGATTATTCCATGGAAAAGTATTTTCATGATTCTAAATAGCTTCCAACTATACAGAACGGACTGACAAAAGAAGATGGAGTCTGACCTGATATGGATTAAGATCATGGATTATGCTTAAAAACTAATTTTAGTAGTGCATCAGCTGTTATTTCAGTGGCAAGCTCCCTGGCACTATAGCAATAGGATCCTGTTTTGGGGTGGCACTGCAGAGACACGAATTGACCTAACAGTAGAATACCTTGCCTGCAAGTATGAACTGATTGATAACTCAATAGCTCAATTATTTGTTGCCTTGTGACTTAGGAACTATCTCCATTAGTAAATCCATTTCTAGGTAATTGACTAGCAACAGCATTTTTGACAGCCCCCACAGTTGCAGAAGAAGAGGCGAACAGAAGAAGGTTTCATTAAATCAACACTGATCTACTACCAAATTGCTACTGATCTGAAGTAGGAGTACAAGTGGAAAACCCAAGTGATTGCTGTAAATGGACTTGGTGTTGCAAGGCACAGTAAATTAAGAGTTTTAGTAAGGAATCTGCCCTGTCCACCATCTGACAACAGTGATGGGTACTTTGATGAGGTTTATTGAGAATTCTGTGAGTATTGCAAGGATAGTAGGCATGGACAACAACTTGCCAGAGATGTGCTGCAACAATATTCCAACTTCATTGCAACAGGATTCTCAAAAAGCATGCACTAGTTCTCTACAGTTTGCATAAATTGTCTCACTGATGTTTGCAATTGGCATTCAGAAAGTGTACATCTTGCAATGTCCTAGATGTTTCTAGACCTCAAGTTGGGGATGGAAACCAGTTATTTAAGCATACACAGATATTATCTCAATGGTCTCCCAAAAGAATGTTGTAAATTAGATGGAGGAAAACTGGAGAAAGCTTGTGTGGGGTAAGATACCCTTGCAATGCTTGCAAATTTCCTGCTACTCTTTAATTCTGAGTGGAAATTAGGGTGGGTTCAAGTGGGAAGGAGAGAGATAAACAGGAAACTTACTTGATGATCCAGAGGATAGTGACTACGAGGGTCAAGATGAATGAAAGGAGCATGAAGGGAAATCCCAAAAGAAACTCAAGGGACCTGCAGTCTTCATCACACATGTTTGTCACCTCTTTCTCTTGTACTATGAAACACTGCAGAGTTCACAAAGCTTACCAGTTGCACCCAGAACTGCAGCCACTGAACTTTTCAAGAGCCATCTCTCTCTCTCTCCCTCTCTCTCTCTCACACACACACACACACACACATTGTCTCTTCTGACCTCTCAAGCAAATCTCCAATACTTGTGAGCACCAAAACAGAACATGAGAATCCAATGATGGGTAGACTGAAAATTATGGGCAGCCTCAGTGCCTTTCTACAGCAGGGGGAAGCCCAGCAACTCCTTCAGCACCTTCCATGTCTTTCCTGCACACAAGTTCCATGGAACTGATGGTCTATGGTACACCACCATGCCATGGGGCATGTGTATGCAACCATTGTTTATCAATGGCAATTTTCATGTGCTGAATTCCTCAACCATTGTCACTTGCAAGACATGACTTATTTACACTTTCTGTTAACACCACATTAAAAAAAATTTGCTGACAAAAGCATTCACCAATCTCAAGGATGAAGCTCAATAAATTTGCAACATCTCATCTATAGCTGATATATAGTATACTTTTCTTGTTGGTTGCTTCAATTCTCCCATGTCTATTTTTCACTGGAAGTTATTGGTGCTGATGTGCTGTGAGGGACTTGCTTTAATCCAAACAATGTCGACAGTTTTGTGAAAAGCTTTGACAAAGCTATGAATCTGCTTGTGGAGAGGTTCCAGCATCTTAACCCTTTAAACCTCACCATCTGCACATGGTACCCATTTTCTTCCCAGAATCGGAAATCACTGGTGATCTTCAGATTTTCATCCAATTCACAACTTTTGACCATATGAACTCACACTCTACTGTACTACATATTCACCCAGGTTCTGGGACTTGCATTCAGGTCACCTCCTTTCATCACACATTTCA
>Ga0116229_10002287_pt1 | contig 30888 bp, 17 predicted proteins | sample S1TSphgellanicum_3_FD_87313 | JGI IMG/M metagenome (GOLD analysis project Ga0116229, IMG submission 87313) | Host-associated microbial communities from peat moss isolated from Minnesota, USA - S1T2_Fc - Sphagnum magellanicum MG | ecosystem: Host-associated > Plants > Peat moss > Unclassified...
GCTTGAAAACCTGCAAACTACCATGCATCATGTTAACATTCTAATAAGAAAATAAATACAAAAGCTCAACAAACAAGAAATTCAAAAACTCAAAAAATAATTCAAAGAAAATTGCTTTGTTTTTATAGAAATGTTTATTTTCCTTGGGTGAAAACTAAACCAATACAAATTTTGTTCCATTCTCATCTACCCCTTTTTTTTAAAAATTGGTATCCATTTATGCAAATTTAATTAGATAAAACTAGTGGACATTTCTTTGAAATTTTTTCACTTTTTTCTCCATTGTTGTCACATACTAACAAGCCTTATAGAAAGCACAACCAAAGCAATACCCTAAAAATGTTTTTCCAAGCCCAAAATTTCACACCACACAATAAAATTAAAAACATTAGTCATAGTAGTTAAGTTTGAGCTTTCATCTTTAACAAAAGCAATAATGTTTTTCCTTAAAGCATATTGATCCAACAACTCAGTCAAATTTCTTGCCAATACTTGCCTTGTTGTCTTTAATGCCTCAAATAATTCAATATTAATTTTTTTTGGTTTCCAATCACTTCTTAAAAATTAATCACAAGAGACAAAAACCATTGTGTGTTCTATGAAACATCCACAAATCGAAACTAAACGTTGCAAAAATCCAATTTTCCTATATTAATGGCAAAACTTTTGAATTGCTTACATTTTTCAACTAATGTGTGCGAGATTTCTTGTGAAAATTGTTTTGTAAATGGTAACAACAATTTTAGACATAAATACATTGCAAATCATTTCAACCATATGCTTTCAACAAACTACATTGGAAAATGGTTATTTGATAATTAACAACCATGACAAATTTTCCAAAAACTCTTTTTGTTGACTTTCATATTTTATGAAAGGGACTGTGGAACCAAAAAAATAAAAAAGTTTCAAATGGAAGTTATGGATATGTTAGATTTTTTTTTAATTAGTTGTTTTACAAATTTTTCTTTGATAGAACTATTCACCTCATCTTCAAATTTCTTTGCAAACATAGCATGTTCTACATCCACATTTTTTAAAAGTTATTGTTTCATTGATTTTAAAATATGAAATTATTTATTTTTTCAATTGTGTTATGGAATTTGCAATAGTTATTAGATTAGGATAACATAGATGACATCTCATTAGTTGAAAAACTTTGTTATCAACCTTTGCACTATCAATTATACAATAAAATAACAACATATAATGAATTTGAGTATGGGGTTTCCATATTTTTCTTTGAGCATGTAGATGTTCAAGATTTTTTTTTTTTTTTCCCTCTTCAATTTGTGAAGTTTTGTTGGATACAGTTTGGGGTTTGAAAAAAGTCATATCTTTTTTAAAGTGGTTCATTGTTTATTTCAACTTCATTTCCAAGTGACTTTTCCAAGTTTTTTCCCACTTTATATTTTGTTGGTTGACTTCTACATAAACCCTTTTTACAACTGAAGTATCTCCTCAAGTAAAAATACAACTACCATAAATGCTTTATTTTTATTTAGTAATTAGTTAGTTCATAAACCCTAACTCTCGGCCTTTAGCCTTCAACCATAATGTGTTTGAGAGGTAGACTAATGGCTCTAAAGGTAAGAAACAAGGTTCTAAAAAAAATGGCTAAGAATTGCTTTACTTCAAATCTATGAAAAAATCATGTCATTGACTTCATCCTTTACTATATTTATTTTTCGTAGTTTTGGATCAATCCCACAAATAATTCAACTAAAACACATATCCATGTCAATTTGGGTGAATTTGTAATTAAAATTATGCTTTCATTATTGTCATGATTCTAAAAACTATAACATTAAGCAAATGGACATTTATGATTAATTAAGATGTAATTTACAACACACCACATAATATCACAACAATTTATGGGTGAAAGCATGGTAAAGTATACTACAAATGTTCCTTCTAGCATAAATGAAAAGTAGCTAGGAAATATGCTTTGATAAATTGAACTTAAAAATATTATTTAGTACAAGGATTAACATGAACATTTTTTCAACTTTGTTAAAACTTTAAATAAAGAATACATGTTTAAAATAGGTTTAAGTAGATTGATGGGATTCAAGCAAATGTCACAATCTACTTTATAACCCTTATCTAGATTATAAGTAAATGAAACATTACATTTTTTAAATTTTTGAATTAATGGGGCCCTAAAATGTACCTGTGGTTTTTCATCTTTTTCACATTCTAATAAAAATATATCTAGCTTGTAAGGTAAAAGTAGGTTAGAAAAAAATATTTACTAATCAATTTCAAACCTACTTGTTACCTACTTTTATTATACTAAAAATTCTCAAATTTTGTACTCAACTTACTATAAACACAATGTAGGCATAGATGTTTTCAAAAATAAAAATAAAAAAATTTCCAATCTACTTTCTTGGGCTTTTGTTGAAAATTATCATATTTTTGAATGGTATTTTAAGCATACTACTTTTTTGGCCTACTTTAGTGTGTTTTCACCCTTATTTTTTAAATTCGTGTATTGAAGTTTTATTATATATAATAGTTTATTGACATTTTCTCCAATCTTGTCCACCATGAAATTAAACTCCCAATAATCATTTCTTTTTATAAACTCCAATAGCAAAGTGTAAGACCTCTAATACATTTTTTTTTCACCTTTTAGCCTTGAGGGCATTGTTGCACTTGCCATCAAATATGTTTTCCAACCAATTACACCCATTCAAAATATAAATAATCACAATTTGAATTCTAACATGATGATGGGTGGGATGATTTTAAAATTAATTTTTTTTTTCACCAATAATATCACATTGTCTATAGGATGACAGTTATTGTAGACAATTTTGTTATTGCATAAAAGATTAAACAAAAGAAATATATATATATAATTTCTACAGGTGTTTTTTTCTACACAAATTTGTTATCTTGGTCATTGTTTAAAAAATTTCAATATAACCAAGCAAAACATCTTACAAAATCTCAATACCAAAAGGCTTACAAATATGCACATGGCACATTTTCTCATTTAAATAATTTTGGATAGACTCTGCAAGTTGTAGTTTTATATTTTGCATAGTTCATTCCTTTCAACTTGCCTTCATTTTTTGATCTAATCATAAACCTATATTGCTTCCAATCCATGAAGCACAAAAGATGGTAAAGCCTTGAAATATATGAAATCAAAGTTGAATAATTGCAAGAATGTAAGAAAATCAAAGCTTTGGAATTGACAAAATCTACCAAAAAGTTCAAAACACAAGAACATTCAACAACAAAATCAAACCCAGGAATTTCAAACAATCAAGTCCTCTTGTAATTTCAAAAATCAAGCAAAACACACGAACAAAAGAATGATTTCTAATGTGATCCAATTTAAATAAATACAAAAAAATTCTTAACATTGATGGATTGTTGCTACCAAACTACTTAGCATTTGAGGTCTCAAAAAAAATGAGGAAATTAACTTTTAGGGATGTAAATTATTGTGATTTTTTGGTCCACCTTACCATGCACTTACCTTAATGTGATGATGAATATTATTGATTGGATGAAAGTAGTACAACAATGGAGGCCATGAATCAATTTGTAAGAACAATTTGAACTTGCTATGAAACCACATACATGACCTACAACCTACAAGGGTTATCATGAAGTAGATGCAAATCAATGATGCTAGAAGATTTCTAGATATGTTTGCTTCTATTGCATGCATTATGAATGGAAGAATTGTCTAGTTGTGTGGCAAAACAATTTTGAGGATAAGGATGATAATCATAACATCATTCTTGATGTCATATTAGTTGATGAAAGCTTATGGATATGGTCTACATTCTTTGCCCTACCAAGGATGAACAATAATGTGTTGCACATGTCAACTTTCATTTTAAATTTCATCAAAGGTGAAAACTTAAAGGTTAACCTTTGGTTCAAGGCAATTCAAATTCACAAAACTATTTATTTTTGAATGGTGTATCCAAGATGATCATGTTTTGTGCATTGACAATTCATGAGCTCGAGATGACAAGTGACAACACTTTGTTGATATGTAAAAGGTGTGTGAAATAAATGTGGAGAATGTTTTTGTGTCCATTGATTCAATTGAAATTGGTTTTCCTTTTAGAAAAAAATTCCAAATATTTAATTCATTCAACAAATTTATTTTCCTAACAATAGAAAAAAGAATGATTCATTTTACAAAATGTTTTACAAATCAAAATTTAAAAAACTTGCCCCCAAATTCATAGTCATAATTTCACTTTGTAATTTCATTCAAAGGGGTAAATGCAAGATACAGTGGCTCACTTTTGGACTCATTTTGTCAAATGCCTCTAACAAGTAATAAATTTTCAATTGACAATTGGTTTTAAATTAACAATTGGAATATGAAGGTAGGTGTGTGATTTTTTTAAAAAAAATACACCACTAGTACATAATGAGTCCAAATCCAATAATGAATCAATAGGTTTTATAGTGAATTAGGTGTAATTTGGTCCTAATGAATTCCTAACAAAATCATCAATTGCTTAGTGATTGGCAACGGGTTGATACAAACAAGTAAATTCATTAACATATGAACAACTAGGAATATTTGAATATTTGAATTATTTAATCCATATTATTTAATATTAATGATTTAATTCAGATTATCTATTATTAACTATATTTAATTAAAATTATTGTATACTAATTATTTAATTTCAAATTATATTAGTCTTTTGTTTTCAAGAAGATTTGAACCTATCCATGTAGGTAGGTAGAAAACTAACACCTATTTACTTGTGTAAGTAGGCAAATAGATAAAAGCGAAAATGTAGATGGAATTAGTAGCCAAAAAGAATTTCATTTACTTTGTAATTTCCATTCAAGGTCAAGCATTCCTTCACTCATTCCAATTTGACATATGCATTTTTATGTATTAGGTCAAGGGAAGACATGTTGTCTATATAGCTTGTGAGATCAGATTCTAAGACAAAACATATGGGTTAAACCTTTTGCTTGCACCTTAGTTTTAAATTGAAATATGTCCAAATGAAACGATTTAAATTTCATTCTACAAGGTTTTCCAAAATCTACACATAAAAATTATTAAAATTATTAAAAAAATACTTGAATTGAAAAAACTTTCATGTAAATCTTGAATTTCAATACATTTCAACAATGATATCTTGAAGACATTTTCTTTCTATAACCATCATCATCTTTTTCATACTTTGTCCAAATGACATAAAAAATCTAAAATATGAATTTGTTTTGTATTACATAGTACATTTTAATTATGAAATTTAATACAATTAGTTCATAAAATATGATATATCAAATATATAATAATGTTATTCCCAAAACCCACTTTTACAATGGACTTTTGAAATCAAAAGATGTGGATTTGTCAATTAACTTGAATGATAGAAAATTTAATGGTTCATATTGAATTTTATTTCAAATTATCTATAGGGACTCAATATATGGTGTAGCATGAAATAGTAAACCATTATGTGAAATCCCTATTTTGAAAATTTGAACCAAATTCTAACTAGGAACTTTTGAAAAACAAGAATTGAACCATATTTTCATAAGTCATTAGGGTTTTTTTCCTTCAATTTTTAAATTTTTTTTCAAAGGTGCATATGTATTTTTGGAATTTTTATTTGGGCTTTTATTAATATGGACTTTATTGCCATTTGAATAATGTCACTAGATTAAATTTCAAATTCAACACTATAGAATGGACTTGTGTGTGGGACTAGATTTGTCTTTTGGATGAGTTCAATGCCTCTAGTAATGAAACTTGTTCAAAGGTTCAAGTGCTATTATTCATGGATCTATTAGGACTCTTTGCAGTGTTTGTGAATGGGGTGGTTTAATTTGAGCCCTTTCCACTTTAAATGTCGAAACAAATTTTCCCTCCACCAAAAGTCACATTTTCTATTTACCTATCAAGGGTTGGTATAAACATGTCATCTAGTGGTGTAGGGAAAATTACCCCCACAACTAGCATATAATGCCTTCAAACACATCGCAACACCAACTTGCCCATTGCCATCATGTTGATAGCCCAAATGGAAGAGCATTTTGTGCTTACAATACGAGATGATAATGTTGCAAAACATACATTCCACCTTACTTGGCTTGTCCAAGATCATCAAATACTATGGAGCCCACACATTTTACCTACCCTCCAATGAAAAAACACAAGAGGGTAAAAGCATGGTAAAATATACAGAAAAATGAAGTGCCTCTAGATTTACCTTGTATCATGCATATAAAACCAAACAAGTAGCATTAAAATGGGTGGAAATATAATTATAAATCATCCCACACCTCTATTATTACTATAAGAATTCACTTCTAAAAATATTAAGACCAAATTCATTTTAAAAGTAGACCAAAAGTATCCCCATTTACTAGTGGTAAACTTGTAAATGGGGATACTTTTAGTCTACTTTTAAAACTTAGTTGCTCTATTATTTTTGGGGATACAAATATTATTCTATTTTTGAGGGGTGGCCATAATAAAAAATAAAAAATCTATCTATAAAACCTACTTATCACATACTTTACAAAAGTCCACGCTGAAAAAGTAGATGAAAAGTAGATTACAAAATCTACTTGTATTTTTAAAATCTACTTTCAACCTACTTTTACAATGTGGAGTTTGAAAGTTAATGCACAATATTGAAGAGCTATCTTATTTTTTATCATTCAAGTAAAAATATTCTACATACAAACGGTTTATGATGGATTTTGTTGTTATGTTATTTCTATTTGTCAAGTAAACTACCAAAGATATTTCGTTGTCCATTTCACCATGCTTATGCTTGAGAATAATAAAGTTGATTAAAGGAATAGTATATAATATAATATAATTAGAGTCCATTTTAATGGTTGCACATTGAAATTTAACACCAATTGCAAATGCAATATGATAATTTGAAACTTCAAACATTCATAAAGGTTTCACCCCGCACTCCCAAGGTATATGGCAATCATTGCTTGTTAAACAACATAAAGCCCATACACCTCAAGGGAAAAAATGAATTTGCAATGCATGCTCTAATTTTTATTGCCCAATGTAATTTAGCGACCAAAACCATTTTGTCATTCCATAAATAGCAATTGAAAAGATTTGGTCGCCCCAAGAATGATGATCGGAAAGTTTTAGTCATTGCATATTTGGTGATTAAAATTTTTTTATGACTAAACCTATGGCAACTAAAACTTTTCAATCGTTGCATGTTTAACAACCAATCTTTTCAATTATCGTTATTGTGATGACCAAATTTGTTTTCAATCCCCATGTGTCTAAAAGAAAAATCCAATGAAAATGAAAATTTTAAAATTTCCATCCTAATGAATGGAACCAAGCCATTAGGACCGACATCAACATGATGTCTAATGCAAAATGGGCACGTGACATCCATTCTAATAACCTTGTGTTGGTTATGTAGGTAGGGAATATTTGATCATCATCCCACTGTTAACCACAACCCATGTCATTTGTGGGAATTGAAACTTGAGCCCCAAGGATGGAGATCAACTCCTTTACCACCAAGCCATCACATTTGTTGTGATGAAATAATAGTGTGCATTATATTTAGCCTATTTCATTTAAAACATCATTTTTGATATTTATATTTTATTAAAATTTTGTCCAAATGAAAAAATAAAAGTTCAATCTTAAAGTTCTCTCAATAATGTACACAAATGTTTGTTTCTTCTTTTTAAAATATAAATTGATTTTAAGATAAATATATATTATAAAATTTATCTTTTGATATGTGATAAGTTTACCCATATAATTTCATTTAGATGTGTGATATATAATTATAAATAGATCATAAATAAAATATAATATAATAAAAAGCTTTTATATTAGTTGTTAAAACCACCTGGTGAACTACTAGGATCTTGATATGGAAATATGTCGGAACATAAAATAATTTCTGTTTCTGTAACATGGGAAAGTAAATAGCTTAAACAAGTTCCTATCAACTTAATAGAAAATCAACAACAAACCTTCAATAGAAACAAATTTGAAGCATATACAAGTCCAAAAACATTTTGTAATGAAGAAAAAACAATTTTCATAATGATTGGAATAAACATTTTTTTCAATAAAAAATTACATAGAACTTTTTAGACTCCAGATTAAAATATTTTCCTTTCCCTTTGCCTACCATAGTTGAAGGCCTTAAATAACCATGGCAAAATGGTGGAAAATGAAATTAACCAAAAACATTTGGTTCTAAAAATAACCCTAAAAAATTTGATAATCAAATCTGGTAAACAAAATCTGATAAATGAAAAACCAATTAACTCTCAAATTTTGGTTAAACTATACAAATTTGATTATGTATTTTTGGTACGTTCCTATTATCAACATTAGCCATAATATTTCCAATGTAAAAATTTAGTTTAGATAATTGACTTTAATCTTTAAATATTAATTAATTCCATATAATTAATTACTTTTATGGAATTATAAATCTTATTACGTTTACACATATAATATCGTAAATTTTACTTAAAATTATGATAAAATTTGTATGTAAAAAAAATTATGTATTTTCACATCTCAAACTTCTATTTGATTTAAGAAATTATATATAAATTTTTTTTCGTAATAAATCATAATTATACCAACAAAATGTAATTGAAATATATGATATATAATTTATTCACTATAAAATTTTAATAAGTGGATTATAAATTATTCCTACTACCTACTGCCTAACCTATTCAATAAATAAATTACATAGCCTCCCTAATTAATTCATTAGTTGAAAAAATATCACATATCAACATGATAAAGTGTTGACTACTTAACCCACATAAGTATGACCTTCTAACTACTAATTACTTACTACTGAACCTACTTAATAACTAGATTAATTACATAGCCAACCTAATTGCATAATTGATTGATTAAAAAACATTTTCACATATTAATTGTCCCTACTACCCATTATTTAACGCACATACATATTATTTATTACTTATCTTACTTATTCCTATTTAATAAATTAATTACATAACCTGACTAATTAGTTAATTACACCTATTACATAAACCCTAACCTATTTAATAAATAAATTACATAAATTACTTACTTAAATAATCAATACAAAACATTATTGCATATCAACATGATAAACTACCTACTACTTAGCCCACAAATATATTACCTACTATTTATTACCTTACAACTTACAACTTACTGATTGAATAATTACCTAACTTAATTAATTAATTAAACTTGACGTTATTTCATTCTACACAATAAAGTACCTACTACTTAGCCACATACATATTACCTACTACCTAGCCTTATTTACTACTTGTTACTTACTACCATTTGTTTACATGACCAGTTGCAAAAATAATTATGTTTTCATCCATTAATTAATGCCCTCAAAAAAAGAATGACAAATATGTATTTTTTTCACCTAATCACAAATTACAAAAAACCCTATAATATTAAAATTTCAAAATGGTCCATTTTTACCATTAATTACCATGGGTCTTTTGAAGTATTCACAAACCCGCCAAACCTTATTACACATATAAAGGTTAGTTCATTGAAAAAAGTTAAGGAATCAAATTAGACCATTAAATTTAACAATTTCATTGTCCAAATCAAATTTTTCACATTTAATTACATGTTTGTTTGCACATCTAAAATTTATAATCACAAACCAAGTTGAAAAGATGCCACATGGTGTCCAATGACTTATGAATCATTTTCTAAGTCATAGAAACAACTAAATTTTAACTATTTTGGGATGTCACTTTAAATGGATGATATAAGTGTATTTTTCATTTTCATTTTCATTCAAATCCACATTTCTTGTAAGTCTAAGTCACACATGCAACTACAAACCATTTGTAATTGTTTAAACAATTGCAACTTGTTTTTATTAAGTGCCATGGACGATAGTTGCATCTATAGTCACAAAAATCATTGATTTGGTCACAAATCGTAAACACGTGGGTTGAAATGGACATGATTCCTTATAGTGTTCAAAGTTAATCTTTTTTGGGAATTTATCCATTTTTTAAAATGTTTTTTTATTAAAGTCTATTAATCATGGGCACAAAAACCATGAAAACGAATCTAAGTTTAAATCCAAACATAAAAACTAAAATAAAATTACAAAAGGCTGAAGACAAAAACATGAAATGTGCAAACAAAAGTGCAAAAACATTGTTATTGTGATTAAATATGAAAATGTAAACACAAAAGGAACAAAACAAGGTTATGGAATAAGATCATACCTCAAATTGTTGTTAAGCAAATTGAAAATAATAAAGGGTCCTACCTTCATTTATACTCTTTTAAAAACTTAGCTCAAGAAAGTTTCCATAGATATTTGCATGTGCCTACCAACTTAGCTTCTAGTGAATAATGAGTTAATTATTATTTAATTAAGAATGAACTAAAAGTTAACTATGAATCAACTAAAATTAACTAAAAGTGAAGTAGAAGAATTTGGGAATGAACTAATAATTAGTTAGAAGTTAACTAGAAATGAACTATAAATTAAATATAAGTGGATTACAAGTTAATTATAACTAAATTATGATTGGACTATGAAATCATGGACAAAAATATATGTGAATGAATTCCATTCATCATATGATTTGTTTGATATTGACATTCATAATTATTGCAACATGGATAATTATGTAATTGACTATGCTAATGTTCATTATGAATTACATCTTAAATTCATTTACAATCCATAAAAACTATAACTAAAACAATCCAAACAATCCACCGAATTATGTTTTCATCCATGAAAAACATGCATAAACAAGGATGGGGAAGATTATGGGCACTACCAAGTTTCTATGAAATTATAGTTCATGTTATTCATGAAGTATAACACTTTAATGATCATGCATTGGACATGGTTTGTAGAATGGAGGGGATTAATGCATAGGTTTTGCAATTCAATTACACATTGTGTCATATGGGGAGACATTTTATTGAAAAATTATCATGTTTGGAGATGTTTTGTTATGTACACTTGTGTCAAGACCCAACACTTGTCCACATTGAATTATCCACATGAAATATCATATTCATAAACACACAAACCCATCTCTAAAATATGATTAACAACTCAAAGGGGAGTAACCAATTCACACTCTTCTAGAGGGAATTCACATTCTCCTTTGCACAATTGTTTTATTAATAACAAATAACACATATACACACAAGAATTTTTTTCTAATTCTTTTATGAACTACAAGCAAAACCCCCAAAATACAATTTTGTGGAATATTCTAGGAGCTATGACACATTGACCCAAAAAAATTTAATAATTTTTTTTTATAATAACTTTAGTACAATGTTATTAGATCATATTGAAGTAGTATCAATAACAAATGGTTAATAAAAAAGAGATCACGTGCAAAATGAAAAAAAATTATTGCAATAAAACCAAACACATCAAAAAGATGGTGCTCACATTCATGAAGCATAAAATCAAGAACACGCACTAAGCTTCTTGACCACAACCACCAACACCATCACGTGCAATAATACAAAAATAGCCACCAACATGACCAAGATCAAGAAACTTAACCATAAAACCAAAAACAAAAATAAACTAAACTAAACCAAATAAATGAAATAATAAACAAAGTAACCTAGTTATAACTTCCAACTGATAGCAACTAACAAAAATTATCAAGTCAAGCTTTCATTCTCAACACAAATTACAATGTGGATTGCATAATTTTAAAACTTATTTCTCCTATGTACATCTTGGTTATAAGTTGAAGGCAATACACATGGCACTTGAAAGCCCATCTTAAGCTACACAATTTGATCATGTAAGTTGCACATTCCCAATGCTTTGATACAACATTGTTAATTTTTTCACCTAAATTTAGTTGTGATGAATTTGAAAAGCTTGTCTTGAAGTAAACTTATTCATAAATTTTGCAAGACATTTGTTTCAAAGTAAAGTATAGCCTCATAATCAACGGTTGTTTTTGTGGCAAAATTCTGCCTCTTGGCACAAAAACAAAAGGAGCTATGATTTCTACAAAGGAGTTTTTGGGGGAAAAATCCCTTAAATTCGCTCTATTGCCATATTTAGACTAAATGCTCTTGCACATCACCAATACATAGCAAGGTTTTTTTTTAAATCTACCTTTCTCTTTAACTTATATTCAAATCTGGCTAAGCCCTCTTATAGATGAATATTGCCAACCCACCTACTTCTAAAAATTGGAAAAAAAAAAACTAGGTTCATAGTTTTGTTAATTTTAGCACCTGAAGAGAAAATATGAATGCAGTGTTTTGTGATAATAATATGTTGAACTATAGTTTAGGAAAGCCATGATAATTTTACATGTTCAGAGATAAACTAGTGTGGCCTTTGCTGTTGGCCCAAGTGTTACCACGTCCTCAACGGATTTTTCCTTCCAAAACCTGGTTTTTTTGGAATTTACTTGAATTTTCAGCGGCAGAAATCACTTAAAAATGAATATCTCCCACATTCTGAATCCAAATCTTACCAAATAAATTCTATGAAATCCTCCTCATCAAGATCTTTCCAACAACACCAAAGGCACCTTACAATTCCTCCAAAATTTTCAGCTACGATTTAATTTTAAGTTTCAGTGAAGAAATCATTCAATGTTCAAGAACTTCTACACCGCAAGTCCAAACGCAATGAAAACCAAGCTGATGCACCTGTCGTCCTCAAGAGCTTTCCAAAGAGACCAAGAATGCGATCTGAAGGATCCCAGTTCGGTGGATCTCATAAGTACAAACAAAACAAAACAAAAGAAACTTCCTTGCTTCATTGAAATCCATGATAATTTTACATGTTCAGATGAATTCAGTGAAAGCTAATAGATTAATAAAATGTGTTTGTAATTAGATATCATTTACATACTTTCACAAGAAACAATTATATAAATTTACATGGGCTAGCCTAGCATACATCAAACATTGCTACATGCAAATTCTCAATATTTATTCATCAGAATGACTCAAAATTTGGTCTAATCAGTAAGCGTCTTTTGCATATTTTCAAATGAATGTTTCCCATAAGACAATCTAGAACATGTGTTAGATGTTCATTAGGACACAAGTTTAAGAATTAAGGGTAAGATCCACCAAGGTACGCACTAAAAGAAGAAAGAATTCAGGAAGATGTGGTGGAACATAGGTAAAAAGAAGGGTATAACCGCAAAAATAATAAATTGATTAAGCAACAAATCAAATCATATCTCAAAATAATGTTTGTTGGACTACGGTAATGGGTTGCATTTCATACATTTGTACTCATAAAGGAGGCATTCAAAGGTAGTTTCTTAAAACTTGTTATGGCTGAAAATTTAACGATGATGAATGAATTTCATCCATATTTGTGAATAATGTTAACTTATGTATTGATATCATGCATCATGGATGAATCAAGGATGATCATGTATGAACTTCATCCATGAACTAGGAAATAAACAATAAAGTCGTTGATTTTGAATTATTATATGAACATTGTAATTTTGTAAACTTTTCATTTTTGATTTATGGACTTTGCATGAGCTATGAAGTGATGAACGGCCATTGTGGCGACATGGACACAACATAGACCGACAAGAATATGTAAAAATGTGTATTGTATATTGATCGTAAACATAAAAATATTGTGAAGTTTTGTGTCATTTTCCATGTTATTCAAGACTTTCATCCAAGGAAAATAGCTTCCAATGTATGGTACATTCACTTATATAGGTGTAAATTTCACCTTACCACAACTAGTATTACAAATATGGGCATCCATGACTATGACATAAACTCAACAAAATCACAAGCTCCTACATTCAATTGCTCAATCAAGCCACATGACCATCCTAAGTAATTGAAATACAACCAAACAACTATGTTTTAACTTTCAAAAATTGCATTCATGACATAATGGATTGAACATCGTTTAACATGTCGATGTAATATGTAAACATTTGTAATATATCCATGTAATTATCTTGTATAATCATATATTATCATATATTTGGATAATTTTAAATTACATACTTCATGCAGATAATTCAAAATAAATACAATCCCATCATTCCACACACACTCACACATCTTCTAACTTCTTCTAGTCACATATGTATATGGATGGAAACATAAAGCAAGGAACTCATAAGCATTTCTGAAGGAACTTCTATGATGAACTAATTAACAAATGGGTAATTTATCATAATGTCCATATCAATAGACTTAATTGGGAAATTCAACAAGATTAGTGCTTGTAATGTGGTCTGAGTTGCCATTAGGGTTTAGGGTTTAGGATTTGCTGGTCATCCACAAAAACATTGGAGAAATAGACAATGCAGTCCCTCCTCAACTGTGAAATTGGAATCAAGAACAGAAATATCACACTTATATTATATGAGAGCAAACTTCTTACATGAATGTGTACACAAGCTCCTCAAAGGTCCCTTGAGAAAGCCAGGTTATGAAAGACAGGCAGCTCATGATAAAACACAATGACTTACAATCATATCCAGCTAGTATAGTAAACCTCTCATGTATTGATTTCAGACTTTATTTTGAGCTGCTTCCAAGTAATGCTCTGCTCTTCTCAGCCTGACATGCCCTTGCACCAATGTAAGGACCTTGTGTTCCGATAGCATGCATGACATGAAACTGTCTAATAGCTCAATATATCCATTGTGTGCTCCATTCTGATAAAGGTACATGAAGTACACACACATCATCTGGAATTTTTACACCCTGCCAGGTAAGTCCAACATTGGATAACAGTGTTGACACTCCTGGAAACCCAAGCTGAATAAATCAAAGTGGGGTCCTAGTCTAGATATTTGACAGAGTCCAGATTTTCCAAGTTGCAATGCAGTTGGGCTAAAAACTAGTAGAAGAGTCCTGACATCCATCCACACACGGGCGCTCAACCATCAAGCATGAGTCATCCACTTTGGTAAGCAGTCGTAAATAGCAGGATCAGCTGGCCAAAGTCTATACGACCTGTACAGCAGCTTTGAGAGCTTGAACGATACTGGCATGGGAATGTGGACTTCCTGGATAGTTTTGCTGCTGAAAATTTCCAAAACACAGCACATAAAACATGTAGGAGCACATGAGTAAAAAACTTATAGCATGAGTAAAACTTGTGAAATTTTCCCACCTAAAAAAAATATCTTTCATAAGAATAGAGAAATCTCCATTCCCATGATGAAGAAGAAACAGCAAGGTTAACACTTCCTCAGGAAGCCACAGAAAGAACCAAACTAGTGAAGACAGAAAAACAAACCAAAAACAAAAAACAAGCACCACATGAACAAAAGCATGTGCGTACTAGAGTCATGCGTAAGTCTCAAAACTTCAGAAAATTGTGAATTTGCTAACTGTATCGAGGTTTTCCACAAGCTATTGGAAGCATGGAGTCACGGCTATGTTGTCATCCTCTAGTCTCTTGCAGAAATCAGCTTTATCATCAGGACCATACTTGAATACTGCGATCTGAATATGACCTAAACTTAGATGACAAGCTAGGGAGGAATACCTTGGCAACAATGATGCAGATCATCCCTATTGGAGTCTTGGTGACAGTGCAACGAATCAGCTCCAAATTTTGGGATTCAACAGCTTGCAGGAGAATACTTTGGAAATTGGGTCGAGGCTTGCACATCATTTCAATCATGATTTCATTGAGAAGATCAGAATGCACATAACAGTCCCTCGTTATGATGGATTCACTGCCAGGCGACTCCTGCATTGACAATGATGAGGGAGAGCTTGAGTCACCCACTCCTGAATGCTTGATGGCAGGCATGGTGAATTGCAGCATTACTGTCTGCATATGGATGTCCCTCCTTGGTGGTGGGTCAGGAGCAACTGCTGGTTTCATTCGGGAGCACCTTTTCAGGAGTTTATCCCGTCTATGTTGCAGATCCTTCACAAATTTTATGGCGTCCTCAACAATGGTGGCTCTGTCACGCTTCCATCCCACAAAAAAATGGCTGTAAACATAAAGAAGTATTTTCATTATTCTTCTACACTGCCCAATTACTGCTGGGCAAAACTCCTGGACCTTGATATCTATTAAAAAACTACAAAAAGCATGCCAAAATGACCATCAAGCTAGGTAACACTCCAGCATGCAAAACCAAAGCAATATAGCTGGCCACACGTATGAACACATCTGTGCTATCTCCAAATCTCAAACTACATAATTCTTCTCACACGCTCACATCACACTAGAAAAAACCCACATACCCAGATTGACTGTTTGTTTTAGAGAAAAGTCAAATTCCAATATTAGGGTAAAAGGATATCAAGAGTAGCATGAGTTATTGTCAATGGGCTAGGGTTGAGATCTCTAAAACCAATACAAGACTATCAGAAATTCAAATGGAAGAGAAAGATCGAGCAGTCATGAGACCCATCAAAACCAGACTTCCCACAACAATTGGGTGTCAACTCATGGGTCCATAACAAAACCTATAATATGCAAGAACTAGAACTGCTGCATCACTCTCTGCCACAAACAGTATACATAGTTTCTGCATAGCTTTCAAGACTTAGCTGCACATCTTGCAAACACAGTCCTTAACAAGGAGGACTTGCAAATCTTAACATGAAGCAGCTTGCCCCAGAACTAGATCAATTCCACCTTGAAGATGGACCTCATGAAATCCCTCGTTGAATTTGGACATGTGGAAACAAAATTCCAGCTGTTCTTGACACAATTCTTCACATCACCACATGTGAATTGATGTGCATCTTAGTCATCTTTGCAAGTTATCAGGGTTCAAGGTTTTGGTGAAAATGCTTACTTTCGAGCCTGCAGGAAGAAGGGACTCCAAAATTGAGTACTTGACAGTCATGTCATCTCGGCGATGACGCTCTCGAAGAATGTGCTCGGCCTGATCAGTTGGTCGTGACCAGCTTGTGCGCTTGACGAAACCCTCCAATTTGGGCTCCGCCATTTTCTTGGGGCGCTGCTGGAGATGATCGACAGCGGCGGCAGTGATCTTGGTACGTTTGTGGGCTCTGGCACTGGAGTCTTCTGGATGACGATCATCACACCGGCCTATTGTGGGTACAATCGCGTCCTCTATGCCCACATAACCACTTGATCGTGACTTGCAATCGTCACTAGTGGGTACCAAAGTCTTGGAATGTGGACCTAATCCTCCATGATGCGCTGCTGCATGAGTTGCAATTGGATCATACGACAGCATCTGGTCGTGTGTCAGATTTGCGGACTTACCAACAAAAGATGCGGAAGTTGGAAAGTGTGTTCGCGGCGGCATCTGAAGAACGTCAGAGGCGGACAGCGGCGAGGTACCAGGGGGCATGGCCGTGGCTTTGGATTGGGGGGAAGTAGTGTTGTCAGCTGGAAACAAGGGCTCTTTGGATATATCTGGCAAATCTTCCAAAATCTTGCTGATACTAGGTTCGATCTCGACGTCAGAAAGTGGCAGACCACATGGCTGCAACCATGTGAATGGATTGTGAGCAAGAGAATCAGCTATGTCATCCTGATCCTGCTCTGCAACACCAAAAGAACTCACGGGAGCTGCTGCTGCTGGTCGCCTAGAATCACACCACAGACCTGGTGACGAGCCATGATGATGAAACCCGAAGCCAACATCTGCATCCAGTTGCTCATCAAATGCAAGTACGGAGACTCCCCGACCCATGTCCATATCATAAACCGTGAACTGTGCGCGAGCAATAGAATATCATCCAGAATATGGTTAGAGCTTGAAGACTTCACGCTTTTCACAACCGCGATTCCGCAAACAATTAGCGCGACTGGCCAAAATCGTACACTGCACAACACCACTAGTAAATTTGACACTGGATCTCTCTCATCGCAACTGAATATGCACAATGTGAAACCAAGGGCAAGCAGTTTCGCTGCAGAATTGCACTGCAGGAATGAACTTCCCCTGACATTCGCACAGGCCAACCGACTGGAAAGTGTTTGTGCTCCAACCGATCATGCAATTCTCGGGCGATCGATATTCACAACAAGGGAGCTAGCTAGCCGAAAGCTACCGAGAGAAGAAAAACAAAAAAAAAACCCCTCAAAACAAAAAAATAAATCCCCTTCTTCGGAAATCAGGACAGATGAGAATGGGACGGGGTAGTACTTGTGACTGATAATCTAACGGATCCTACTCAAGAACAAGCGAAGTACCAAGGGGTAGTAACAACACTGAAAACCCATCAGTTCGATCATGCTACGAAGCGCGTGACCTTTGAACCCGTTACAAAATGCCAGCTCCAACTGCAAGCCAAGCTCCCGACAAAACTCCCAAAAAGCTTAAGCTGCGTGGCCCTAAATTTTTGTGGCGTATCAGTCCAGCAACTTGTCAGTGCAGGAGGAGGATCGAAAGCAGAAGAACCAACACTTCAAAAAAAAGAAAAAAGAAAAAAAAAAGAAAAGTGGCCAGTAGATGCACAGACCTGCAACCGATCGCATCGGAAAACAAGTAACCTGAATAAAGTAAAACTCGGCCACGGAGTACAACAACAGTACATACATACATGCATTCATGCATACATACGATGCTTCTGGATGGTGTAATTGCCTTCTCATCCAACAGGACCATGAGATACTTTGATAATCAGTCTACGAATGGATGAAAAGGAAACCACAGTACGCTTTCTAGTCCATTGGCCAAAGGAGCGCAATGGGCGCACTCTCTTTCTTTCTCTCTCTCTCTCTCTCTCTCGCTCTCTCTCCCTGCTCACAAACCTCACCACTTCACCCACATGCTTTCAACAAGCTGCAGCAGCATAGCCTTGTCCCCCCACCGCCCCCGGGTCCCAAGATTACTCATTGAAAAATGGGTGAGGAGGATAAGAAAAGTGTGATGTGAGTGATGAGATCGTAACGCTTGTCGGAAACGGGGTGCAGATCTTTCCGTTCTCAGACTTTTCTGGAGTCTTGGCAAGTGGCAACAGGCTCTACTACTGCACTCTTTTGCCTGTTGCTGACGTGCTGACGCCACTAAAGACAACCTCCTCTATAGGGTAAACTGGCCCATCACCAAACACAGGCCGGTCATCGAGCATTCATGTAGTGCAACCGCTGGCCTGTGTTAGAACAAAAAAATCCTACGGGTGTTGTCTTTTTATCCCATTACAAAACGCTTGGTTGAAAAAAAAAAGGGGTTCTAGGTTTTTCATATTGGTGACCAGCCATCAATTTTTTGTATTTGGTATTAGGACTTTAGGTGGGCAGATTTGTAAAAAAATTGAATAGTTTTACATGAGATTAGTTTGGTGATGGGCCTTGAGATGATTTTTATTATGCAAGTGGGGGCACATGAAGGGTACTTTTAAACGTTTGGTTATGGGAAAAAATTGGTCCAATTTTACATTGGCCCCAAGTTTGGGGGTCGGAATCAATGTTTGGTGATAGGCAATTGGATTGCACACTAAATTGAACATAACTAGTTTGGTGATAGGCAAATGTATCACACACTAAATTGAACATAACTAGTTTGGTGATGGGGTGCAAAGGTCATGTTGAATAGCACACAATTGCCCATAAACGAGGATTAGGGCTTATACAAATCCAATGAAATAATAACAACTACACATTAATAAGGAAAGAGCTTCCAATTTCCCCCCAAATTCAAGCACGTCCCATTCCTACCAAAAATAACTTGCTTGCCAACACAAGCCTTTAATGCAAAGTTTGGATTCACGATCTTATCGTTCAAATTCACAAGCAAAACTCTACAAGTGTGTCAAAGCTTCCAATTGTGAGAAAGAGAGAGTTTGAAATCTTTCATCAACATTTTGAAATCATATGGGTTAGACTAGCAAATGGCAAGTAACATAGGAATTACAGAGAATGTTAGATTAGAAACACGAATCCTAGCATATCAACCAAAGCAAAAAAGGCATGTTACAGTAGCCAAAGAAAAGCTACAAGCATAGAAGTAGATCAGCAAAATCTTGACCTTACAATAGCCAAAGAGTATTTAGAAGAGCATGAACATCAAGGAGCATATTCTAGTGTTATCAATGAAGAGATACAAATTGAGGGTTCAAGGGTGGATGCAAAAGGAAAATTAGGAAAGCTTGTAATAAATCAACTTTACAACACCAAGTTTTTAAAAAAATTGTAATACTGCTAGATGCAAAGTTTTATAATTTGTAGATATAATCTAGGTAGTCATAATATATATATATATAGCTCTAAGAAATCATAATTTGTTATACACACATATTTCCTGCACAACAACAACATACAAAAATTTAGTTTGGGATGAATTTGAAACATTCTATGCTTTGATCACTTCTTTGCAACAAAGAGTTAGACATTTGAAACATGTCCTAACTTGTCCTACTTCCTTGAGAGTTGGGTAAAATATAGAAAGTTTAAGTTTGTATTTCTTATAGGCCCAAATAAGACACCCCCAATGTGTTGAAGGTTGGGACTAAGGGGATTTAAATCATGATGATCAATGTGACTCATAGGAAGCAAACTAGATTATAGGACCAACCAAGCCAAAACTAGGAAAATGTTCCACCACGTTCTAGATAATAACCAACAATTTTTTTTAAAAAAGTTAATAGATGTAGTCCTTTGATCACTAGAGGCAAATGGACCAATGAACAATTGGAAGAAGCCATGGATGTAGTGGAAAATGGGACAATATCTTTGAGGAGGGCAAATAAGCAATGAAACATGCTTCTGACTTCATTTTCTAATCACTTGTATTGTAAAACAAGGACAAGGAAACCTGGACCAATAAAGATACTAACATTAGAGGAAGATTAGGTTGTGGTTGCTTGGGTTTTGTCTATGCAAGAAATTAGGCTGTAAATTAACTTGTAATAGTTAAAAATGAAAGTGGCAAAGTTGACATAAACAAGACCAACACCTTTTAGAAGAGGAATACCAGGGAATTATTGGTGGTACTAGTTCAAAAGGAAGCATTTGAAGCTCAACATTCATCAAGCAAAAAAATTAGATGTAAGTTGAACACAAGGATTAACAATTCAATCATGCTAAAACTTTTACCAAAACTTATAGTCCTTTTATGACAAGCACAACTATGTTGTAAATCACATTTAAAACTCTGATGAAATAGGCATCCAAGCAAGAAAATAATCAAGAGCAAGGGTTTTGGCAAAATGAGGTTCACAACAAGTCTACAACATATGTGGCATTGGCAAAGGGCTCTTCCGATTTGTTGTCATTACCACATATGCTTATAAGAAAGACCAATGGAAAATACCATTAGTAGATTATTCTCAAAGTCATGTTGTGATTTCAGAAAAATATTTGAAGATTATGTGACAAAAGGCGATGGATAAGGAGGCAACAAAAAAAATTAGAGAAAACAAAAGGAAAGAAAGACAAGAAAAGCAAGCAAGAAAAACACTTACAATGTTTACTACAATTTAAAAATTGGCTAAAAAGGAACTTGCAAAATAGTAAATAACAAATTTCATTGTAGCTTGGTCATCCTTAGTAATGAAAGAAGTAAGAGACAAATTTCACTACAGTTTCAAGGTGGGTCTACAAGCTCACCCTCATGGATACAAGGGTGTGAATCTTGGTTCAATAACCCAAGTGTAGAAACAAGCTCAACAATGAGCCATGGTTCGAATGCGAGCTAGAAGGGGAGTTACACCATCCTTGCAACAACTTCAAACATTCAACAACTAAAGTTATAATGGGTGGGGAAGGGGGGCGGTTTATTGTTCAATGATATAAAACAAAGTAGAATAAGGTGACAATGAATAGTAGGGGGTTGGATTGAGCATGAACCAAAAGATTAAAAAGAACAACTACTGTTAAAGGTGAACAAGGGGAGGAGTAGGTGTTGAGGATCATGAAGAAGGGAACAATAGCTATTGAGGATGAACAAAAGGAAAAAAAATACTACTTAAGATCAAGAAGAAGAAAACTTAGTAGTTATTAGGGATGAACAATAATAAGAACTACTATTGAAGATGAAGAAAAAGAGAATAGTTGTAACAACAATTGTTGGGGATGAACAAGAAAATGAGTTATTGTTAAGGATAAAGAAGAAGAAAGTAACTTCAACAACTATTAGGGATGAACAAAAAAAATTTGTTAAAGATGAAGAAAAAAAAAGTTGCGATAATGCAATTGTTGCGGATGAAGAAAAAAAAAATTATTATTGAGGATTAAAAAGAGGGCAACTATAGTAGCAGCAGTAGCTATTAGGGATGAACAAAAAAAAAAGGCTACTACTGAAGATGAAGAAAAAGAAAATAGTTGCGACAATGTAGCTATTTTAAATGAAGGAAAAAAAAAACTATTACTGAGGATCAAGAAAAAGAGAGTTGTTGCAGATGAATAAGAAAAATAGCTACTATTAAAGAATAAAAAGAAGAGATATCAATAATTGTTGTAGGTTTTGGGGATGAAAAAAAGGAACAATTGTTGATGGGATCAACAAAAAAAGAGTAATAGTTATTTGGGATGAACAAGGGGAGGAATAGCTGTTGTTAGGGATCAATAAGAGGAGAAAAATAATTGTTGTAGAAAAATAATAAGGAAATCAAAAGGAGGAAAATAGATGTTGTTAAGAAATAATAAGGATACTAAAAGGAGAGAAGAACAACAACTACTTGGAAATAACAAGATTAAGATGAATAGGAGGAGGATAGCAACAATAATTATTGTGAAATGACAAGAATAAGAAAAGGATAGTAGCTGTTGGTGAGGAGGAAAAAGAGGAAGGATAATTGTTGAGGAGCAGTGCAAGAGGACCTTGGCACAAAGATGGTCAAAAGCTGAGGAGTAATGCAAGAGAACAAGCACAAAGATGGTCAAGAGCTTAGGAGTAATGCAAGAGGATAAACACAAAGGGTGTCAAGAACTAGGGATCAACAACGCAAGAGAACATGCACAAAGGGGGTCAAAAGCTAGAGAGCAACATAAGATGAAGTTCGAAAGTTGAAGCATAGCTAGCCAATCCAAGTGTTAAGAGCATGATCACAAGTGCATAGGTGTTGCCAAGGGATAGAAGTGTAAGAGGCGCAACAAGAGCATTGCCAACAACAATGCAAGGATTAAAAATGCAAGAAGCAGAATGTCTTGGCCAAAATCAAGGAAATTACATGAAAGAAACACAAGTCGAACATCACTAGCAACACTATGAATGAACACAAGCATAAGCAATGCAATGCGCCGACTAGAGCAAGTGCAAGACAATGTATGGAAATCAAATGCAGGTGTCTACACGAGTTCACAAACTCAAAAGGTGCCTCAAGCTATGCCACTACCTACACATGCATGAAACACCTGACATTAGAGATGGTCAAAGGTAATGTACAAAACTGAAACACAAAGAAGCACGAGCATTGAGGGAGAGAGAAGAGCTAGTCGCCATTATCAAAGTCGCTTTGCGAGAAAGTGCCTTTTAGCCTATGAGCGAAAAACGAGAAAAAACAGGAGTCAAGGGCTTCTGAGTGTGGGGAGAGGAGAGGGTAGGGGGAATTGGTTTCAACGTTTTGGAGTGGCATTACACATGAGAGTGGCTACCTAGTTAGGGTTTCCTAAACCTTTAGGGTTTGATAACCAAACATTTTTTTGCCCTTTTTGAGGTTTCAATTTGAACCATTGATAAAAAAGGATTGGTTTTTCCAACGTTTGTGATCAGTTTGAGAATGTGCATGTTTGATGGTAAGGTGGATTTTTGACAAGTGTTAATATTAGAATGTTTGTTTATACGATGTGCATTGTTTGAAGGTAGGGAGGCTTGCTATTTGATGACTCTTTTTTTTTCAATGAGGGCGAGACCTTCCAGAGCCCATAACTTTTGCATTTTTAAGTCCAAATTGGGCGATGTAAAGCGCACTAGGTGTGCCCAGACCTCCTCTACAATCCATCTCTGGACCTCAGATCCAACCAGAGTCTCATGAGATCGCCAAGAGCCTCTTTGTTCTTAAGTGTACTATAACCAGCCTCTCTACCCTACTTCCCTTCCCTTCCCTTCTGACACTTCTATGCAAATGAAGAGATTGCCACGTGAAGAAACTCTAATTACTGGTGCATAGAGCAAGCCTTTGGGCTTTGAGCTTTTCTCATCCACTGCTGGACTGACCTCTTGGCTTTGAGCTGTTCTCAGATGGTCTTTGAGGGTGCCAAGTTTCAACAGGGTTCTTTTTTAATCTACTTGACTTGTTGACATGTTTCAAAAGAGATGAGCATTGTATTGTCCCAATCTTCTTAGGCTTGGTTGTTCTTTGGATTATCTTTGTTTGCAAAACACCGCCCAGCACACCCACATCATATTACGTAATCAACTCCCTTTTTATTATTTCTACGTGTATTTTGATGGTTCTCCCCCCAAAGAAGAACCCTAGGGTGTTATGCTGGGGAGCTCCCCCAATTTTATATGTTCCCATGGAAATTTTTTTTTTACCAAACAAGAAAGAAGTGAGGAAATAAAAAGAGAGTTGTTTATGTAAGGGGAGGTTCCTGTACTCATGCATTCTCCTGAGGTTTGGGAAGAACCTCGGGCTCACACCCTGGAGTGCCGCTCCCTCAAGAGAATACACTCATATGGGAACCTCTCCTATAACAAAACACTAACACCTTTGGGGATTCCAAACAATCCAAATTCCATGTCAAAGTTTTCTTTTATTTTCCCATTGGGAAATTTGTCAAAATTGCACCATGTGTGATTGACATTCCTAAGGACAGATGTCACTTTAAACACCATGGACCAAGATGATGATTAAGGACTGTAAGTGATGGCTGGTTTGCTGGGTTCTGGTATTTAAGGATTTTCAGCTATGGACTGTATCTAAAGTAATGAAAATGGAGTGGGTGGTGCTTCTACAGGGCAGCTATTTTAGATGCCATTGTATTCATTTTCAAGCCATAAAAAGAGCCTGTGATTTCTAATATCAACTCATAATCTTCATGACCAACCAAGAAATATTTCACATCCCCAACATATCCATATGTACTCATATGAATTGTACTATAAAATCATGTAGGTAATCTATGATATAGGGAATAAGGAGGACTTTTGGGTGTGTTGTTCTTCGTGAACAACCTAGAGTTGGAAATCCACCCAGAGCTTTCAGTGCAACATTGATGAAGATTTCCCTTTTATCTCCATCTTTTTTGCTACACAAATTATTGCAGCTGGAATCAGTGTAATTTGAGATGGACAAAGTTGTTCGAGCTCAAAAGAAGAGAACGACAAAATGAAATATGTCTCAGTTTGAGCTCAAGAAACAATGAAGAATATATGCGTCATCATTTCAGCTGAGTATAAACTTTTAAATCTCTCTAAAATGCTAAAAGTTAGGATTGGACTGGGGAAGACGTGGTCGAGCTTGGACCACCTAAAACCAGAATCTGCCAAGTGTTCTGACCACTTGACAGGATTTTTGTTGGGACCACCAGTCTTTGGGTGGTTCCATGTTGCATCTGCGAAGGTGATGACTCCAGTCCAAACCCTTCAAGATTTACTTGATTGCCTCTTCTTCCCGATGGCATGGTTACAACTAATGTCTGCCCACTTGTGTTGTACATAACGAGACTAGAACTCTAGTGTTCTTCAGTATTAATCATTGGGAAGAAATTTGTTACATTCTGAGGAGATCAAGACATTTATGATGCAAATCTGACTATTCTATATAGGAATGGATTCTACTCCACAGGACAAAAATACCAAACCCCCCACCCAAAAAAGGGCAAGGTGAATTGACCCTCACATTGGGATCATGGTAAAAACACCAACACCCATTTAAAATGCTTATAAATATTCGAAATATTCATAAGTATCATCTCCGTAGACTAAATCAGAGTCCTTGAGTCCAAAGCTATCATTTTTGGGGCCTAATATGACCATTTTAATGGGTTTTGGGGGTTTTTACCATGATCCCAATGTGAGGGTCAATTTGCCCTGGCCCCAAAAAAATCCCTTCGTTCCCCAAACTATAAAACAAGTTCCTCAATTTGAGATTAATGCAAAGAGAGAAGGGGGGGGTAGGGGGGCGGCCAACCGACCTATTATCATAGTTCATCCCCCTCACCACCGACCCTCTTCCTACCGCATGGTTCACATGGAGGGACGGTTGTTCAAAAATTTGGGGGAAGAACAAAGCTGCCATCAAATCAAATAAATAAAGGCGTCAGCTTTTTAGGGACAAGATTATTATGAGCTTTTTTTTGTACAGTGACCTAGTAGAATTCGGTGAGCCTATTTTTCCTTTTTTTTTAATTTTTTTTTCTCTCTCTCTTTTATTTATTTATTTATTCCTATTTCTAAGAAAAACAAGGGAGAGGTGAAGCCACCGCATAATAGAATCCCACCAATTGGCGTTCAAACTTGACACACATTATTTAATGGTATTTTGCGAATCTGAAGAAAAAGACGCAATAGCATCAGCAGAAAGCAGAAGAGCTAGCTGGTTTACTTCCTGTCTAAGTAGTGTCTACCTAGTCTCTCCGTAAATAGACAAATGCCAGTATAGATGTGAAGAAGCGGCCTCTTGAGAGGTTCATTTGTCTTCGTGGACGTGGGTCCTTCCTTTCATTTTGTTCCTTGTTTTTTTATTCCCTTTTTTGGGTGCTTTTGTTAATTTATGGTTGGCAGGGGTTTCATCAGATGTGAAGTGTCTGAATACAATGAGAGCGGGAAAAAAAAAAAAAATGGGGGGGGGAAGGGGCGGGGGGGAGATATTTTTGGGGGTGTTGGAACAATGCATTGGCGCAATGGTTGTTTCGGGAATTCCACATTCGGGATCTTTACAAAGCCGGAACTTGCGCTTCTCAGGTCGTCTTTTTTTAACCCCTACTACACAAACGTCCACCATAATCCTCCCCCCCCCCCATATCGAGGATTCCAATAACTTCTGCCTCTTTTCTAGCTTAGCTACTAGCTGCCTAGAGAGGAAGGATTCCGTGCAAAAGCACCTGTCCTGCCACTGCCACCCTCAACCCCTGCAATTGACAAGCTACAAACCCTAACCCTTATCATCCATAAAGTCTATGTCAATACACCATAGCACTCCAAGGTTTTTTTTTTAATTTTATTTATTTATTTTTTAGGGACTTTGTATTGGATCGTACCTCCCTGCATAGAATATGCTTTTATCAATCGAATCCACTTTTGCAAATACTCATAGAGATTATGGAAAAATAAGTTATTGCAACTCAAGTGGAATGCAATTTCTTGGAGGTAGTTTTAGCCTTTGAAGACTTAAATTTAAGAAATGATGTATTGAAGATTTTTTTTAATTCTAAAATCATAAGTTCATTTTTTCGAAAAATTTAACCATAAGGACCAATTTACTAGTTGGTGATGTTCTATAAAATTCAAAGGACTTAAACCTATTCAAGACCATTTATAATTAGTGATATGCACAATATAAACCCTAAACCTTCAACAACATATATAGGAAATAAAACATGAATTACATGAATAACCATATTGTGGTAGTGATGATGGCATAAGAAACCTTGAGCCAATTTATGAACATATGATACACAATTGAGAATTCATTCAAGAACGGTTGCTTTGCCTTATATGCATTGAAAATTAAAAAGACATTGAAACACTGAAAAGGAGATATTCATGCAAGGATGGCCATGCCAATTACACATAAAATTATAATGTAACCATTGAAATCTCCAAGTTCTTTTGGCATTTTTGAATAAGCAACTATGTTTGATGCAAGTTCACTTAATAATGCATAAACATTCAATGTGCAAAATTCAGAAATTTGGTGGAGTGGATGATGGAATGCCCCTTTGTTTCTTAACTGGTTTTACCCTAACAATCATTAGCTTAAGTATATGAATTCGATCATTGGAAAATGGAAACAATTGGCCATCCTAAAAAGTGCAATCATAGTTAAAGGAGCCAAAACCCTGCTAATATATTTGAAAATTATCAAATTTTATACACTTATAATTTTCATATGAAATTTTATGCATTATCATGTGAAAATCATGGTAATTATGGGAAGTTGTGTTAAATGACTAGTGTGAGTGATGAAGAATGAAAATTAAAATATTTATTTATTTATTTAAAGTTAAGGTTTTAATAAGAGGCCTTTGAACTTGAACAATAATTATGTCAAATAAATATAATTTTTGCAAAATATTAAATCAAACATTTTTTTAATAAAAATTTCATGATAACGAATTTGAAATGATTACAACTTACTACCTAGATTTTTTAACATGCACACAATTTAATAAATGTGGAATTTGAAAGTTTTAGAAATTCAAAGTATGTTTCAAATTTTTAACAAAACAAAAGTCATTTACGAGATGTAAATGTTAGGGCATTGCAATGTACATGACATATTAAGCAAAATCATAACTTATAATTTGCAAGAATTTTTTTTAAAAAAAATGATTAACATATTTTGGTATGATTTGAAATTGTGATCATTTTTCAAAATAAAACAAAAAATTTCACTCTTTTGAAAATTCATATATATTCAACAACAATTAAAATATAACATATATGTATAGGGGAACCCTAGGCATATTTGATAACAAGTTGCAAAAAACACCATTCAAAAACTCCTTTTTATGGAAATTGTTTTTGGGAATAAAAGGATACAAAAGGACTTTCAATGGGTGTAAGCACTCACTCATGAACCATACATGCCCTCTTAGGTTTTTTTTCTTTTTTTAATAAATATTTTTGGATTCTCTAAAAAAATAAATTTAAATACTAAATGTAAAGGTTTATATTAATTTTTTGCAAAAAAAAATCAAGTATGAATCCTTTTACATTGTAAAAATAGTGGTTACAATTATTTAAAAAGTGTTCTTAGGTATTTTTAATTTAATACATTGATTTCAAATTCTCAAAATATATATAACAACATATTGAAAGTAAATTTGTATTACAAAAATTCAATTTGTACTTTTTTTTCCCTAAAATGAATACAAAAAATTAAACTATGATGTCAAATCCTTTTATACATGTTTGCAAAATTGCACCCCAATTTTTTTATTTACATCACAAAAATTAACATGTGATGAATTAATAATGAAAATTGTGTGAAGTTCGTTGATTCATAAATTAATATATTTTACACATGAAAATTATCCATTGAAAATACATTTGACACACAAATAAATGTGTTGACAGATCTAATATGAACCTATAAATGAATGAATGTCACATGAATTTCAAATTTTCTAATAAAAATGTGTGTCAAATGTGTTTTCAATGCATGATATCAGTGCATGAAATGTATAAATTAAAAATGGATGAATTTTGCACGATTTCCATTACTAAGTCGTGAGCTATTAAATTTATTATGAATAATGTCATATAATAGATTCCTTTCAATGCGATTTGACCTTAAAGTGTAAAGGAAACCTTAAAAATTAGGGAGTACTTTTGGAGATGGGACCATTATCTTTTTTCATTTGATGGGAATCTTTGTGTACTTGGCTCGACTAACCTTACAATTACACCTTTTTGTGCACACATTGAACTTTTTATATTGAACAAATGAAAAAGGTCACTTGATCATTTGGTCCATTATTTTAAGCTTCTTGTGACAAACCTCAACTTTTGCCCTTGTCTCATAAAAGGCACATAAATTTATTTCAAATTAAAAGTTTTGAACTTGCATGTTCCACTAACTGTAAATTATACAAAACCTTTTGACGTTAAATCTTTATATATCATATTCCCAAAACTTTCAACAAAAATATAATTGTTGTTAAAGCTCAATTTCTTTTTAGGTTGCATTTTTTTGTCAAATTATAATGAGATGGTTTAAGGTGTTTCAATTTGGCAATTGATGTAAACAATCTTAATTCTTCACAAAAGGGATGATACTAATAACAACATGCATCATGTCAATTCCATAGAAATTTAAATATTGGAAATAAATTGTTTTGAATGGATTTTTTAAAGGTGCTTGTTGAAACAAACTTTCATGTGCACAATTTTCTTTTATTTATACTTCAAAAAAAAAATTCACAAAGTTCAATTTGTATTTTAAAATGATTTATGTAAATGATTTAAAGCTTTCAACTAAAAAATAGTTAATTAATTTAATTCTAACTTTTTTCATTAAACAAAATTGATAACTAGTGACAATTGAGTATTTAAATATAAATAACATCATTGGTAGATTTAGGTGTTGTTGGTTGATAGGAAAAATTGTTTCACCTTAGAGGCAACAACAATGTGCCCTTGACCAACATCATAACAAGAAGTTTAAATGTATGGAAATTTTAATGTAAGGTCAAATTGAAAAAAAATCATTTGTTTGTAAAGCTTTGCTTTGTAATAACTAAATTTTTAATTGATGAACTTTTCTTGTTTTTGCATTTGAAAACAACTTTTCTTTAATAAATATAACATGACCTTGTATAAACAATAACCTTATATTTAAACAAGTCAAATTATGTAGTCAAATAAGGAAATGAAACTTTGTGTACTTTTGACCAACTTTCTTTTGTGAGAATATGTGTTTTTATTTTGTAAAGTTTGTATGAATTATGGCTCAAAGCAACTAAGGCATCTTCTAAATTTGCTTTGGTGAAAAAATAAAGATGCAAAGAACAAAAAATCACATTCATAACATATGATGCATATTATGTTGACCATACATATCATTTCTTTTATAACATGAGATAATTGGGTGACAACATGATAAAGTAGATGAAAAAATAGTCAATAACAAATATAGTCATTATTTGACTACATCAATGCAATAAAACATGCTTCAAATTTCAATGTCAACTACCAAGATATTTCAATTCATAATAATTTCAATGCAATGTTTGGACTATTTTATTTATATAATAAATAAGTTTCAAATATGTTTGAAATTGTTAAATGAATACAATGTTCAAACCTACTTCCACATTAGAACTTTAACAAAACATAAGTATAATGTGCAAA